>Ga0209333_1000324_pt1 | contig 26677 bp, 23 predicted proteins | sample BlaSpr_A8_OM2_O3_FD_187982 | JGI IMG/M metagenome (GOLD analysis project Ga0209333, IMG submission 187982) | Forest soil microbial communities from Thunder Bay, Ontario, Canada - Black Spruce, Ontario site 2_A8_OM2_O3 (SPAdes) (version 2) | ecosystem: Environmental > Terrestrial > Soil > Boreal... | reverse complement strand
AAACGTTGGCGTCCGGATCGCCGCCCACCGGCGGCACTTTGCCGTCAGTTTACGTGTTGGTCGCCGGGTCGCAGGGCGCCACTAGCCCCGGCCCCGGTGAGTTGCCCGTGGTCCTCGGAAACTTGAGCCAATGGGAGGATGGTCCAATTGTTCACCAGCTTCATGCGGGAGCCGCCATCGTGGACCCTGTGCTCGGGCGTCTGGCGATCCCCGCGCCGCTTGGCGATGCCCGCATCGCTGTAAGCTACGCTTACGGATTCAGCGCCGATTTGGGCGGCGGACCATACCCGCGCCAGCTCACTTTCACCGGCGACATGCCTTGGGTTGCCTTTGTACACCAGGATGCCGCGGGCGCCGACGCCGGCCAGCGCGTATTTTCGACCGTAAGTGCCGCTTTGCAGGCCTTTAGGGAGACTCCGGGCAGCGGCGTGATTCGTATTATGGATAGCGCCACCTATCGCCTGGCTCCCGGTGACACGGCTGGCGCGCCCCCCGAAGGATGCCAGGCTCTGCCGGAAGGACGCCGCACTCTGGTGATCGAAGCCCAAGACGGCGAGGCGCCCTGTCTGCGCGGAACGCTGCGCATCGCCGGCGCGGACCCGGGCATGAACGTGACGCTGCACGGATTGTGGATCGATGGCCCGCTGCGCGTGGAAGGCAATCTGGTCCTGAACGTCCGGCATTGCACGGTGCGGCCGCCCTTCGAGCGGGAATCCGCCCACCGGCACGGGATTCACGCCATGGCAGGCGAACAGAGCAACCTGCGAGTGAACCTGGAGTTCAGTATCTGCGGCCCCATCCGCCTGCCGGCGGGATCCGCCGGACTGTGGGTCAGCGACGCCATTGTGGATGGCGGCCATCATGCGGCCGTGGCAGGCGCCGCTGGACCGGGCCCCCCGACACACCTGACGCGCACCACCGTCTTTGGATCCGTCGAGGCGACTGAACTCGAATCGCGGGATGTCTTGGTGGGATCGGAGGCCGGCATCTTCGTTTCACGTAGATATGGCGATCCGGGCTACGCTCAACTGCGCCGCGATGCTCCACCTGGGATTCCGGAAGGCGCCACGAACGGGTCGGAACTGGGCGCATTCAATTGCCTGCGCCAAGCGCAAAGGGAGCGTCTTCTCGAGTCCGCCATCGCCGAGTTCGTGCCGGATGGGTTGGCTTCGACTGTGGTCTTTGAAACCTGACAAATGACCGACTGGCCGGCTTTGACTTCTCTTGCCGCGATCAGTAGAATCGATGGGAATAGGGATGACTTTCGATCATAAGCCCGCGCCTCGCGCGAGAGCCGTACACGCCGCTAACCCGCTTGGGCTGCCATCGCTCGTCGATTCCGTTTCCCGCCCCACCGGATCCACCTTGATCGGCCACAGTTTTGCAAATCTCAACGTTCAGCCCGTGGATCTCCGTCCGCGCGATTCAGGCAAGGCGCTGCCCCAACTATTTCGCAGGCGGATGGAGGCAACCTTTGGACAAGATTTTACCCGAGTGCGCGTCCATGAGGACTCCCGCGCGGAATCCGTCGGCGCGTTGGCTTTCGCGCGCGGCGAACATCTGCACTTCCGGCCTGGCGCCTTTGATCCGCACAGCATCCGGGGTGCGAGGATTCTGAGACACGAACTATCCCATGTCGTCCAGTACCTTGGGGGGCGCGCTGGTGCGGCCTCGGCGGAGCATCCTCTTCGCACCGACCCGCATCTGGAGTCGGAGGCCACGCGAATGAGCGACGTCGGGCGAGTCGCGCCAACTGCCGATCGGCAGGCGGCTCAGTCGCCGAGCGAACGGGGTTCCAATCCTCCTGCTCTGCCACTGCTTGATGTCGAAGGCGGCACCAGGTACCGAAGCAGGGTTCGCCGCCAGTTGCAAACGATGTTGCCGCCCGGCGCCTTTATCCGTAACGACGCCGGCGGGCGGGCGCAGATTCATTATGCGCCCGGTTTTGTGGCTCCTCCCGGCCACCTTGGCCACACTTTGGTTTCAAGAACGATCGCCAGCCCGAATCGCGCCCGAATCTCCCCTACAGACGTGGAACGCGGAGGGGAGGTGCGCGGGCAACCCGAGAATCCGCGCGCGCCGGCATTCCTACGGAACCCTGGTGGATGGTTCAGGCATCATCTGTATGGGTTGCTTGGCCGGTTCAGCGGCAATTACAAGAGGCGCCAGGCTTTGGCGGCGGCCGGCGACCCCCAGCGAGGGAGCGATCACCAGATCTTCTACGACGCCAATATGGCGGCTGCGCGCCGCGACATCATAACCGATAATCCAGCCGGTACTGGCGTTATCCGGCAGTCCGCTCCGCAGGAACGGGTACTGGCGCATGAATTAATCCACGCCGACCGAAGCCAGCGCGGCCGCACGGCCGTGACCCCTGGCGGTGGCGCGCTAATGGGGACGCACGATTATCCGCGTCTCGCGCCCGGTGGCGTAGCGGGCCACCAATGGTACCCGGGAGGACCCGCGGGCCAGGATCAAGCCATGGAGGAGATGGAAGAGATGGAAACCGTGGGACTGCCATCGGCGCCGGCGGTGAATCCCATGCTCGCGGCTCACACTCTTCGCCCTACGTGGTCGACCACGGGTGCGCGGATCGACCCTAACGACATCACCGAGAACATGATGTACCCGGCTCTCCGCCGGGCCAAGTATCGTTAAAAAAGGACTGGCGCCACGGTTGGCCAATTCTCGATGTCGAGTGAAGTTGCGAATACGGCTGGTTGCTGGTGAGCGCGGTAGGAATCGAACCTACAACCTAGTGATTAAGAGTCACTTGCTCTGCCAATTGAGCTACGCGCCCGCTTGAGGGTTTTTGGCAACTTGGCAACGACGCCTGCATTGAACCGTGCGGCGCGCCAACTCCGGATTATACCATCCCGCGTGGCGCTGCGGATTCGATCGAAGCCGCCGCAATCTGCGCGATGTCCAGCAGCTTCGGCGGCGTCTGGCTCGCCGTTTGGCTCATCGTGCCGAAGGCGTCGCGAAACATGGTCTGGCAGAATGGGCAGGCCGTGCCCACCACCGCCAGGAACATCTTGCATTTTTCTGCACTCCTCCTTCCGTATTTCTTCGCCCCGATCTGGCTAATCGACGAGGGAAGAGATTCCAGTCGCACTGAAACGCGAGGAGGCGCATAATGAAGGTGAGGTCCCCAATGTCTCTCGAACAGGCAATTCTGGAAGCGGTCCGAGCGTTACCGGCCGAGAAGCAGCAAGAGGTCTTGAGCCATGCTGCCCGCCTCCGCGCCGAAGTGGCCAAGGGGAGGCCATTCAAAAGCGTTAAGGGCCTCTGGGCCGGCCTGGGCATTTCGCTCTCGGCGAGCGAGATCGAGGAGAACCAGCGCGACATGTGGAGCAGCTTTCCGAGGGAAGATATTTGATGCCTGCCGTGGCCGTTGATACCCACGCCATCGTCTGGTATCTATCGGCGGACTTGCAATTATCGGCAAGAGCGGCTGGCGTTCTCGATGCCGCGACGGAGGCCGGGGAATTTATTCACGTCCCGTCGATATGCCTCGTGGAGCTAACCTATTTGGTAGAGAAAGGCCGTTTGCCGGTGGCGGCCCGCGATCTGTTGATCCGGGCCTGGATGACGCGGCAACTCCATGTTTGTTGGCCCCACTCGACCGAGCCGTTGCCGACGCACTCGAAACCGTGAGCCGCCGGGAGGTGCCGGACCTGCCGGATAGAATTGCGAGCGCAATAGGGGTGGCCTTGGGGTGCCGCTGATCAGTCGCCAAATCTATCATGTAAACGGCTGCGCGCAAAGTTCACTTTTGCGCAGCGCGAACCAGATCGTCTACGGCGCATTTCACCCTCGCTGCATTGCAGCCCTTTGTGTCATCCCAGCCCCAAACGACTTCGCCTGACTTCAGGGTTAATGAAAGCACGATAGCTTCGGAAGTTAGCGCCAGGCTTGACGTACTTGAGTTCTCAGCCGTTTTCTCGCTTGTCTTGCCGAATCCGCCAACTACGGCACCGACTACGCCCCCCCGGTTACCTGTCGCCCCGCCCCCGACGCCTCCCCCAACCGTGCTACCAACGGCTTGAGCGTTTGTAATAGTTTGAGTCCCAATCTCTCGTACTTCAGTGAGTCCAGAAATCGTTGAATCGGCAGCGTTGCCTCCATCTTCGGCAAGTACCTGAAACCGTCCCGCGTTAGCGAGACCCGCCTTGATCTGCTCTCGGATCAGTTCTCCGTTGTTGCCCTTGATCTCAGCGACATATATGGTCTGGACCCTGTAAAGCTTGACGAAGCGTTCGTTTGCCACTTTCACTTGGTCTAACAATTCGGCGGCTGATGCGTTATTTGGGTCAAAGTGCAGGGCCTCTTCGAGAAAATGCTGCGCCTCCTTTGTCCGGTTCGTTGAGGAAAGCAGGCGTCCCGCGGACTCTGCCCATTGCGATGCTTCGATTCGGAACTCCGCAAACCTTGCTTGATAGCCTGTGTTGCTCGGGGCCATCTTCGCGGCCTGCTCAAACTCTCGACCTGCGTCCACCCCCAGACCGGCCTTGATGTCACGTTCTCCGGCTTCATAGTGGGACTTGGCGGTTTGGGCACCCGCTGGGCTAAGCAACAGGCACAAGGCAATAGGCGTCAAATATGTCGAATGGGCACCCTTACATGAAGAAATCGCAGCGCTAAAGCGGGAAACACGGCTTTCTCCTGTCATGGCTTCACCTGACCAAGAAACTTTAGTGCCGAATTGATCGCCAACTTCTGGAATGTTGCGAGATCCAACCAGTTTCGATCGCCTCCGAAATACAGGACGACGTCTTGCAAAGCATCGAGCATCAGCGATAACGAGGAGCAGGCGTAAATGAGGTAACGGAACCTGTTCATCTCTCCGGCGCCCGGTACCTTTTTCCCGTAACCGTCGTTCCATGACTTCTGGATCTTTTGCTGAAGCGTCAGAACGGAACCCGACAGCGGGAGTAACCGGTTCATCGGTTCGTATAGCAGGTTCAGAAATTCGGTGGCGGAATCATTCTTGGTGCGCGCAATTTCCCCGAGCTTGGCCAGGTCGCGTTCCGATAGTTCCTTAAACGGCGAGTCGGCCTTTTCTCTGAGCAGCGAGAACTGATCCAAATAGACCTGTGATTGGCCAAATGCAGCCAGCGAAAACAGGGCCATCATGCCGGCTAGCCGGATCATGCGCATAGGTCCTCCTTTGTTCAATTGGGCGGGCCGTGGCCCGAAGTCGCCTCAACAGTTCCCGATAGTACCGCAGTTCGGCTTTTCGCAGAAGCAGAATACCGCCGTGCTTCGTCACGGCATACCGGATGCGCTCGATTCCTCCCGCCGCCTTCGGCCCGACCCATGTTCAACGATTGCCCGGGTGGTCATGCGGGCCGGTCTGTTCCACTCGGCCTTCAACGATAGTGGCACACCGTCGGCAATCCTCTCCAAAAAGGAGAAAAAATGCGGCGTCGTGCGCGTATCTATCCGAAAGGCGTCGCGTTCGACGCAAATCCCCTCCCGTAATCATTCGTACAACCGCGCGGAAGACACCATGGCGGTCATTGTCTCCGTCGCATGACGGACTCCAGTGCACGGCGAAATGCTGTTATGATCCAGACCATGAATTACCGCGTCGGCTTCCAACGGCTCTATGCGGTCTTAACCGTTGCGTGGATTGCTCTTGTGCTCTTGACCGCGCCCGCGGCTCGTTTGAAGTTCTGGAACGCCGATCCAATAGATTGGGCGGTAGTGTCGCCCGATCAGGCATTCACTCCTCCACCGCTGGATTCGGACCAGGGTCGCGCGCTGCAGCTTCCACCGCCGCCACAGGGCTACCTGTTGGACTCACCCGTCAGGCACTCGAGAGACGCAAAACCCGGTGGGTTGGTTGCGGACAAACCGGGCGCGCCATCCGGCAGTGAGTTCGGCGGTGTACCGGTCGGGGCTGAACAACAACGGGTTGCCGCGCCGCTCGGCATCACGCGGTCAGAGCCACTCTCGGCAACCCGGAATCCTCGCTGGACGAAAATTCGGTGGCTGGCGGGCATGCTGTTTCTTCCCCCTGTAATTGGCTATGTTCTTCTCTTCCATGTTCTCCGGTGGGTGTATCGGGGTTTCAGGCCAGCTACTCCAAGTTGATAGGTCGTTATCGAAGCTCGGCAGGCACCGCCCTACACTCCCCCAGTGACCCGCGCGGCAGTACCGCCCGTGCTTCGTCACGGCCTGCCGGATGGGCTCGATTCCTTCGGCCCGGTCCCACATTTACCGCTCTACGCCCCGAAACCCAGCGCTCCAGAGATATGAAATTACACCTTTTCGTGGTGTTCTGTTTTGTGGTGTTCTGTCAACCCATCGGTTTCCCACCCAAGCTGGGTTCGCCCTGCAATGCTGTAGGGACTTCTGCGGCGGCCCAGGCCCTCCTAGCGCGCCTCATGGCTCCGCAAGCATCTGGCATGATTCCGCTTAAGCAGCCAATCACGCAGCTCCTCATGTGAAAATGGACATGATACGAACAGAAGGCGAAAGGGATCGGTGAGGAGATTAAGAGCCACTTGCTTTGCCAATTGAGCAACGCGCCATCTTGAGGTGCTTCGGCCACATGGCCGCCCCGGGCACCGCGCCAATCGGGACTATACCATCCCGCGCCCCGCCGCGGACTTGATCGAGGCCGCCGCAATCTGCGCGATGTCCAGCAGCTTCGGCGGCGTCTGACTCCGCGTTTGGCTCATCGTGCCGAAGGCGTCGCGGAACATCGTCTGGCAGAATGGACAGGCCGTGCCCACCACCGCCGCGCCGGTGGCCGCCAGTTCGGTGGCGCGCTCCACGTTCACGCGCTTGCCCTTCTCCTCGCCGAGGAACATCTGGCCTCCGCCCGCGCCGCAACAGAACGAGCGCTCCCGCGCGCGCGGCGGATCCGCCACCTCCCCCGAGCGCGCAATCACTTCCCGCGGCTGATCGTAAACGCCGCGATAGCGTCCCAGGTAACACGGATCGTGGAAAACCACGCGCTCGCGCTGGTCCGTCCGCTGCGGCAAGTGCGCTTGCATGCGCGCCAGCAACTCGCTGTGATGCTCGATCTGAAAAGCCGCGCCGAAATCCCTCCAATCCTCGCCGATCGTGCGCACGCAATGCGGGCAGATGGAGAGCAGCTTGGTGGCCTTAACGGACTTAATCTGTTCGATGTTCGCCTCGGCCATCTGCTGGAACAGCAGATCGTTCCCCAACCGCCGCACGGGGTCGCCCGTACACTTCTCCTTGCGGAGCACGCCGAAGGTCACGCCCAGGTGGCGCAGCACCGCAACCAGCGACAGCACGATCTCGCGGCCCTGCGGATCGTACGACCCCATGCAACCCAGCCATAGGCAATACTCCTGCGTGCCATCGTAAATCGGCAGTTCGTTCTTCTCGATGAATTTCAGCCGCTCGCTGGAGGCGAATCCCAGCGAATTGCCGTTGCGCTCCATGGCCAGAAACATCTTGCCGCCGTAATCGTCCTCCCACTTGCCCGTGTTCACCGCGCCGCGCCGCAGCCCGACGATCATTGGCAGATGCTGAATACCCACCGGGCACTGGAACTCGCAGGCGCCGCAGGTAGTGCACTGGAAAGCGGCTTCCATCGAAATGTGTTTGCCCAACAGCGGCTCTTCGTTGCCCGGCCCCTCTTCGTTCAGATAACGCCGCAGCCCCAAGACGATCTCTTTCGGGTTCAGCGTCTTGCCCGTGTTGTAAGCCGGACAATGCTCCGTGCAGCGCCCACACTCCACGCAAGAGTAGGCTTGCAGCGCATCCAGCTTGGTGATGTCCTTGCCGGTGTCCAGGCCGAAGTCCTCGTCGCCCACCAGCGGCGGAATTTTGCTGAAGGCGTCCCGCCGTAGAAACACGGTCGCCGGGCTGATCACCAAGTGCAGGTGCTTGGTGTGCGGAATCAGCGGCAGAAACGCCAGCAGCGTCAGGGTGTGCAGCCACCAGTTCGCGCGCGCGGCGGTGATCGATTCGTCCATCTCCAACCCAGCCAGATAGGTGGCCATCAAGATGAAGATGAATAGCGCGATGATGCCCGATTCCGGCGCCACACTGCCCAGCCATTTCGGGCGCGCCACGAAGCGGCGGATGGCCAGGCCGGCGATCGAAACCGCCACCAGCACAGCCCACACGGCCACAAAACCGAAATAAGCTTTGCCGAATCCGCCCTCGCGGTTCAGGAACGCGAATCCGAATCCGGCTGCCAGATGATTGAGCGTGATCAGTGCGAAGGCGCCAAAGCCCCAGAAAACGAACGCATGCGCAAGGCCGGGCAGGGGACGCTCGCGGATCACTTTGCCTTGCAACAGCACTTCCCAGATGAATTGCCGGATGCGCGGCGCGAGCGGCCGAAGGTGGAAGTCGGGATTGTCGCGCGAGCGGCGGATGGCATCCAAAGGCTTGCGGAAGCGGCGCCAGAAAAGCGCCCCGGAGATGCATATCAGGATCGCCAGGATCGCAATTTCCAGCCAGGATGGGTGGACCATGCGGTAACCTTTGAATGTAGCACAGCGGTCCGCGAGGTCCGCTGCAAAATCAATCGGACGGGGTATTTCGCTTGCGCATTTTGGTTGCGGGAGCCGCGGGATTCATCGGTTCGCATATGTGCGACCGCCTCTTGGCGGAGGGCCATACGGTGGTGGCTGTCGACAATTTCCTCACCGGCTCGGAACGGAATGTGGCGCATCTCGACGGGCACGCGCGGTTCCGGCTGATGCGTCGCGACATCACGCAACCGTTCGCTGTGGATGGCGCGTTGGACGCCGTATTGAATATGGCGTCGCCCGCCAGCCCGAAGGATTATTTGCAGCACTCCATCGCCACGCTGGACGTGGGAAGCGCCGGCACGCGCAACATGCTGGAGTTGGCGCGGGCCACGGGCGCACGGTTATTGCTGACCTCGACTTCGGAATGCTATGGCGACCCGCTGGAGCATCCGCAGAGCGAGACTTATTGGGGCAACGTGAACCCCGTGGGCCCGCGCTCGTGCTACGACGAGAGCAAGCGTTTCGCCGAGGCGCTGACCATGGCGTACCATCGCACGCATGGCTTGCGCACGAATATTGCGCGCATCTTCAACACGTACGGGCCGCGCATGAAGCTGAACGACGGGCGCGTGGTGCCCGCGTTCATCGGCCAAGCCCTGCGCGGCGAAGCCATGACCATCTTCGGCGACGGATCGCAGACGCGCAGCTTCTGTTATGTAAGCGACCTGGTTGATGGCATCTACCGGCTGATGCAATCGGATGAACGCTATCCGGTGAATCTCGGGAATCCGAATGAGATGACCATACGGGAGTTCGCCGAGGAGATCCGGCGGCTCACCGGTAGTTGTTCGCCGATCGTGAATCGAGCGCTGCCGGAAGACGACCCCAAACAGCGGCGGCCGGACATCTCGAAGGCACGCCGCCTGCTTGGTTGGGAACCGCGCGTGCGGTTGGAAGAAGGTCTCCGGCTTACGCTCGACTACTTTCGCTAGGCCGCGCACGCTCCCGTCGCCTACCTCGTCAACACAAAAAAGGGCCGTCACTATTTCGAACCGCATGCAAACCGCGCCGGCATCGCGGACGGCGATCTTGTCGAGCCCGTCGTTTTCGCGCGGCGGTTGCGTGTGCCGAATCGTTCCTTGACTGCGCAACCCGTGAACCTTCAACCCCAAGAAACGTCAAGTTCGGGAAGTACATCGGGGCTGGTCAGGATGTATTCATGGCGGTCAAGCTTGGTGCCGTCGAGGCACCGTGTCGCCGCTTGAGGAGCGACGCGAAGCTTCCGGAATCCCAGTTTCTCCACGACGCGGCGGCTAGCGTCGTTGCCGTCGAAGTACCCGATGCTGATCGCCTTCGCGCCAAGGCGGCCGAACGCGTAACGAATTGCGGCGTTTGCCGCCTCCGTCGCCATGCCCTGTCCGGCGTAGTTCGGCGCCACCCAATAACCGGTCTCATAGACGTCTGCCTCATCGGTGAGATCCAGTGCGGTTCGGACGACGAAATCCCCGTTGATCCTATGGAATCCGGCCAATGCGATACCTGCTTGACTCTGGAAGTTCATCGTCCGTCGAATGGAGTTTTCCAGCGCTTGCCGCGGTCGTTGGTTGTCGAACGCCCAAGCCATCCAAAGCTGCAAATCGTTCCAGGCATCTTCCTTGGCGGTTTGGATAGCATCCAAATCGTCAAGAATTGGCGGACGCAATACTAGACGCGACGTCACAATCGGCATTAAGTGGCGCATCGAGCGGCTCAACAGTAATGGTAGCTGTCTGGGAGTAAGAATAGCCACCGCACAGGCACAGTCTGACGGAGTCCGCAAAGTAGCCGAAATTACCCGACAATGGCGGCCCGTACCGCCGATTGAAAAACACTTCCGATTGGCCTCTGACTCGCCCACTGCGCAGAAACCTAAACGCTACGGCGTCAGGTAAGGATCTATCTCCGCTTGCTTCTGCGAAGGATCTCGACACAACTATCGGCTTCACCGACCCCGGAGTGTCGATCCTGGGCCTATCCCGTCCGCGTACGGCGGACAGCCTTGGTCTTCGTCTGAGGTAGCCGGGTGAGAAAGTGTTTCGTCTTTCGCCCCAGTTCGCTCAACCACCGAAGCTGGATCTCCGAACCAGTCCTCAGTAGCTGGAGCAACTGTTCCGGAGCAACTGTTCCGGATGCTTCGAGAAGTCGATTTTACTGGCGCCCCAGTCCGGCCGCCGTCTGTCGGTGTCCGTGAATCGGTATTCGCACCCGAGTTCCCAAGAACTGAAAAGCTGTCCGGAACGCTCTAAGATCGCCGGGTCTCCGGCCAATGCTGCGACAGCGCGGCCCATGAGCCTGATATCCAGTTCCGCGAACCCTTGCCGTGTTTCTGCGCGCAGGGCTCCGATCTCGGACCGCACAGCTTCGATTTGTGCGCTGAGCATGCGTGTATTGATCCAGGCCGTGAGCACGACCACGATCAAGCTGCCGAACAGTGCCAGAACTGCGGGCATCCACGCTTGAACCTGAGCGTTCATCAATCCGTCCATTATACATCCGGTTCCGCTGAGCATCTCCCGCTACTCGGTTCACGTTCCCAACTCAGGCGGTCTACTTGCCGGGCTCGTAGGACTTCAGAATCCGTAGCACAGAGAGTATTGTGCTCCAACTGCGCGTTGTCGCCGGCGCCCCAAAGAGCCTGTCGATCTGGCCGAGGCACCCTATCGTTTTCATGTGGCGGCGGTACACCCCATAAACGAGACGATTCCTCGAGCCAATGATTCGCACCAGCCACTCCCCACCTTCGGGAAGAGCAATCGGAAGAGAAACTCTGCGGTGTCCAGCCTCCGACAGGATGCTGACAAATTGAACAACATCCGCGGGCGGTGGATCGGTTCCAAACGGATTGTCCATCTCCAGTCGAATCAGATCGCTGCCGTCGCAGCAAGCGATTGTTGCTTCGAACGGCAGCTTCCGCCGCAATTCGGCAAGGAACTTTGTGCGCAACCCAGGTTTGCGCACGACAAGCGTGCCTGCGGCGCCCACGTTCACGGCATCGTAGATGCCCAGTTCTTTGGCGAGCACGCTCGGTCGAAAAGTCCGGTGTCCTCCAACGTTGATACCCCGGAAGAAAACGATCAAAGCCATGCTGCCCATTGTCGCAGCACCGAGGAGAAGCGGAAGCGGTCGGGCCTGACGATAGATAACGGGTAGTCGTTAGTGCCCAATCGGGAGCGACGCGGCGGCACGAGAGTGATTGTAATCGTCAACTTCGAGTTCACGGTACCATTTGGTGCCGTCGACAGTCAGGCGGGTAGTTCAGCCCAGGGTATGGTTGGCCCCGGAATGTGCCAGAATACGGAGCGGGGGATCCCAGGTATGTCATTCGGAATTTACTTGGCCGGTTTCATCGTCCTGATTATCGGATTGGCGATTGGCGCCCATATGGCGCACGTGCCGCCGAAATGGATCGCGGTAGGCGTGATTTGCCTGGCTGGAATCGGCATCTTGAAGGGCGTAACTTCCACCCGCCGGCCCGACGCCTAGCGAGAATCCGGCTCTTACGAACTACAATAGAATCTTGATCGTCACTCTCACAGTCAACCCCGCGCTCGACCGCACCCTCTCCGTGGACCGGCTGGCGTTTGAAGACCGCTCGTACATCGAATCCCGGCACGAATCGCCCGGCGGACGCGGCATCAACGCCGCTTGCGTGATCCATTCGTTCGGCGGTAAACCGCTGGCCATCTTTCCCAGCGGCGGAAACAACGGCAAAGCGTTCGAAGAACTGCTGTGCGCCTACGGATACGCCACGGTGGCCGTGCCCGCCGGCCACGAGATCCGCACCAATCTCACCATCACCGACCGGCAGGGTCTCACCGTCAGCGTGAATGAACGCGGCCCACAACTTGGGAAAGCCGAAGTCGACCGGCTGGAGAAGGCCGTACAAAAGAATCTCGAAGGCGCAGCCTGGCTGATGCTGTGCGGCAGCTTGCCCCCCGGCGTGCCGTCCAACTTTTACGCACGGCTGATCGGCATGGCGCGCCGCAAGAAAGTGAAGACGCTGCTCGATACAGATGGCGACGCGCTGCGCGAAGGTATCGAGGCCGAGCCAACGGTGGTTTCGCCCAATCAGCACGAAGCCGAGCGCCTTCTGAACCGGGCACTGGTCACCCGCAATCACTTCCTGGACGCGGTGGCCCGCATACGCGCCATGGGACCTGAGACGGTGGTGCTATCGCTCGGCAGCCGCGGCGCCATGGGAGCGATTGAAGGGGCCATCGTCGAAGCAATTCCGCCGCGCGCGGAAGTGCTCTGCCCCATTGGCGCGGGCGACGCACTGGCTGCGGCTTTCGTGTGGTCCATGGAACGCAACGACGATTTCACGGATGCGCTGCGCTGGGGCGTGGCCACAGGCACGGCGTCCGCCACGCTGCCCGGCCTGCGCCTGGCCTCCCCGGACCAGGCCAAAGAAGTGTACAGGCAAGTGGAAGTGCGCCGCATCGAATAGGAACCCGGTGGCCTACACTCGATCCCGCGGCGCGGCCGGCGCCGGCGAGTCTTCTAATAGCGGCAAAAGCGAAAACGTGATGCGCTCGGCGGGAGTGGTTTCCGCCGCCGTCTTCCTGAGCCGCATCACCGGACTGGTGCGCGAGATGATCATGGCCCGCCTGTTCGGCGCGGGTGAGGCCTATGACGCGTTTCTGCTCGGTTTTCGCATCCCCAACCTGACGCGCGATCTCTTTGCCGAGGGTGCGCTCTCCTCCGCTTTTGTCCCCGTCTTCTCAAAGTATCTGGCCACGAAGGGTAAGCGCGAAGCCGCCGAGCTTTCGAACCTGGTGGCCACTGCGCTGGCGCTGGCGGTGGGCGGCATTTGCGTGTTGGGCATTATCTTCAGCCCGCAACTGGTGTGGCTGCTGGCCTCGGGATTCGCGCGCGTGCCCGGCAAATTCGAGTTGGCCGTGACGCTGACGCGCATCATGTTTCCGTTTCTGCTGCTGGTGGCGCTGTCGGCGCAGGCGATGGGCATTCTGAATGCGCTGAACCAGTTCGGCATCCCGGCGCTTTCCTCGACTTTCTTCAACATCGGCTCGGTGGCTTTCGGTCTCGGTTTCGGATACACCGTCGGCCGATGGATGGGCCTGAGCCTGATTATGTCGATGGCCTGGGGTGTGGTGGTGGGCGGGGCCGTGCAATGGCTATTTCAAGCGCCCAGCCTGTACCGCGCCGGTATCTCTTACCGGCCGCGCATCGATTTCGCGCATCCCGGCCTGCGCAACATTCTGCGCCTGATGGGGCCGGCGATCCTGGGCAATGCCGCGGTGCAGATCAACGTACTCGTGAATACCAACTTCGCCTCCAGTATCACAGACGCCGCCGGGCACGTCATCAACGGTCCGGTGAGCTGGCTGAGTTATGCGTTCCGGTTCATGCAATTGCCGCTGGGACTGTTCGGCGTGGCCATCGCTTCGGCTACGCTGCCCGCCATCTCGCGCAGCGCCGCGCTGCAGAAGATGGACGAATTCCGCCTGACGCTCTCCCGCTCGTTGGGCATGGTTTTGCTGCTGACTATTCCTTCGTCAGTGGGGCTGGCCGTGCTTGGCCCCAGCATGATCGGCGCGGTCTACCAGTGGGGCCGGTTTCGCGCAGCCGATACGCACCAGACGGCGAACGCGCTGGCCTGTTATGCCGCGGGGTTGGCGGGCTACTCCGCGATCAAAATACTGGCGCCGGCATTTTATGCGCTCAACGACGCGCGCACGCCCATGTTGGTGAGCCTGGTATCGATTCTAGTGAACCTAGCCGTGGCTTCCACCATGGTAAAGCTGGCGGGGCTGGGCCACCTGGGGCTGGCGCTGTCGACGTCCGCCGTCGCACTCTTCGGAGCGGGGGCGCTGTTCATGCTGCTGCGCAGACGCATCCACCACTTGCACGGCCGAGCGCTGGCGGTCAGTGTGGTAAAGATTCTGTGCGCCTCGGCCGCCATGGGACTGGCATGCTACGTGTCGAGCCGCGGCGTACATGGCTGGTTGGGCGCGCGCAAGATCGCGCAGATCGTGGATGTGGCCGTCTCCATCCCGTTGGGCGCGCTGGTTTACTACACGCTCTGCCGTGCCATGCGGGTGGCGGAACTGAAAGCCGCATCGAATGCCCTGGCCGGGCCGCTGGCGCGTAAACTTGGCCTGCTGCGGCGCTGAGCCTGCGTGCGCGCGCCACATCCGTGCTAAACTGCCATAAGAAATGCTTCCCGATCTGCAGTTGGCGGTTCGGTTGCAGGAGCTTGATCATCGGGTGACCGAGTTAACCCGCGAGATCTCCGCGCTGCCCAAACACATCGCCGAAATCGAAAAGAAACTAGAGAGCCACACACGCAAGCTGGAAGCCGATCGCGCCGCTCTCAGTGCGAACCAGAAGGATCGCAAAAAAAACGAGAGCGATATCCAGCTTCAGGAGCAGAAGATCTCGAAATTGCGGGATCAGATGCTCGGCGCCAAGACCAACGACCAGTACCGCGCCTTCCAGCACGAAATCGAGTTCTGCGAGAAGGAGATTCGCCGCGCCGAGGATCACATTCTGGAATTGATGGGCGAATCCGAGCCGCTGGACAAGAACGTGAAGGCCGCCGAAGTCGCGCTCAAAGAGGAGAAGGCCCAGGTGGAGGCGGAAAAGCAGCAGGCCAGGGCGCGCACGGCGGAGGACCAGAAGGCTCTCGACGAAATTCATCAAGAACGCGCGCAGATCGTGGCGCGCCTGCACCCCAATGTCTACCGCCAGTATGAACGGATTCGCAAGGGGCGTAGTGGTGTCGCGATCGCCGAAGCGGTCGACGGGCGCTGCAGCGCGTGCCAGATAGCCCTGCGCCTGCAGTTCTACCAGGACTTGAAGAAGGGGGATCAGGTGATGTATTGCGAGAGCTGCGCGCGCATCCTGTACTACAATCCGCCGGTGGCTTTCGAAGACCTCGCGGCTGAATCCGCGCCCGCCGTTCAAGGCTGACGTAAGCACTCCCTTACGGCTGCGGCTCGGTAACCGCTCAGGAACCCGACTTGTGAGTGTTGTGTGCGCTCTTCACGGGCTCCTTCAGAAGCGTATCCAGCATCTCGCGAATACTCTTCTCCTGCTCCTTGAAGAAGTCGTCGCCGCCGTTGTGCTGCGCGCGGATGACCCGGCCGCGATCGATGAAGATCAGCTCCGGAACGAAGTTGGGCTTGGCAAGCGACGCTTGCTCGTACTCCAGCACCGAGTCGCGGTCCGCCGATCCCACGGGAAAAGTGGGCTTGAAATCCCTGATAAAGTTCGGTACCAGGATCGCCGCATCGGGATTGAAGGCCGCCGCCAGGAACTGCACGCCGCGCGGTCCATACTCGCTTTGCAGGCCACTCAGAACCTGCGTGGTGTGCTGGCAGTGCGGACAGGTGGTGGAGATGAAGGCCAACACCACGATCTTGCCCGCATACTGGCTCAACAACGTGATCTGACCGTTAGGCATCTTGATCGCAAACTCACCAGCCGGACGCGGCACCTGTTGAGCGTATGCCGCCAGACTCGTTAGAAGCGGAACGAGGATTATGAGTGAACGCCGAAGTCTCATATTGCCAGTTTACCCCAACTGAGCGTCCTTCGGCTCGTGGCTCTCGCGGCTGGGTGCTTATCCGTTTTGGGGAAGATCGACCGGTAGAAACCGCTCCCGTGAACGATCCCGCAGATGTCACGGTGACGCAGCAGAGCGCGATCTGTGCCGCCAGCCGCTCTTGATCGCGTCATTGGGATCGGCTTCGCCTCACATTCGGCGCTTGCTTGCCCAAATCTCATTCTGTGCGCCCGTACGGCCGATCCGCACGTATAACCATCAGTATGATTGTCAATCCTTGCATCACGTCGCGCTCCACCGCCGCCCTGATGTTCATTTGTGGCGCGGCGTTCGCCTCGTTGAGCGCGCAGGATCCATCCTCCGGGCGATCGGAAGCCCGCGAATTCCGGGAACTGGGCCCCGCGCTGAAGCTTCTGCGCACCCGCAACGCGCGGGATTATGCGGTCGCCACATCCAACGGAATCGACGAAGCGAACTATGTCAAGATCGGCGGACTTGAGCAATGGATCACCATTCGCGGCGAAGAACGCAACAACCCGGTCCTGCTGCTTCTACATGGTGGACCCGGCGACGCGACCAATCCCTGGGGGTACGCAGGTTTTCGCACCTGGATGAAGTATTTTACCGTCGTCCAATGGGACCAACGGGGCGCCGGAAGAACCTTCGGACGAAACGGAGCGGCGGCCGCGTCCACTATCACCATCGAGCGGATGGTTCAGGATGGCGTCGAGCTAGCGGAACTGTTGTCGAAGAAGCTGCAGAAGAACAAAATCGTTCTCGTCGGACATTCCTGGGGCTCCATTCTGGGCATTTTCATGGCGAAGGCGCGGCCCGAACTTTTCTATGCATTCGTGGGTACCGGTCAGGTTGCCGATCCCCGGCGGAACTACGCCGCCGCATACGCTGCCCTTGTTGAGCGGGCCTCCCGCGATGGCAATTCACGGGCCCTTCAAGAGCTGAACGAAGTCGGACCACCGCCATATAAGGATGGAAAGGGCTTTGCGATCCAGCGGAAATGGTCGAATCTGTTTGAAGGAGCGGACGTATTTCTGGCATCCACTCTGGGGTTCGCGTTAACCGCGCCCGGTTACTCATTGGGCGACGTCAACGACTGGTTTGAAGGGCAGGGCGTGAGCGCCGAGCACCTCGTCCCCCAGACCTCCGCGCTCGACCCAAAGCTTCTCGGAGGTGAATTCGCCGTGCCCGTGTTCGTCATCCAGGGTGCCGAGGATTTCACCACACCGACGAGTCTGGCCCAAACCTACCTGAATTCACTGCATGCCCCGCGCAAGGCGTTCGCCACGATTGGCGGGGCCGGTCATTTTGCCGTATTCACGAAGCAGGACGTGTTTCTGAAGGAACTCAGGGCGCGAGTGCTGCCGTTGATACGCTAGGACGATACTCTATCCAGGTAGATTGTCAAGGTACCGGCGAACATCACTGAAGAAATCGCGCCGGCTCCTGCTCAAGCGCGAAAAGGAATCTGAAGACCGAACAGCGCTTCGTCAACAATCAGCCTTGCCGCCCGTCTGAGAGTCTATGGAGGAAACAGCGTGCCAACCTTGCGCCAAGACCTGACCTATGCATTCCGGCGGCTCTCTAAATCACGGGGCTTCGCAGCCGCCGCGACAGTGTCCATAGGTCTGGGCATCGCCGCCAACGCCACTATCTTTTCGATGGTCAGCCGCTTTGTGCTGCGCCCCGCACCGGTGGGCAACCCAGGCACGCTGATGGCCCTCCATACCACCGACCACGGCGAGTGCTGTAACGCATTTTCCTGGCCGCTTTTCGCCGATGTGCGCGCGCAATCCAAGACGTTCTCCGGCGTCACGGGCTATTACGAATTGCTGCCCGCCTCCATCGGCGGACGGGGCGAACCGGAACGCGTGTGGGGCCAAGCCACCACCGCCAACTTTTTCGATGTGGCCCGACTGGATATGACGCTGGGCCGCGGCTTCACCAGCGGCGAGGAACGCGTGCCCGCGATCGTCATCGGCCACGGTCTCTGGCAGCGCCGCTTCGGAGCGGATCCCGCCATCGCCGGCAAAGCCATTACGCTATCCGGCCGGCCTTTCACCGTGGTGGGTGTCGCACCGCCCGGCTTCCGCGGCCTCGACCTGATCCTCGATTGCCAATTCTGGGTTCCGCTCGGCAACCTGGATCAATTGCTGCCCAACACCGGCAATTACCAATCGCGCGCGTATCACTGGATCACCGCCGCAGGGCGCTTACGGGCCGGTGTCACGCGTGCGCAAGCCGCTGCTGAACTCGCTGTAATCGCGCGGCAGGTTGGCCAGACTTACCCGGCAACCGAAAAGGATGGCGGCTTCCGCTTCGAACCGGCCGGCTCGCTGCCTCTGCGCGACCGGAACGCGGTGGTGATGTTCCTGACCGCACTCACGGTGGTGGTGCTGCTGGTTCTGGCAATCGCCTGCGCCAACGTCGCCAATCTGATGCTGGCTCAGGCTTCCGGCCGTCAGCGGGAGATGGCGGTGCGTCTCGCGCTGGGCGCCACGCGGGGCCACCTGATGCGCCAGACACTGATGGAAAGCATGCTGCTGGCGCTCGCGGGCGGCCTGCTGGGAGTGGTTCTCTCGCTGTGGGCCACGCAGGCGCTGTCGGCGTTCCGCTTCCCCGCGCCAGTGCCGCTCGATCTGAGTGTCGTCGTCGATTGGAGAGTGCTGCTCTACACGTTCGCGCTGAGTGCCGGTACGGGGCTGCTGTTCGGTCTGGCGCCGGCGTGGTCGGCAGCGCGTCCCGTCCTGGCTAGTGCGCTGAAGGGCGAGGATGCGCTGGCGCGTCCCGGGCGCTACTGGACTTTGCGCAACGTGCTGGTGGTCGCGCAGGTCGCCATGTCGCTGGTCCTGCTGTGTGCCACGGGACTGTTTCTGCGCAGTCTGCAAAGCGCTTCCGCAATGGACATCGGGTTCCGATCGCGCGGAGTGCTGGCAATGTCCGTCGACCCGCGCGTGCATGGCTACACCGCCGAGCGGACTACCCGGTTCCTCACGGAACTGCGGCGGCGCGTGGCAGCTCTTCCGGGCGTGGCTTCCGCCGCGTGCACCGACTTGGCGCCGTTGTCCGAGGGCGGCCGGCGCGACGAGTTTCACGCAGAGGGCAGGCCGAATGCCGGCGGCCCCGACCCGGGCGTGGACCTTTATATGGTCACGCCCGGCTATTTCGAGACGCTCGGCATCCCGCGTATTGCGGGACGGGATTTCGTCGATGAAACAGCCGGCGGGCCGAGAGTTGCGGTGGTCAACGAGGCGTTTGTCGAGAGGCTATTCAAGAATGAGAACGCCATCGGCCGGCGTGTCACTGGCGGCGGCGCGACTTACGAGATCGCCGGTGTGGTCAAGAACATTAAGTCGCGCACGCTGGGCGAGGAACTCCGGCCCGTTCTGTTCCGCTCCCTCGCGCAGAGCATCGGTGGAGACCCATCCTTCTTGGGATATTCGGTGCTGGTACGCTCGGGGGCCAGTCCGACGGCGCTCGCGGGCGCGGTGCGGCGGGAGATCCATTCGCTCGACCCCACCCTCGCCATCTTCAACGCCGAAACCATGGACGAACATCTTCGCAAAGCGCTGTTCCTGCCGCGCTTGGCGGGTACTTTGTTCGGCGTCTTCGGAGTCACGGGTCTGGTACTGGCGGCGGTGGGACTGTATGGGGTGATGAGTTACTCGGTCGGCCGGCGCACGCGCGAGATCGGCATTCGGCTGGCCCTGGGCGCGCAGGCCGGCGAGGTCCGGCGCCTTATCGTGAGGCAGGGCATGCTGCTCACGTCGATCGCCGTGGCGCTGGGTTTGGCCGCGGCGTTGGCAGTTGCTAAGTTCTCGGCCGCATTCCTATACCGTGTCCGGCCGCACGACTTAGCAACTTTTACCGGAGTGCCGGTGTTTCTGGCGGCCGTCGCGTTTTTGGCTTGCTGGATTCCTTCGCGGCGCGCCGCCAGGCTAGACCCACTTACCGCGCTGCGGCACGATTAGTAGAAGTGCTTACGCCGGCAGATAGCTCTTCAGCACCGGGAAGACGGTCCGCACAAAGGACACGCCAATCCGTGTGGCGGCCTCCGGGTCGTTGTTTGCCACCGGAACGGTCACGCGCACCAGCGCCGTATCGCTGCGGTGGTAACGGATGGAATCCATCACCAGCCAGAATTTCGCCGAGAATTCGCTGGCGATCACCCGCCGCTGGCTCTGATACCAGTACAGCACCACGCTCTTCTCGTCTCCGTGGGAGACCACGTAGCGGTTGATCCGGATGGGCTCCGGCTGGCCCTCTACCACCACCTCAAGCACGCCGGTGGCTTCCGGCTCCCATCCGGAACCAGGCAAGCAGTTCTTGGGCGAGTGCGGCGACTGGCCAGTGCGCTGCGTTTTAAAGTACGCCACGAACAGACCCGCGGCCGCGCGCGATTCCGGGTCCCCGTACAGCCGGTTGAGCAGATCGTCGGCCTTGAGCTGATCCTTGATCTCCTGCTCTACGGGATAGTTCTGCAGCTCGTGCCAACTCCCCAGTTGCACCGGAAACAGATCCAGCGGCGGTCCCGATGGGACTTTCTCGCCGCGCAATGCGGCATAGAATAAGGCCGTCTGAACCACCAGCACCAGCGTCAGAATCCCAGCGTACTTGTTGCGTATCCAGTTCATACGGTCGTCTCCCTGCGATGCAGCAGCCGGTAGCCCCTATTCAGAATCTGGTGGAGCGCGACCAGAATAGCCAGCGCCACCATGAAAATCACCCAGCCGGAGGCCGTGTGGAAGAAGCCTTCGGCCAATTCGGGCTTGTACTCGGTCAATACGCCGGTCAGCGTCACGCGGCTGGCGTTGGCCACGATGGCGATCGGAATGGTCGATAGGAACAAAAACACGCGCATCCACACTTTGTTTTCGAAGAAGTATCCATAGACCAGAGACAGGAAGGTAAGCGACAGCAGCGAGCGTATGCCGCTGCACGCTTCCACCACCGAGAGCTTCTGCTCGGCCAGTTCCAGCACGTTGCCTTCGCGCAGCACCGGGATCTGCATCACGTCCAGAGCCTGCGTGGAAACCCGGCTAGCCAGAAGCTGCAAGGGAAAAGTAATACTGTTGTACACCACCGTGGGAATCGGAATCATGAAAAACAGCAGGAAGAGAGGGAATGCCAGTGCGCGCACGACAGCGGTTCCACCCAACAATAAAACGATGCCGATGACCGAAATCACAAAAGCGGTGCGTGCCAGAAACAACTCCGCGCCCAGCGTGGCGATGTACAACTGCAGTCCGCCGTAAAGCACCACCGCGAGGCCCCACCAGTTCGGCGAGGATTTGAGCGCCAGTAGTTCCGCGCGCTTCTGCCACACGATGAAGCCAACCACCAAAGGCACGAAAAAGCCGTGACCCATATCCGGGTCCGAATCCCACTGCCTGACCAGCCGCCACAGCACGGGGGCATAGGACAACAACAACAGCGCCCCAAACCACGCCCAGACCTCCCAAGGCAGGCGCTTCAACGCAACTCCATTTCCGCGGCAGACGGCGTCAAAGGCATCTTCAGTTATGATACACGCTGGCAGGCCATGCCTGTGCCGAATCGCACAGCGCAATGAATCGGAAACCGCCAGGCTGGTTGAAATCGCAGTAGGCTAGTGAGATCAAGATGCCCATACCGTTACGGGTGCTTATAGTCTCGGACCGGGAAGGCGACGCGCAGCAGCTTATCGACGCGCTGCGGCAAAGCGACTACGTTCCTTCCGCGGCGCGCGTCCAGACGGAGACCGCGTTGCGCGAAGCGTTGGCGCACCGATGGGACCTGATCCTGGCGACGGATGAGAGCGCGCGGCTGGGCACATTATCCGCGTTGGAAGTCCTGCACGAAACCGGCGCGGATATTCCATTGGTGGCCATCTCCAGCGGGGCGCCGGAAGAGTCCGTGCTGGAGGTGCTAAAGGCGGGTGCGGCGGACTATATCGCGCGCAATCAACTGTCCCGGCTGGGCGTTACGGTAAGCCGCGAGATGAGCCAAGCCGAGGGCCGGCGTGAGCGCAGCCGGCTGGAGCAGCAGTTCCGGCAGGCGCAGAAGATGGACGCGGTGGGCCGTCTGGCGGGCGGCGTGGCGCACGACTTCAACAACTTGCTGACCGTCATCACGGGCTATGCGGAACTGCTGCTGGCGGGCGGCGGCACGGAGGCATCCCAAAGCACCGCGCTGCGCGAGATTCAGCGGGCGGCGGAGCGGGGCGGGGCACTGACCCATCAACTGCTGGCGTTCAGCCGGGGCCAGCCGTTTACGCTGCGCACAGTGCAGTTGAACGCGCTAATCGTACACATGCAGAAGATGCTTTCGCGGTTGATCGGCGAAGACATCGAACTGATCACGGTGGCCGCCGCCGAGCCGGGCACGATTCGCAGCGATCCGGGGCAGCTTGAGCAGGTGATCATGAATGTGGTGGTGAACGCGCGCGACGCCATGCCTGGCGGCGGCAAGCTGATCGTCGAGACGGCCAACGCCGAGGTGGATCAGACGTATGCCGGCCCCAATGTGGACCTTAAGCCCGGCCGCTATGTGGTGCTGGCCATCAGCGACACCGGCATGGGGATGGACCCGGAAACCGTCACGCACCTGTTCGAGCCGTTCTTCACCACCAAGGCGCCCGGCAAAGGCACGGGCCTGGGATTGGCCACCGCTTATGGCATCGTGAAGCAGAGCGGCGGCGCTATCTCGGTCTACAGCGAGCCGGGCCGGGGCACCACGGTCAAGATCTATCTGCCCTCGGCGGAGGCCAACGCGGCGGCCGAAGCGGCGAAAAAATCACCCGCGGCGGCGTTGCGTGGCAGCGAGACGATCCTGGTGCTGGAAGACGAGGCGCGCGTGCGCAAGCTGGTCTGCGAAGTGCTTGCCGGACGCGGATACCACATATTGGAAGCGGTGCGCGGCGAAGAGGCGATCCGCATCGCCAGGGAACAAAAGGGCCGTATCCACCTGCTGCTGACGGACGTGGTCATGCCGGAAATGAGCGGGCCGCAAGCGCTGGAGCAGATCCGGGCGCGGCACCCCAATATGAAGGTGCTGTTTATGTCCGGTTATACGGACGAGGCCATGGTGCACCACGGGATTCTGGATTCCGGCGCGCCATTCTTGCAGAAGCCGTTTTTGCCGGATGCGCTGGCGCAAAAGGTGCGGGAAGTGCTGGCTTCGCAGGCTTCGGCGGGATGAGGTTTTGGCGGAGCATATTTGGCGGCCCAAGTATCCATTAAGTGTTAGTGATTTCGGGCCGCCAAGCCGTTTCACTTCGCGCGCAATTATTTTTTCGCCTAAATGCGCCTCGCCAAAATAAATATTTTCTGTTTAGTCTCTGCGATATAGAGTTAATTCCGATCTCCGCCTATTGACATCCAACCTAACCACGGCTTAAATCGACATTCGAGTTTCAGCCTTACTAGGAGATTAGGATGATTAACGCCTTACTACGGTCCTACCCCCGCCGGCGGAGCGTCCGCCTACTCGCGCCGCTTCTTCTGCTCGCACTTAGCCCGCCCAGGCTTGGCGCGCAGCCCCCAACGCCTCAGGCTGCCACCCTGCTTTCGCAGTCGTTAGCGGCGCTGACTCACGGGACCGCTGTAACGGACGCCAAACTTCAGGCCAACGTCAACTACGTGGCCGGCTCCGACGAAGAATCCGGCGCCGCCACACTGGAGGCGCTCGGCCACCTGGATAGCCTCGTGGTGCTCAACCTTAGCGGCGGGCAGCGCCAACAGGTCCAAAACGGCGAGCAGGCCGCCTCCACCGGCCCCGGCGGGCAACAGCAACTCGCCGCGCTGCATAACTCGCTGAATCCCGCCGCCTGGTTCTTTCCGGCGCTGGTAATCGAGGGGCTGCTACAAGACGCCAGCTATTCGGTAACCTATGCCGGCCTTGAGAATCTCAACGGCGTCTCCGTCAACCACCTGCAGGCGGCGCGGACCTTACCCGGGCAGGGCGACGCCGCCACCACTGCACTGCTACTGCAGCTTACGGCGTTCGACCTGTACATCGACGCCGGCACTTTCCTTCCAGTGGCGCTGAATTTCAATACGCATCCCGGCAATAACGCGCTGCAGGATTTTCCGATCGGCATCGAGTTTTCCGATTATCGCAACTCCGGCGGGGTGGTGACGCCATTCCACGTGCAGAAGCTTCTGCAGCGCAGCCTGCTGCTGGACATTTCGATGACAAGCGTGGCCATCAACACCGGCTTGACGGCGAGCGATTTCCAGATCCAGTAGAAAGGAGAGACCACCATGAACCGCCAAACTATAATTCTTGCCCTGATCCTGGCCATCCTGCCGGCGGCCCTCTCCGCGCAGCCGGCGGCTGGCTTGCCGGCCTTCGGCAGCTTCAGCGGCGGGACTTTCGATACCGTGAACAACGGCAATCTGAACGTTTACTTCCAAATACCGATCGTCAACAAGGCCGGGCGCGGCGTGCCCTTCACGTATACGCTCAACTACAGCAGCTCCGTTGGTACCCATCCGGCGCGCTCTGGACGCCGGTAAGCAACTGGGGCTGGACCGCCGCGACGGCCGTTCCGCTGACGGGCTACGTTTCCTACTACGCCAGCCCCCAGGTCTGCCTCGGACAGAACTTCACGGTATACGCCGGCTGGGCCTATCACGATCCTTATGGAGTGACGCATTACTTCGGCAGTGCGTATGTGATCAGCACCGGCGGCATGACGGGCGGGTGCCCCACCGGCCCAACCACGGCGACCGACCTTACCGCCGACGACGGCTCCGGATACTTCATCGCGTCAATTACCGGTCCCGGGGGGCCATACTACGGTGGCCTGGCGGCCGCGAACGGTGCCCAGATCAGCGCGCCGCTGCAAGTCCAAACGGGCGGCGGGTCGATCACGGACCGCAACGGCAACATCCTCAGCGCTGCGGCATCGGGACCCACATTCACCGATACCCTGGGCGACACCGTGCTTAAAATATCGGGCAGCGGCACCCCAGCCAGCCCGACCGTGCTCACGTACACGAATCCCGCGGGCGGCAATTCGTCTTATACGGTCAACTACACGTCCAAGACGGTCCAGACCGACTTCGGCTGCTCGGGCATCACCGAATATGGCGCCACGGCGCAGAACCTGATCAGCAGCATCTCGCTTCCGGATGGCAGCTCGTACACCTTCACGTATGAGACTACGCCTGGCCATTCGCCGAATGTGACCGGGCGGTTGTATCAGGTCACTCTGCCTACGGGTGGTTTAATCACGTACACGTACTCCGGCGGCTCGAACGGCATCACCTGCGCCGACGGCACGGCGGCCACTTTGAACCGAACTACCCCGGACAGCTCCACGGCGTGGGTCTACGCGCACAGCGAATCGGGCTGCGCGTCCGGATCGGCGTGGTGCACTACCATCACCGACCCCTCCGGCAACCAGACCGTCATCAGCTTCCAACCAGATGCGCCCTCCGGCGGCCAGACCAACGGCTACGAGGTGCAGCGCAAGGCGTACCAGGGGGCTACGACGGGCACGCTGCTGCAAACGGTGGACACCTGTTATAACAGCCAGGCGCCGCCGTGCCCGACGGTGGCCATCGGGGCGTTGCCGCCGACGGGGACCAACATCCGGACGACGCCGGGCGGCTATGCCCTGGAGACCTACAAGACCACCACATATAACGGCTATGCGCTCCCGCTGGACGTTTACGAGTACGACTACGGCACCAGTGCCCCATTCACCGTTCTCCGGCAAACGGTCATCGCCTACGATACCGCGCTCACGAACAACATCGTCAACATGCCCAGTTCGGTGTCCGTGTACAACGGGATTGGCACGCTGATCGCCCAGACCAAGTATAGCTACGACCAGGGCAGCGTGACCCCCACAACGAACACGCCGCAGCACACCACGATCAGCGGGTCGCGCGGGAACGTCACTACCGTACAATACCTGACCTCCGGGTCCACTTACCTGACGCAAACCTACAGCTACTACGACACCGGGAACGTCAACGTCTTCACCGACGTCAACAACGGGCAGACCACCTACACGTACGGCAGCAGCACTTCCTGCGGCAACTCCTTCGCGACCGGTGTAACCGAGGCGGTCACGACTCTGACGCAGTCCTATGCCTGGAACTGCACGGGCGGCATCCGGACATCGACGACCGATGAGAACAGCCAGATCTGGTCGACGGGCTATAGCGACCCCAATTACTGGCGGCCAACCTCGACCACGGACCCGGCATCGGCGACAACCGATCTGTACTATTACACCGGCCCGTTTGCCGCCGAGAGCACGCTCAATTTCAACGGGACCACCTCCACCGTGGACACTCGCGCCACGGTGGACGGCCTCGGGCGCGCCTACTGGACGCAACGGCAGCAGCAGCAGGGTCTGAACAGCTACGACACGGTGCAAACCACCTACGACGCACAAGGGAGGCCCTGGAAGATGACGGTGCCGTTCACCGCCGCCGCGGCCACCTCCACATCGAGCAACACCACGGCCCCGCGCACTACCAACACCTACGACACCCTGGGCCGGCCTCTCACAGTGACGGATGGCGGGGGAGGCACGACCACGTACAACTACACCCAGGCGCCAGGCTCCTCGCCGGTGGGCTTCGACGTGCTCGTCACCGTCAGCGGCGGATCGAGCTTCAGCCGTCAA
>Ga0209333_1000323_pt1 | contig 26684 bp, 23 predicted proteins | sample BlaSpr_A8_OM2_O3_FD_187982 | JGI IMG/M metagenome (GOLD analysis project Ga0209333, IMG submission 187982) | Forest soil microbial communities from Thunder Bay, Ontario, Canada - Black Spruce, Ontario site 2_A8_OM2_O3 (SPAdes) (version 2) | ecosystem: Environmental > Terrestrial > Soil > Boreal... | reverse complement strand
CGGAGGCCGTACTCATGCACAGCGACACGCCGGGCACAACCGGTTCAAGATCCGCAAACAGCCCAGACATCAGCCGGGCAGGTTAAAGAACAAGCTTAGCGCGACGCTGCTCATTGCCGTCCGGGGTCAGGTCTCGTCCCCGCCTGCCCGGCGGAAAGAGCTACGACCACACCGCACGCACTGACTGAGCCTGTGTACCTTTTCGTCCTAGAAGCTGCTGGCCGTGCTGTTTACGGCCCGCCCGGCGCAGGTGGTGCTCGTTGACGATCAGCAGCCGGTCGAGGACCTCCCGGCGCAGGTGCCGATCATTCTTTCGTATATCGTGTTCGCGCTGGGTGCGCCGGGTCAGCACCGTCAGGCAACCTAGCAGGCAGCGGACAAGCAGGTAGACGACCGAGATGATCACTCAGCGATGATCCCAGCCAGACGGCCTGCCCAAGCCCGGTCCAGTAATCGAGCTGCACGGGACTCGATCGCCGCTGTGTCGTTGCCAGTAACTGCGCTGGCCGGCCCGGCCGTCCTGTGCCCGGAACCGGGCCTGGTCAGGGACGGTGTCTAGGTGCATGGGCCGTTAGCTGGTGATGCGGTATCCGACGCTGGGTGTGTTCTCGATGACCGGGGGTGCTCCCAGCTTGCGCCGCAGGCGGCTCATGGTCGCCACGACGGTGTTGGTGAAGGGGTCGGCGTTCTCGTCCCAGACCTGCTCGAGCAGGTCCTCGGCGCTCAGGACGGCGGGCGAGGCTCGCATCAGGGCTTCGAGCAGCCCGAATTCCTTGACGGACAGGTCGAGGTGTCTCCCGTCGCGGGTGACAGTTCTTTTGAGGGAGTCCAGTTCGATGCCGGCCGCGCGCAGCACGGGCGCGCGGACGGCGTGCCGGCGCCGGGCCAGCGCGCGGATGCGCAGGACGAGCTCTGGGTAGTGGAAGGGCTTGGCGAGGTAGTCGTCGGCCCCGAGGCCGAGCCCGCTGACGCGCTCGTCCGGGGAGCCTGCGGCGGTCAGCATCAAGACCATGGCGGGATCTTCGCCGCTGGTGATCATCTGGCAGAGCAGGTCGCCGTGGATCCCGGGAAGGTCGCGGTCCAGGACAATGACGTCGTAGGTGTTGGTCTGGGCCTTGTCCGCGGCTGTTATCCCGTCGTAGGCGACGTCGACGGCGAAGCCGTCCTCGTGCAGCCCTTCGGCGAGCAGGTCGGCGAGCTGCCTGGAGTCCTCGACCACCAGCACCCTCACCGTGCGGCTCCCGTGCTGGCGGCCTGGGTCACGGCGGGTAGCTCGATGGTGACCTGGAGGCCGCCCTCGGCGCGGGCGTGCAGGTCCAGGGTTCCGCCGTGGGCGGTGGCGATGGCGCGCACGATGGAAAGCCCGAGGCCCACGCCGTTGCCGGAGCCGGTCCGTTCCGCGCCGAGACGCCGGAAGGGTTGCGCCAGGTCTTGGACCTGCCGCTCGTCGAGGACCGCGCCGCCGTTTTGTGCCACCAGGCGGGCCGTGGGCCCGTCGCGTTCGGTGGTGATGCGGATCCACCCGCCCGGCTCGTTGTGGCGGATGGCGTTGGCGGTGATGTTGTCCACCATGCGCGCCAGCAGGGTGCGGTTGCCGGTGACACACAGATCTGCGGCGTTCGTGTACTGGACGTCCAGGTTCTTGTCCCTGGCCTCGCCGGCTCTGGCCGCGATGGCAGAGCAGGCCAGGTCCGGCAGCGAGACAACCGCGCGGCCGGCCTGAGCGGCCCCGTGGTCGGCGCGGGCTAGCAGCAGGAAGCTGTCCAGGATCGACTCGACCTGGTCCAGTCCCTGGCTCACCCGGCCCGCGAGCGCGATCACCTGCGGGGACGGCGGCGGCTCGCGTTTCCTGAGCGCAATGTCGACCGCTGCCCGGATGATCGTCAACGGGGTGCGCAGCTCGTGCGAGGCGTTGGCGACGAACCGCCGCTGGGAGTCAAACGCTGCCTCGAGGCGTTCGAGCAGCGCGTCGAACGTGTCGCCGAGTTCTTTGAGTTCGTCGTCGGGGCCGCTGAGGGACAGCCGCTCATGCAGGCTTGTGGCCGAGATGTCCCGGGCAGCCGCGATGATCCTCCGCAGCGGCCCGAGGGCACGGCCGGCCACCGCCCAGCCGAGGATCAGCGAGACGGCAGCCATCGCCCCGAAGGCGGCCAGCGACCAGACCAGCAGGTGATGCATTTCGGCCGCGTGCTGCGCGAGTTCCCAGTCATGGAACTCGCGGGCCACGGCGGCGGCCTGGCCGGCCGTCAGGCGGCTTGATCCCAGCACAGACCGTGGCGCGGAAGGGCTGCCTGAGCCCTTGATCGCTGCTGGGCTGGTCACCGCGCTGTGGGCGAGGAACGGGGAGCGGGTCGCCAGGAAATAGGCAATCGCCAGCAGCCCGGCCCCCGATAGCAGGAACAGCGTGCCGTACAGCAGCGTCAGACGCAGCCGGATCGTGCGCCGGGACAGGGCGGAGCCGGTAGCCAGCTCGCCGATCTGGCTGGCGACCCGCAACGGTGTCGCGGCGGCCGCGGGCCGGCGGCGGCCGCCTCGCTGTTGCAGCTGCAGCGCTTTCATCTGCCTTCTTTCCCTCGCTTATCCGGTGAAAGCCTTGTTCACCGTGGCAGTTCCAGGATGCCCGATCGGGCATCACAGCGGAATAACAGCCTTCGTTATCGCCGTGTGAGGGCCCTTGTTGTAGAACCAGCTAATGGGCACGATCACCGAGCCGTTATAGGAGACATCGTGGAAGACGAAGATGCTGATAGGCAGATCACTGTCCGGCGGGCAGTGTGACCAATGCGAAAGGACGCAGATCACATCGGCGCCTGGCGGCGGGCGTCGCTGCTTGCTGTCATGGCCGGCACCGCTGTGCTGGCCGTCGCCTGCAGCGGCGGCTCGTCCACTGGTTCCGGTGGTTTCACTGGGCCATCTGGTCCGGCGGCTGGCTCATCCCGCGTAGCAGCGCCAGCGGCCTCGCAGAAGGACCTTCTGGCCTTCTCACGGTGCATGCGCTCGCACGGGGTGAAGAACTTTGCCGACCCGAACAGCCCGGGGGTTCTGGGCGCCAGCGGGATAAACGGGAACAGCCCGGCGGTACAGGCGGCCATCAAGGCGTGCCAGCACCTGCTGCCCAGTGGCGGCATCCCTCCCGCGCAGCCGGGCGTCGGTGGCGCGGGTTCGTCAATCAGTGGATAGGAGCACAGATGTTCTTCGTGACATACCTGCGGCGCGAGTTGCGCCGCCGGATGCGCCAGGCGGTTTTCATCGCACTCGGCCTGGCGCTGGGAGTTGGGCTGGTGGTCACGGTGGCCGCCGCGTCGGCCGGAGTGAAGAAGGCCCAGTCCGGCGTGCTCGGCGCGCTGTACGGGGTGGGCACCGACGTGACCGTGACCGGCGCGCCGCCCAAGTCGCAGGCACCCACGGCCGGCGGCGGCGGCGGCGTGACGGGCCTGAAGAACGAGGCTGGGAAGTCGTTCGACACGCTGACTTCGTCGTACTCGGGGATCAGCGCGTCGAAGGTGGCCGAGGTGGCCAGGCTGCACGGCGTGGCGGAGGCGGCCGGCGGGATTGCGCTCCAGGTCACCTCGATCACGTTCCCGAAGAACTTCGGCAGTCCGGGCAGCAGCAGCCTGCCGCAGCCGAGCAGCTTCACCCTGGACGGCGTGGACACCGGGCACCCCTCGCTCGGCCCGCTGAGCACCGCCTCGCTGACCTCCGGCCACTCGTTCACCGCGGCCGACGCCGATGCCAACGTCGCGGTGGTCGACTCCGGGTACGCAACGTCCAACAGCCTGAAGGCCGGCTCGGTGCTCACCATCGACAAGATCAAGTTCACGGTTATCGGGATCGTCCGCCAGGCGCAGGCCAGCAGCCCGCCCGACGTCTACGTCCCGCTGGCGCGGGCCCAGGACATGTCGCTGCAATCAGGCAGCCTGAAAAGCGATGTGAACACGATCTATGCGGCCGCGTCCAGCGCCGCCGGCATCTCCGCGGTCAGCAAGGAGATCTCCACGCTGCTGCCGCACGCCACCGTGACCACCGCTGCCAGCCTGGCCAGCGAGGTCACCGGGTCGCTGTCCAGCGCCGCCAAGCTCGCCGGCGACCTCGGCAAATGGCTGTCGGTGCTGGTGCTGATCGCCGCGTTCGCCGTGGCCTGCCTGCTCACAATGTCTGCGGTGGCCCGCCGGGTGGCCGAGTTCGGCACGCTGAAGGCGATCGGCTGGCGGACCCGCCGGATCGTCGCCCAGGTGCTCGGCGAATCGGTGGCCATGGGCATCGCCGGCGCCGCGGCCGGGGTCGGCCTGGGGTTCGCGGGCGCGGCGATCATCACCAAGGTCGCGCCCAAGCTGTCAGCGACGGTCGGCGGGAACACCGGGGCCCAGGCCAGCGCAGCGGGCGGCGCGAAACCCGCGCCCCCGGCCAGCGCACCGGGCGGCGGCGGTCACCTCGCGCTCATCGGCGGCTCCGGCGCTCACACCGTGTCTGTCCCGCTGCACCCGTCGGTCACCGTCGGCGTGATCGTGCTGGCCGTGGTCCTGGCCGTGGCCGGCGGGCTGCTGGCCGGATCGTTCGGAAGCTGGCGGATCGCCAGGCTGCGGCCCGCCGACGCGCTGTCCCGGGTGGCCTGACCTAACCGGTAAGACCTTCCACAGACAGGAGACGACTGGTGTACAAGCTGACCGGCGTGACCAAGCTCTACCAGAAGGGCCGCCGCACCGTTACGGCCGTCGCAGGGCTGGACCTGGTGATCGAAGACGGCGAGTGGCTGGCCGTGCAGGGCCGCACCGGGCACGGCAAATCCACCCTGCTGAACCTGCTCGGCGGCCTGGACCGGCCCACCGAAGGCACCATCGAGCTGGACGGCACGAACCTGGGCGCGCTGCGCGAGACCCAGCTCACCCGGCTGCGCGCGGAAAAGATCGGGTTCATCTTCCAGACCTTCAACCTGATCCCCACCCTGTCCGCCGCCGAGAACGTCGAAGCCGCCCTCATCCCGCTCGGGGTCAGCGGCGCGGGCCGGCGCGCCAAGATCGCCGCCGCGCTGGACGCCGTCGGCCTGGCCGACCGGGCCGGCCACCTGCCCACCGAGCTGTCCGGCGGCCAGCAGCAACGGGTCGCGATCGCCCGGGCCCTGGTCAAAGAGCCGAAGGTGGTGCTGGCCGACGAGCCCACCGGCAACCTCGACGAAGACACCCGCGACGACATCATCGCCCTGCTGGAAGACCTGTGGCGCGAACGCGGGCTCACCCTGGTCCTGATCACCCACGACACTTCCCTGGCCCGCCGCGCGCAGCGGGTCGGGGTCATGAACAAGGGCCGCCTCACCATTCACCAGGCCACCGGCTCCGCCGCCGCGCCCATGCCCAAGCCGTCCGCAACCCCGCCATCCGGGTGACCGGCAGCTCCGCGCCCACCGTAATCACCGCCTGGTGAGTCCAGTCCGTTATGCCATCGGAAAGGAAAGTTATCCCTGCAGCGGTATACGGGAACAGCGGACCGGGCGGAAGAGAACCTCACATGTCCACCCGAGGGGAATGGCATGCACCGCAAGCTCGACATCCTGGCGGAGAAGGGCTACGTCATCCTGCGCGATTGGCAGGGAACGCCCATTGACCGCGCTGAGTGGGAATCACTCGAGTACATGGACTGGAAGAGCGGTGGAGACACCAATTTCGCGCCGCTGACTTCAGCGACCGGCGAAATGGACTGCCGCGGCTTCTGGGATCATGGCAAGCCGGACAAGGATGGCCTGTGGACGAAGAACCGCAAGCTGGCGCCGGGCCTCGCCGATTACGTCGGGCAGATTGGCGGCAACTTCGGCCGGGTCCGCGTTATCAAGCTCAACCCAAGCGATGAGGCGGCCACGCTTCGTCAGCTCCACCTCGATGACAACAACCGGCTCAACCCCGACGGTGAGAACTGGGTCGTGCGGTCATGGCTCGAGCTGGACAACGCGGCGGGGAAATCGGTCTTCATCCTGCGCGAAGACGCCGGCGATCCGGCGACCGAGACGCGCATCCGGCTGCACCCGGGAATGCAGCTGGTCATCGACACCCAGCGGCTCTACCACGTCGTGTGGCACCCGGGCCCGAAGCCGCGCTACGCGCTGATCACCTCTTGGGCCAGCGACGACGTGCTCGACGGCTGGATCAGCCGCGAGCCGGCGACCAAGACCAATCCCGGCGCGCGCAATCTGGCCTCGGCGCGGCGGTAACGGCCCATCGTGCCCAAGCCATCGTCGGAGCCCACGATCTCGCCGGCCCCGTACCAGCGGCGGTCGCGTGAGCAGCGGTCCCGCAGCCGGCCGCCGGGAGAGACACAGCCACTACGCACCACGCGGTGCGCCCATGCCGAACCGCCATCCGTCCTCCTCGTCTCGTCCGTCGCATACTGAGACTTCCGGCGGCACGTGCCCGTTGCGGAGTCACGGTGGCCAGCATTGTCCGGAACCGGCTCCAGCACATCGAGCACCGGCCCGACCTCAGCACCGGATTCCTCGCCCAGACCGGGCGGCTCACCCTCGAACCCGAACCGCCGTAGAGGTCAGACCTCGGCCTTTCAAGCTCTGTAGCTGGGTCGGCCACCGCTGGACAGCCGCGGGCAACGCGGTAGCCCGGCCGGCCGCCGGCGGCCAGGCAGCCACGGCCAGGCGCCTGGCCAGCCGGCCCGGATCGGTACTTTCTGGTGAGCAGCTCATCTCCGGCTGGCTTACACCGAGACTCCGCCGCCGTAGATGTACTGGGTAGACATGCTGGTAGCGGGCTCGGACGGACGTTGTCCGTGGTTTCACCCGCCCGAGCCCCCGCGCGCACGGACATATGGCGGACAGGGCCTACCGCGAAGATCACTGCCAAGCGCATATGCGCAGGTCAGGAGGTATGTAGACACATCAGAACCAGCGGTCTGTAAGTGTGCCACGAACGTTGAAGGGAGTCATTGTAGGAGATTTCTCGGATGCGGTGCTGTGCAGATGATGAAGGGGTAGTGGCCCTTCGGTGTCGCCCTGCGGGGGGAGACGCCAAATCACCTCAAGCTGCATTAGCTAGCGACTGTTGTGGTGAGCGTTGAGGAAAAGGCGCACATGATGCGTCAGATGGGGATCGGGAAGACGAACGCAAGTGAACCGCTGATGAAGCGTCGAAAACGTCAGATGGCATCAAAACCGGAACGATTACAGGGGTCCGGGATGAGCCTGGCGGGAGCCCGCTGACTGGCCAGGTGGTGTCCGGCGTGTAGGCGGCGTGAGCCCGGTCTGCCGCGTCTGCATGGAACGTGGGAAGGCGGATGCTGATACTGGCGCTTTACCCGTGTTGTGAGGGAAGAGCGGCGAGAGGAAGAGCGGTGAGCGGCAGAAACCGTTAGCCGTTGAGTACCGATGCGGTATCCGCTGGCGGACCGGCCCATAGTAGTGGTGAAGCCCCTGTAACAGGGGTGGAGCGAAGGGGCCGGCTCATCTGTTGGTTTGTTTCCGCGAGCAACCAGGCGATGTTCTGGGAGGAGACGCGTGAGCAAGTCAGAACCGGAAGGCAAGTCGTTTCAGATACCGAAGCAGCTGGTGTGGGAGGCGTACAGGCGAGTCAAGACGAATAGGGGTGCGGCCGGGGTAGACGGGCAGTCCATGGCGGACTTCGAGGAAGATCTGAGGAATAACCTCTACAGGATCTGGAATCGGATGGCGTCAGGGACCTACTTTCCGCCTCCGGTGAAAGCAGTAGAAATACCGAAGCCAAATGGCGGCGGGACAAGAATCCTCGGAGTGCCCACTATCGCGGACAGAATCGCGCAGACGGTGGTGGCGCTGCGGCTGGAAGCCCGGGCCGAGACGATTTTCCATCCCGACTCTTACGGGTACCGGCCCGGGAAGTCAGCACACGATGCGCTGAGGAAGTGCCGCGAGCGGTGCTGGCGGAAGGACTGGGTTCTGGATCTTGATATCCGGAAGTTCTTCGACTCTTTGGACCATGATCTCGTCGTCAGGGCGGTGGAGGCCAATACTGCCGATAAGTGGGTGCTGCTGTATGTCAGGCGGTGGCTGATAGCGCCGCTGCAGCGGCCTGATGGCACCTTGCAGGAGCGGGATAAGGGAACGCCGCAGGGTTCTGCGGTATCGCCAGTACTGGCGAACCTGGTCCTGCATTACGCGTTCGATATGTTCCTGGAGCGGGAATTCCCGACAGTGGAATTCGAGCGCTACGCTGATGACGCGGTGGTGCACTGCGTGACTGAGCGCCAGGCCCGGAAGGTCCGGGAGGCGCTCACCGTGAGGCTGGCGGAGCTGGGACTGGAATTGCATCCCGGCAAAACCAAGATCGTCTACTGCAAGGACAGCATGCGGCGCGGTGAGCACGAGACCGTGACGTTCACGTTCCTCGGGTATGCGTTCCGCCCTCGGCAGGCCAAAGGCAAGAACGAGCGGACCTTTACCTCGTTCGCGCCCGCGATCAGCCCGGAGGCGCTCAAGGCCAAGAGCCAGACGGTTCGCGGCTGGCGGATACACATGCGCACCGGCGCAAGCCTGGACGAGCTCGCCAAGGCGATCAACCCGATCGTGGCGGGCTGGATTAACTACTATGGCCTATTTGGCCGTGGAATGCTGAATCAGCTCCTCCGCCGTGTCAACACCTACCTGACACGGTGGGCTCGCAGAAAGTACAAACGGCTGCGCTCCTACAAACGGTTCCGCAAATGGTGGACCGGACTCATCGATCGAGAGCCCGGACTGTTCGTCCACTGGAACCTGGCGCGCGGGTTCGACTGGAGAGGATGAGAAGAGCGGAATGACGGGAGACTGTCACGTTCCGTTCCGTGGGAGCCCGGGGCTTTGTCCAGAGTTCGCGCGAACTGAAGGATCCTCGGCGGGAACTGAGGGATCTTCATGGGCTATGGGCTGTTGTGGCCCTTGGGTTCGCGGGAACCGGCAGCGTGGTGCTCGGCGGCAGTTTCCAGGAGCTGGCGTGCGATGGTCGCGTACTTGATGGCGGTGGTGTCGTCGATCCCGAATACGGCTGCGAGATGGAGGGGGTCGGCACCGCGGGTGAGGGCTTCCTCGAGTTGCCGGTCGACACGGAGCCGTTCGAGGGTGGCGGTCAGGCCCCGGCAGTTCTCGGTTAGCCAGTTTTCGCTGACCGCCCGGGTGGTCATGGCGGTCTGCTGGTTGACGATCAGGTGCGGGTTGGCGGTGCCGGGCCAGCGGCGGCCACGGTGGTGCAGCCAGTCCAGGAGCAGGTGTCTGGTCAGGTCGTCGAGCGGGCGGGCCGTGCCCGTAATGACCAGCCGCCGGTTGCCGAGGTCGACGTCGCCGAGATGCAGTTCCCGGATTGTCTTGGGCCTGGCGGCGTGAACGGCGGCCAGGGCGACCGCGAGGCGGGCGGCAGGTGTCACGGCGGCGGCCGTGGCCTGGTCTATCTCGGCGGGCTGCAGCGGCTGGATGAGGATCAGGGGACGCTGGCCGTCGTGGAGGCCGCTGGTCGGGTCGCGGAAGATCCTGCCGGTCTTCTTGCAGTGGCCGAACAGTGAGCGCAAGGCGGTGAGGGTCTGACGGCGCCGGCTCCCCGGCAGGAACTCGGTGGCGGCGATGACGTCGGCGGTGGTGACCTCGCGCAGATGGATGTAGTCCCCGGCCCACTTCAGCAGCAGCGGGTGAACCCGGTTGAGGTTCATCCGGACGGTGTGCTCGTCGCGGGGACGGCTGCGGGGGCCGCCCTGGATGCGGGTGCGCAGCCAGTGCCCGGCATCGGCGGCCATCGGCGCTGGCAGCAGCGCCAGCCGTTCGGCCGCCAGCACGGTGAAGGAGGGGACCCGGTCGTCGTGCAGGAGCCCGGCGAGGCCGAGGATCTCGGCGGTGCGGGTGACGCTCAGGTCCCTGGAGTGCAGAGCTGGTGACAGCCCGGACCAGGCGATCATGTCGCCGGCCTGGTGGCGCGCGAGCACAACGGTCAGTGCCCGGCCGGTTTCGGTGACGATCCGGGGGTTCCAGCCGCGGCCGGCGGCCAGGCCGGCGGCGATGTGCCTGACCTGCGCCAGGGCCGGGTTAGTGATGGCCGATGCGACCCAGTGGGCCTTGTCGAAGTGCAAGGACTCGCCGGGAATCGGCAGCTGCAGCTGTGTCCCTGCGGCCAGGGCGGATGGCTGAGCGTGGCCGGGGACCGGGACCGCAGGCCGCCGGCTGGTGTGGCCGAGCTGGCTCATTCCCGCGAAGGACAGCTGCGCGCAGCCGCCGGGCCGGAAGTCTGCCGGGGTGATCCTGCGGCCGGCTGCGGCCAGGCCGGCCTGCAGCCAGCACAGCCGGCAGTGCCCCTTCTTGACCGCGATGGTCCTGCGGCAGCCGGCGCACGCGCCGCGGTCATAGCGGCGGGTGAAGTCATAGCAGGCCCGGCAGTACGACTGCGATCCGTAGGACGAGCCCCACGACAGGCAGTCGGGGCAGCTGCCGGCCGGGGTGGCGGCCCGGATCCGCACGGCCATCAGGCGGGCGGAAGCGAGCGCCCGTCACGGCGCCTGGGCGTGACCGGCGCCCTGGCGCCGGAGGGCTGGGCAGACACCGCGGCCTCTGGCCGGCCACCGGCCGTCCCGGCTGGTTCGGCGATCAGCAGTTCCTCCACCCCGCATCCGAGCACGGCGCAGATGACGTCGAGGTCATCGAGCTTGATGCTGGCCGGGGTGCCCGACCACAGCCCGGACATCTTCCCCGCGCTGATCACCAGGCCCGCCCCGGCGAGCATCCGCTGCAGTTCGCTGGCTTTCCAGATGCCGCGGTTGGCGGCGGCCAGCCGCAGGTTCCACCTCACCGAAGCAATCCCGTCAAACGGCTGGCTGCCCGCTGCTGGCCGGTGACCCAGGCGTCTTCGACGTGGGTGGCGTGGACGTGGATGTAATTCATGGTCGTGGCCACCCACACATGGCCGAGGGCCTGCTGGATCGCGACCAGGTCCATCCCGTCCAGGTAAAGCTGCGAGGCGCAGAAATGCCGCAGCACGTGCGGCGTGACCCGCTCCGGCCAGCCCGGCAGGTGCACCGCCGCCGCCGTGGCCAGCGCCGAGCGCAGCGTCTCATTACCGACCCGGGCCGCGCTCCCGTCGAGGTTGCGGCGCTCGGAACAAAACAGCGGCGCACCGGGCCGGGCGTGATCATCATCGAAGCAGCACCACACATCCTCGATGAACCACCGCAGCGTCACCCCGGCGCCGTTGATCAGCGGCACCATCCGCTCGCGAGGCCCGGACCCGCGGGCGCCCTTGCCCTTGCGCACATGCAGCTTCCCGAACCGGCCCAGATCCCACTTCACGTCGGCGAGATCAAGGTGGCTGGCCTCGTTCACCCGCAGCCCGGTCTCGGCCATCAGCCGGGCCGCCGCATAACTGCGGGCCGCCGGAGCGAACTTCCGGCACGTCGCCAGCTCCGCCCGCCACCCCGCGAACAACGCCGCCACCTGCACCGCTGACGGCGGGATCCGCAGCGCCGCCCGGCCCGCCCCCCGGGGCCGGTTCATCTCATCCACCGGGCACTCCGCCACCCGCCCGGTCATCTGGTGCAGCTCGACCTTGTGCCTGATCTCCAGGAACAGGAAATAGGTCCGCAGCGCCTGCGAGCGGCCCAGCCGGGTGCCCTTCGCCGCACCCCGCAGCACCTTGCCGAAGTAGGTGTCAGCGTCAGCAGGCTCCATATCCCACAACGGCCGGCCGAACCACGCCCGCACCTGCTCCAGATGCGACACGTCCGACCGGATCGTGACATCAGCCAGCCCGGCCGCCGCCCGGGCCAGCACGAACCCGGCCAGCACATCGGTTTCGAACCCGGCCAGCTCATCCGGCCCGGCCGGGGAACGCACATCACGCAGGTCCCGCACGACCGCCAGGCTCAACCCGGGTCTCCTCGCCTTCACTGATCCAGCAAGATCAGTACTGGAGACGATAGACCCTCAGAAAACCCGAAATCACTTCAGAAGACAGCACCAGCACGACCGGAGGAACAACCCCCAGGTCCAGGGGCTAGAGAGGCTGAAGGGACCTCAGGGAACTCTGGGGATATTTATTAGTGAGATTCCCCCGGGCCACCCGACAACCGTCGGCTCAGCCTACGTTGGTTCGAACCCAACACCTGCCACCACAAACCCGCAGGTCAGACCCGGTGCGGGTGTTCCCGGAGGCCGGGTCTGATGCGTGTTCGGCAGCGGTCCGGCAGACCGTTCCCGTTGTCTGTGGGCCAGTTGCGGGCCAGATCTGCCCTGGTCAACGGCTTATGGAGAACGGGCGCCCGGGACCGCCCGCCCGGGGCCGCGATCTGTGCGCCGACCTCCCCGTCTGGGCATTTCCGCAGGTCATAGACGTGTAACCGGATCTGGGCGGAGGTTTCAGGTCCAGCTGTGTCCCGTTGAGTCCGGCTGTGGCACGGACGCATGACGGACGGAATTCGCGCGGTGTCCCGGCGTTTTGGTGGGCCAGCTGCGGGCCGCGAGCCCGCGCCGAGGGCCTGCTCGATGTGCTGGCTGGCGATCTGGTCGCAGCCGGGTATGCAGTGGGCGTAGATGGTGAGCAGTACATGCACGCCGTGCCCGGCGCGGGCAGCGACTTCAGCGGGCGGGGCGCCGGAGGCAAGCCACAGCGACAGCGCGGCATGGCGAAGGTCGTAGGGGCGGCGTGCCGCCTGGGTGCCTGCCTGGCCTGGGCTGGCCGCGGCACGGGCCTGGTGCCAGACCCGGCCATAGAGGCTTTCGCTGAGCGGGCCGCCGCGGGCACCCTGGAACAGCCGCCCATCTTCGGCGCACCCGAAGGCCCGCAGGTGCCGGCGCAGGAGGCGGGCAAGCTGCGGGGGATCGGGACCGTCCTGATGGCACCTTCCGGGCGGTGTTTGAGGCTGCGCGGCTCGCGTGGCGTGCCGTTGCCAGTCCAGGCACGCGCCGATCGGGGGAGGGATGCTGTGAGTGTCAGGTGTCCCCAGCCGCGTGAGGGGAGGGCGCAGGAGGTGGCACGCAGCGCGACGGCTTCGGCGGGGCGCAGCGCCGCGTAGTACAGCCAGCCGAAGAACGCGGTCAGCTCCGGGCAGATCCTGCTGACCTCGGCCAGAATGGCCTGCACCTCGGCAGGGGTGGCCGCTGACCCCGGGCCTGCCGAGCGGGATGATCTCGGGGGCCGCCAGGTGATGCGGTCCAGCGGGTTGGCTGCCAGCAATCCAAGTTCTGCCGCGTAGCCGAGGCAGCTGCGGAAGACGGCCCGCTTGCGGGTGATGGTCGTGGCCGCGGCCCGGGTCCCATCCAGACGCAGGGCCAGGGCCTTCAGCGCGCGCCGGGTCACCTGCAGGTCGGCCAGGGCGGTCAGCGGCACCGAGTGATGCGAGGCCCAGGCCAGCGCCGCGGTGGCCGCCGGGCCGGGATCACTGCTGACCCGGGCAGGGTTGAAGGCGTGCCCGTAGAGGGCGGCACGCAGCATCGACGCTGGCGGTCTGCCCCGGCCGGGCGTGAGGAGAGCCGGGGTAATGGTGGCCAGCGCGTCGGCGATCCCGGCCCGGGTGTGGGCTGCCGCCAGGGGCCATTTCATCGCAGCGTAGGCCGCCGCGTGCTCCAGCCAGCTGATGGTGGCGGCTTCGGTCACGGCCCAGGAGGCTGGTTCCCCGGTTCCGCGGCTGAAGTCCAGGCCTTTGCGGGCAGCGCGGACGAGTTCGGCCCGGTAACTGTCCGCCAGGCCCCGGGTGATGAACGACCGCGACCGGGCACGGCCGGCGGCATGCCAGCGGACCTCGAACGGGCGGCGGCGGTCCGGCCTGCGGCGGATCGCATGGATCCGGACATCAAACGCGCCCATGTCAGTTATCCCCCCTCGGCCACCCGGGTACGCCAGCGCTCACCGACCGGCAGCTCCAGTCCCCGGCTGGCCCGGGGAGCAGGCCCCGGGTTAGGTGGCCATCAAGAAGATCAACGCAATGACCGGCGAGAGCACAAGAAGCCAGCCGCGGCCCGCAGCTGTCAGCCAGCGGGCTACGGCTCGCCGACGAACTCGGCGAGCCGGGGGTCATCGATGTCTGGGCCGGCCAGGTCCCAGACCCGCACCGTGCCGTCGTAGCTGCCGCCACTGACCGCCGTGGTCCCGTCGGGGGTGACCGCTACCGAGGACACGCTGATGTGGCCGGTGAGGGTGGCCCGAAGCTGGCCGGTGGCCAGGTCCCAGACCCGCACCGTGCCGTCGCCGCCGCCGCTGAGGGCAGTCGTCCCGTCTGCGGTGACCGCCACAGAACGTACACCACCGGTGTGGCCGGTGAGGATTTGCTGGAGCGGGTCGGTGGCAGGGGCTAGCGCTGGCGTGAGCGGTGCCAGCCAGGTCCGGGCGCCGGGATGGCTAGCCAGGCCGCGGGCCCAAGCAGGCATGGTCGCTTTCCCTTGCCGTCTGCGGGGGTTCCGCCCGCAGGCCTGGTTAGTGCCGTTTCAGATCTGCACCCGGCAAGACGGCGGCGGCGGTTGGCGCTTGGGCGAAGTCCAGGCGAGACGGTCTTCGACGATGCGGGAGATAATGCAGGTGCGGCTGTCAGGTCACGGTCCCGGGCAGGCTCGCAACTGCCTGAGAAGCGACTGGGCCGACCGTGAAGCACCGCGACGGAGATTCCGGTGGAGTTCAGGATCCTTGGGCCGCTTGAGGTGACGGCGGGCTCGGAGCGGCTGGATCTGGGTGGCGCCCGCCAGCAGATTGTGCTGGCGACGCTGTTGCTGGGCGCGGGCAAGGTAGTCAGCGTGGACCGGCTGCTGGAGGCGGTCTATGGCGAGGACCTGCCGCCCACCGCGCGGACCCAAGCGCAGATGAGCGTGTCGTCGCTGCGGCGGCTGTTCGCCGCGCACGGCGATGAGACGGCCATCTCGAGCCGGGCACAGGGATATGTGCTGGAGGTCGGCGGGGGGTGGCTGGATTCCGGCAGGTTCACCGAGCTGGTGGCGGCGGCTGGCGTGGCCCGCGAGTCGGGGGACCTGGACCAGGCTGTCGCGGGCTTGCGTGATGCGCTGCGGCTGTGGCGGGGTCCGGCGCTGGAGGGTATCGACAGCCAGCTGATCAGGGCGGCGGCGAGCCGGCTGGACGAGGAACGGATTGCTGCGATCGAGACCCGGCTGGCGCTGGAGCTGGACCTGGGCCGCCACCATGAGCTGGCCGGGGAGCTGGCCGAGCTGGTCAGAGAGTTTCCGCTGCGGGAGGGGCTGCGCGGGCAGCTGATGCTGGCGTTGTACCGGTGCGACCGCACGGCCGATGCACTGGCGGCGTACCGGCAGGGCCGGCAGACGATGATCGAGGAGCTGGGGATCGAGCCCGGCGAGCGGCTGCAACGGCTCGAGCGGGCGATCCTCAATTCCGACCCGGTTCTTGCGCCGAAAGCCAGGCCGGCCACGATTCTTCTTCCCGGGCGGCTGGTTCCGCGCCTGCTCCCGGCCGGCATTGCCGATTTCACCGGCCGGACCGGGGAGGTCAGGCAGATCCGCTGCCGCCTGATGCACGGGGCCGAGGAGGAGGATCGGATCGCGGTACCGATCGTGGCGATCGTCGGTAAGGGCGGGGTGGGCAAGACCAGCATCGCCGTGCGTGCTTCTCATGAGATGGCCAGGCATTTCGCGGACGGGCAGCTGTTTGCCGACCTGCATGGAGGGACTTCGCGCCCGGTCAGCGCGGCGGAGGTGCTGGAGCGGTTCTTGCGGGCGCTTGGCGTGCCGGGCGCACAGGTACCCGACCGCCTCGATGAGCGTGCGGAGATGTACCGGAGCCTGGTCGCGGGCCGGAAGGTCCTGGTGGTGCTTGACGATGCGGTCGGCGAGGGCCAGGTGTCGCCGCTGCTTCCGGGCGGCGGCGCCGCGGCGGTGATGATAACCAGCCGGAGCCGGCTCGCCGGGCTGGCCGGAGCCGTCCGGATCGAAGTGGATGCGCTCGACGCCGGCGGCTCGGTGGACCTGCTGGCCCGCATCATTGGTGCCGAGCGGGTCGCGGCGCAGCCCGAGTCAGCGGCCGCCGTGGCCCAGCTGTGCGGCCACCTTCCGCTGGCGCTTCGCATCGCGGGCGCGCGCCTGTCCGCGCGCCCGCACTGGGGTATTCAGCAGTTGGCCGAGCGCCTGGCGGATGAGACGCGTCGCCTGGATGAACTCACGCACGCAGACATGGGCATTCGGGCGAGTATCTCGCTCAGCTACGAGGGCGTTGGAGAGCAGGCCAGGCGGCTGTTCCGGCGGCTGGCGCTGTGGGAGGCGCCGACGTTCCCGGGCTGGCTGGGTGCCGCGCTTCTCGGCCAGCCCCTGGCCAGCGCCGGGGACCTGCTCGATGAGCTGATCGCTGCCCAGCTCGTCGAGGTAACCGGCGCCGAAGCCGGCCCGCACGCTCGGTACCGGTTTCACGATCTGATCCGCGTGTTCGCCCGGGAGCGGCTGGCCGCCGAGGAGCCGCCGGCCGTGCGGAAGGCGGCGCTGGAGCGCGCGCTCGGCGCCCTGCTCTGCGTCACCGAGGAGGCATACCGCCGCTATTACGGGAGTCACTACGTCACGATACGTATCGATGCGCCCCGGTGGCCACTGCCGTCGCGACTGCTGGAGCAGCAGATCGGCGATCCCCTGTCGTGGTACGAGCGCGAACGTGCTGGGCTCGTGTCGGGGGTCCGGCAGGCAGCTCACGCAGGGCTGGCCGAATTGTGCTGGAGCCTTGCCTTCGCCGCGGTCCCGCTCATTGAGGCCCGGGCTTACCTCGATGACTGGCGGGAAATCCACGAGCTCGCGCTGCAGGCCACGCGAAAGGCGCACCATGCCCGCGGGCAGGCGGCGATGCGCTACTCGCTGGGCGCGCTCCACCTTACCCGGCAGCGGTTCGATCAGGCGCGCCGAGAATTCGCCGCGGCGGAACAGCTGTTCCAGGACGCAGGCGACGATCAGGGCAACGGTCTCGCGGCCTGCCGTATCGCCTACCTAGACCTGCTGAGCGGGCGGCTTGACGATTCCGCAAGACGCTGTGCGGAGGCTCTGGCCATATTCCGGCGGACCGGAGATCAGGTCGCCGAGGCTTATGTACTGCAGAACATGGCCTGCATCAAACTAGAGAGTCAAGATCCCGATGAGGCGAAGAGACTCCTGTCGGGCGCATTGCGGCTGTGCCGGGCGGCCCGAGCCGGGCGAATCGAGGCGGGGGTACTCCACCGCATGGGCGAGGTTTACCTGAGGACAGGAGAGTTCGCGCACGCCGTCGCCAGCTTCGAAGAAGCACTGGCGGTAGCCCGCGACTTGCACGATCTTGTTGCCGAGTCCATGGACATGCTGGGTATCGGCGTCGCGAAGCTTCGGCAGGGCGAGTCCGATCAGGCAAGAAGCGCGCTGCAGCATGCGCTGGGACTGGCCGGGACCGCCGGCCACGGGCTGGCTGAGGCGCGAGCACGGCTGGGGCTGAGCGAGTTCGCCCTGGTCAGCGGTGATCCCGGAAACGCCGTAGCCCTCGGACAGCAGGCGGCGGGCGCTTTCCAGGCCATGGGGGCGCTGCTGGATGAGGCCCGGACGCTTGCCCTGCTCAGAGACGCGCATGCCGCCCTCGGCGACAGCGTCCGCGCGGCTGAGGCCGCTGTGCAGGCAGCTGAGCTGCGCGCCAAACCCGTCGGCACCGCTCGGAACGCATAGCTGGCATCAGCGGTCAGCGCAGCCTCCCTGACCAGAGATCCTCCCTCGCTCGTGGTGCGCTTACTCCTGTCTGCCTTCGAGCGGCTATCGGTGGGCGAGAGCACGCGGATAGCGGGCTTACGGAAACTAGCAGACAGCGTCTGCGGGCCCAACAGGAAGATGTTCTGGATGATGATTTCCGTACAGGTGCTCGACGGCACATACGGTCAATCCGCTGCCGGTATCCAGGCTCGCCTGGAGCGCTTTGCCGGGGATGGCTGGACGGCGGTCGCCGATGCTGAGACCGGCAGCACCGGATGCATCGAGGACTCGGCCAGCTGGCCCCTGATGCGGGGACTGTATCGCATCGTGCTCGACAGCGATCGCTACTTCGCTGGCCTGGGCGTGGACGCCGCCTGCCCGGCGGTAGTCGTCATCTTCAAGATGCGGGACGAGCTTGACAGCTGCCAGGTGAGGGTCACGCTCTCCCCGCATTCGTACTCGGCCTACCTCGGGGCCATGGACATTCAGCCGTTGAACTCCGGATGAGCGCCGGGCGTGCCCTGAATCACCCTGAAGATCACGTCAGCAGGCGCTGCGGTGGAAAGGCCCGGCCAATATGGCTGGCCAGGTAATTCGGCCCATGCCCCATACCGGACTAGCTTGCGGAGAAGGGACATCGCATGAGAACGCAGGAGACGCCCGCCGTTCACACGGCGGGGCTGGGCAAGCGCTACGGGTCGCTGTGGGCGCTGCAGGACTGCTCGGTGACGGTCCCGGCCGGCCGGGTCACGGCGCTGATCGGGCCGAATGGGGCTGGTAAGACCACGCTGCTGAAGATCCTCGCGGGGCTGAGCAGGCCGAGCGCGGGCGAGGTGAGCGTGCTGGGCCGGCGGCCCGGCACGGATGCCGGGTTCCTGGACTCCATCGGCTACCTGGCCCAGGACATCCCACTGTACCGGCGGCTGAGCGCCGGCGACCACCTCAGGATCTTCGCGCGGCTGAACCGGCACTGGGACGCGGGGGCCGCGACGGACCGGCTGGCCGCGCTGAAGATCCCCCTCACCCGCCCGGTCGGCAGCCTGTCCGGCGGGCAGCGGGCGCAGGTGGGCCTCAGCCTGGCGCTGGCCAAACAGCCCCGGCTGCTGCTGCTGGACGAGCCCGTCGCCGCACTGGACCCGCTGGCCCGCCACGAGTTTCTCTCCTCGCTGGCCGAGGCCGCCGCCGGGGGAGGCCCGGCGGTCATCTTGTCCTCCCACCTGCTGCACGACCTGGAGCGGGTCTGCAGCTACCTGATCTTGCTGTCCGCCTCCCGGACTCAGCTGTGCGATGCCATCGACAATGTGCTCGCCACCCACCGAGTGCTGATCGGCCCGCACAACAAGCCCCCCGCGGGGGTCACGGTCGTCGAGGCGACCCACACCGCGCGACAGAGCCGCCTGCTGGCCCGGCTGGACCGCCAGGTCCTCGACCCGTCCTGGGACGTGCACGAGGTGGCCCTGGAAGACATCGTCCTGGCCTACATGGGAGAAGACGCCGCCCCGTCCAACGGCATGCTGACCCCGATAGGAGAAGCGTCATGAACACGCTGATGTGGCGGCTGAACCGCAGCCAGGTGCAGATCTCCGCCGCCGGCCTCGCCGTGCTGGCGGTGCTGCTGCTGATCACCGGCATCGCCATGGCCAGCAGCTACCACAGCTTCCTTGGCACCTGCGCGGCGGCGCACACCTGCGCCGACGGCCACAGCCTGCTGTTCCGCGGCGACGGCGTTCTCAATGCGCTCGTGTACGCCACCGTGGTGGTCCCGCTGCTGTTCGGGCTGTTCTGGGGCGCGCCGCTGCTGGCACGGGAATTCGAGGCCGGGACCAACAGCCTGGCCTGGACCCAGGGCGTCACCCGCCGCCGCTGGCTGGCCGGCACCATCAGCTGGGCCCTGGCCGCCGCTGCCCTGTGGGGCGCCGCAGTGACTGCGCTGGTCAGCTGGTGGCGCCTGCCCGAGAACGCGGTCGGCGTCCCCTACTCCGGGTTCGACACCGGCACGTTCGACATCCAGGGCATCGTCCCGGTCGCCTACTCGGTGTTCGCGGTCGCCCTGGGCATCGCCGCCGGCACGGTGTTTCGGCGCCTCCTCCCGGCCATGGCCGTCACCTTCGCCGTGTTCGTCGGCCTGCGGTTCGTCATCGCCGAATACCTCCGGCCGCACTACATGACCCCGGTGTCCAAGCTGATCCCGCTCCTGGGCTTCAGCGCTGGCACCGGCGTGCCGGCCGGCGCCTGGGCTATGCCCGGAAACGACTCCGTCATCGGGCCCAACGGTCAGAACTACGGCAACGCCATCCAGATCGGCTTCATGCCCGCAGCCTGCCGCAGCGACCTGAGTAACGGGCACGCCATAGCGTGCCTGGCGGTGCGCGGGTTCCACACCCAGGTCATCTACCAGCCCGCCAACAGGTTCTGGGCCTTCCAGGGCATCGAGGCCGGCATCTTCATCGTGCTCGCCGCCGCCCTCATCGCCCTGGCCTGGCGTCTTGTCCTGACCCGAGACGCATAAATCACCACCCGCCGACTCCTGACCCCGCGGTGGAACAGACAACTCAAGAACCGCGCGCGGGCAGATTGAAACTCCGGACCGATGCGCTGAGCGGCTGCCTGCGCGACACTCAGCGCATCAGCGCAGAACCGAGGTAGAGAGACACGATCGCCATGTTCTTAATCCACCCCTGCGCCGCTTCCCGGCGCCCGGGCCGCAAGCCGGCACTAACGCTCGGAACGATCGCAGCGGCGGTTTGCATGCTGGCGACTGCGGCGCCCGCGGCCGCCGCGCCGGGCGGCTCGTCCGCAGCAGCACGGCGGTACGCGCTGGTCGTGGCTACCCAGGACGGGCTGTTGCGGGGGAAGCACGCCGACAGCGGCTACCCTGTACGGGATCGGCGGCTGCGCCGAGCAGAACGTGGCCGCCCAGTTCGCCGCCACCACCCCCACCTACTTCTACCAGTTCGACGACGAGGACGCCCCTGCCCAAAACAACGACCTGCCCGGCTTCGTGGGGGGCGCTGCGCACGGCGAGGAACTGGGCTTTCTGTGGCCCAGCTTTGCCCTGGCGTTGGGTGACCCGCCCTCACGCGGGCGGCGATTCGACGTCGGCGAAGATGGCCCGGGCGCCGGGCCAGCGATCTTCACGAGCGCGTCACGATCCTGCTGGCCACGTTCGCAGCGCTCGCCCTCGCTGAAGCACAGCGCGTTGAGCAGATGCAGGACGCTCTCGGCAACCGCGACGTCATCGGGCAAGCCAAGGGCCTCTTGATGGAACGGCACGGCGTTACCCCTGACGCGGCCTTCGGCGTCTTGTCACGCGTATCTCAGGCCGAGAATATGAAGCTTGCCGAGATCGCCCGCCGCCTCGTAGATACCGGCAAGCTCCCAGCGTGTCGGGCTCAGATTCGTGAGTCGACCGCATTGGATAGCGGCCGTACGGTCCCGCGGAGCCAGACGATCCAGACCGGACCCTCCTCGAGAACACCGCGACCACCCGACTGCACGAGCAGGCTGGGTTCCGCGCCGACGGCACCTGCCGCCGGGTCCGCCGTCATCACGGCAGCTGGCGCGATGCCCTGATGCTGGAGCGCCGCAGTCACCGTGACCGGATCTGCTCCGCGGTCAGGGTGATGGCCCCTGCGGGCGCGGCCAAGATCCGGTCAATCGTCGACCGGCCGATGCCGGTGAGCTGATTGATGCGGTACTTGCTGACCCCGGCGGAGACGGCCCGCCGGACGCGGTTGTCACGGTCGCGCGTGCCCATGCGCCACTCGGCGAGCATCCGGTCGGCCTCCTACCTGGTCATGTCTCATACGAGACATGACCCACGTGGGACGCTCAACGCGAATCGCCAGCCGGCGGCGACGTGATAGCCGACTGCAGGCTTCCCGGACTGCTGACGGGACAGGTGGGGCGGTAATACCACTCAACGGGACCGGTCCCAAAACCGGGAGTCTGAGTAGAAGTCGGCCCGGCCGTGCCAGTTTGTACCAGCCATGACCATACCTACTGCGGCGGCGCGTTGATCGTCAGCGCGTGGGTGGTGACCATCGCCGGAGATGGCACAAGATCATCTCCCGGGAGCGGCATCGCCTGTTCTTCGCCGGTGGCCCGCCAGGGAACCCGTGCGGGCCGGCGAGCTGGGCCGCCAGGCGCAGGGGCCCTTCCCGTCTTGGCTGTCCTGCCCTGGCGGGAGCGGCTTGAGGCTGGCTGCTGTCGGCGATCGGAGAACGACGCCAGGCCCGCCGCGGCCTGGGCCCCCGTCATATGCCGACGTCGAGTCCGACGTACCGCTGAAATCCCCATAAAGAGTCAAGGATCGTCGCCGTAATTTCGGCAGGATACTTGCTAGCACGGGAGCCGTCGCTGGCAGCTGACCATAACGCTGGCTCCGCAACGGGGCGCGCTGCAGACCTTGGCGGCATTGTCCCTGCCCAATAGACCTCGATAATTGCCCGGTTCCCGGGCTCCGATATCTCGGCGGTCGCTGGCAGCGCCGACGGCGGCGGCCGACCGGGACGAGCGGTTAATACGGCGGGGGAACCTTAAGATGATCATAACGAGCCATGCAGCCACGGCCGGTGCCGATCGCGGCTGACCGCTAACATCGCAGCAGTCGTCTCAAGGTGAGGGTCCGGTGACACGAGGACGGGTCGAGCGTGGCCGTCCGAGACGGCCGGGTCGTGGTCTGTCCCTGGACCGGATTGTCACCGCCACCCTAGAACTGGTGGACGAGCAGGGCATCGGGGCAGCGTCGATGCGGGCGGTGGCATCTCGGCTGGGGGTCCGCTCGATGTCGCTGTACAGGTATGTGCGGGATCGCGATGAGCTGTTCGACGCGGTCGTGGAGCGGATCGTCAACGAGCTCGCCGATGATCCGGAGGTCCAGTTGCGGCCCGTGGACGGGTGGCGGCCTTATCTTACCGGTATGGCACATGGAGTGCGCCGCTACGCCCGTGCGCATCCGCACGCTTTCCCGCTGGTCGCCACCCGGCCGCCCACGGCTCCGTGGGTAAACCCGCCGCTTCGGTCGCTGCGCTGGGTCGAGGCGATGCTGACCGGGTTGGCCGCGGAAGGGTTCAGCGACGAGCAGGTGCTGTTCACCTACCGTACGTTCAACAGCTTCCTGCTCGGTTACCTGCTCCTGGAAACCAGCGCTATGGCGCTCCGGGACCCCAAGCCCGGCGACGGATCCTTCACCAGTACCGACACTGTCTCGGGCGATGGCGGACCGGCCGGGCTGGCAGCCGCCGACCCGGTTTCTGGCGGCCTGAGCCCAGCCCGCTCTGCCCAGCAGCGGGAGGCCATCGAGGACGCCGATAGCCCGCGTGAGCTGCTCGATCCCGCGGACGAGATCGACGCCCGGCGTTTCCCGACGGTGCACCGCCTTGCGGCAGGACTGGCCCAGGACCTCTGGGAAGGGGAGTTCGAAACAGGCATGGAGGACATGCTTGACCGCATTGCGATGTTCGTGACCGATGGGCCGAGATCTCCGGCGAGGTTGATGCCCTAAAGCGGCGGCCATTGCCTGCCGGCGCCGTCAGGCTGGTCCCGGTTCCACCACGGGCGAGGGACCCCGGCCTGGGACGGCCTCGCGGCAGCCTGCGGCACCTGCTCTGGCCACGCCTCCAGGCACCCAGCCAATGGGCACCGGCCGGGCCCCTGGCGAAAGACGTCGATCAGGGCGAGTCGACGCCCTCTGTGCACCCTGGATGGCCGAGGTGCCCTGACAGCCGGCAGGATGGCTGCAATGCTAAGTGGACACTGTAAGCTTCCCACGTAAGCTTCTGATGTAAGTTTCATGTGTAAGTCATCCGGCTGCGGGTAGTCGAGGCCAGCCGGACGACGCATGGGGAACAGTCACGGGCCTCAGCTCCGCGAAGCGGGCGATGCCCGTGCAGGCTCGAGACGCGGGCAAGATGCCGCCGCATCGTCCATCGCAGCAGGTGGACTGACCGCTCCGCAGGGGCGTGCGGATGGCCCGCAAGTCGCTTAATCGAAGAGAGGCCCAGATGACAGAGAACTACCCGCCGGCAGCTATGCCGTCACAGCGCGGCGAATCGCGTCCGCCCGTGTTGGCGGAGGAGCAGGGCACGGCTGACGTTGTCAAGGATCAGGCTTCTGATCTGGGTCACAGCAGCGTCCAGGCAGGGAAGCACGTGGCCGATGTTGCCCGGGAGCAGGCTTCAGGCGTGGCGGCGGAGGCCGGGCGCCAGGGCAGGGACCTGCTCCAGCAGGCTCAAGGCCAGCTGGAGGAGCAAGCAGCCCAGGGACAGCAGCAGCTGGCGAATCGGCTGCTTTCGGTCAGTGATGAGCTGCGCTCGATGGCAGATGCATCCGGCCAGGGCGGCATGGCCGCCGGCCTGGCGCATCAGGTGGCCTCGCGGGCCCGTGATGCCGGGCAGTGGCTGGACGACCGGAAGCCCGGGGAGGTGGTGGACGAGATGCAGTCCTTCGCGCGCCGCAAGCCGGCACTCTTCGTGGCCCTGGCGGCAGGAGCAGGCCTGGTGGCCGGGCGGCTCACCCGAGGACTTAAGGACGCGAGCAGCGATGATTCTGCGGCGACGGCGGCGCCTGCAGCTACGCAGGGGCCTGGCGGGCAGTGGCCCCAGCCGTCTGAGGTTGCGGGCTACCCACCGGCAACGGGCAGCGTCAGTGATGAGACTCTGGGCCGTTCTGCCCCGGCCAGCGGTCTGCCGTCCACCGGCGGTGACCGGGCCTGGGAGGGCGGCCCAGCGTACAGCGAGCCGAACCCCCTGGTGACTGATGACCAGGCCGGCCGTCAGGACACCCCGTGAGCAGCCCGCTCGACCCGACCGTGCCGCCGCTTCCTGATCCGCGGCCCTCGGCCGGCGAGCTGTTCTCAGATGTTGCCGCGGATCTCAGCACGCTCATGCGCCAGGAGGTGGAGCTGGCCAAGGCCGAGCTCCGCCAGTCCGCCACCCGGGCTGGCAAGGGCGCCGGGCTGCTGGCGGGTGCCGGTGTCAGCGGCTACACGGTCTTGCTGTTCGCCTCGGTCGCCGCGTGGTGGGGCATCGGCGACACGACTGGTCATGGCTGGTCCGCGCTGATCGTGGCGGCCATCTGGCTGATCGTCGCCGCGGTCCTCGGGCTGATGGGGCGGCGGGAGATCAGCGCAGTATCGGGCGTGCCGCAGACCGCGCAGACAGTGAAGAAGATCCCCGGGGCAGTAAGAGGAAACGAGGGCACATCATGACCAGCGATCCGGACGAGATCCGCGAGCAGATCGAAGAAACGCGCGCCAGCCTCAGCGAGGACGTCAACACCCTGGCCGACACGGTCAACCCGGCGCATGTCGCAAAGCGCAAGGCCGCCAGCGCGCGTTCTGCCGTGCTCGGAGCAAAGGACAAGGTAATGGGCACTGCGTCACAGTCCGTCTCCAGCACAAGCTCTGTAGCGGGAGAAAAAGCGTCGGCGGTTCAGGAGAAGGTGTCGGCGGCTCCAGGTCAGCTGCGTCGCCAGGCGGCGGGTAACCCGCTGGCAGTCGGCCTGATCGCGGTCGGCGTCGGCTGGCTCGTGGGCTCACTTCTGCCGGCCAGCAGCGCCGAGGAGCATGCGGCCGTGAAGGTCAAGGAAGCCGCCGCCCCAGCCGTCGCCGGCGCGGCTAAGGACGCCGCGGCCAGCCTGCAGGACTCAGCGCAGCAGGCAGCCGAGTCGGTCAAGGCAGCAGCGGCCGGGGCTGCCGCCACTGTCAAGGACGAGACCGCCAGCTCGGCGCACGACATGCGGGATCAGGCACAGTCAGCCCGCGACACCGTGACCGACAGCCGCCACACCGCAGGGTAACTGGAATCCGGCCGCCAGTCGACGACGAGTTAGGGAGGTCATCGCCGATGGCCAGATCGCAGAATGCGGGCAGCAGCGTCCGCAACGAGGCACCAAACAACCCGACAGACCTGAGCGGCGGGTCCTGGCTCGCGGCGGCCAGGCGGGCACTGAAGGAATATAAGGCCGACGACCTGCAGGACCGCGCCGCGGCCCTGACATATTTCGGCATCCAGTCGATCTTCCCGGGTCTTCTTGTCCTGGTTTCCCTGCTCGGTGTTCTCGGTAAGTCGGCGACCCAGCCGCTCATCACCAACCTGGGCAACGCGGCCCCGGCGTCCGTGCGGAAGATCATCATGACCGACGTCACCCATCTGCAGCACAGTCACGGCGCGGCCGGGATCCTCGGGATTGCCGGAATCCTGCTCGCCCTGTGGTCGGCGTCCAACTACGTCGCGGCCTTCATGCGCGCATCCAACGTCATTTACGACGTGCCCGAGGGCCGGCCCATCTGGAAAACCGCGCCCATCCGCCTGGGCGTCACGTTGGTTACCATGATCTTGCTCGTGGCCTCGGCCGTCATCGTGGTCGTGACGGGCGGCCTGGCGCAGAAAGTCGGGAACGTGCTCGGCCTCGGCTCGACAGCGGTCACGGTCTGGGACATCGCTAAGTGGCCGGTGCTGCTGATCATCATCGGCCTGATCCTCGCCATCTTGTTCTGGGCCAGCCCGAACGCCAGGCACGGCTTCCAGTGGGTCAGTCCCGGCGGTTTCGCCGCCGTCGTGCTCTGGCTGGTTGCCTCTGCCCTGTTCGCCGTGTACGTCGCCAACTTCGGCCACTACAACAAGATCTACGGCAGCCTTGGCGGCATCATCATCTTCCTGATCTGGATGTGGATCTCCAATGTCGCCATCCTGCTCGGCGCCGAATTCAATGCCGAGCTTGAGCGCGGCCGCGCCGTGGCTGCCGGTCACCCGGCTGGCCAGGAGCCCTTCTCAGAACTGCGAGATGACCGCAAGCTGCGGAAGAAAGAGAAAAATCACTCGCGAAGCTGAGAGGCAAGCTCTTCTGCCTGGCAGCCCAGCCAGCCGCCGGACGGCGCGAAATACCCACCCCATTCGCCATGCACGGCCGCGGCCCCGGTGGGCGGAGAGCACACGCTGGGACGCCCGGGTGATCCAGGTGTGGTCGGCCATCCTGATCGTCGCCGGCGCGCTCATCCTGGCGGTGGAACTCAAACCCCCCCCGGGTCACCCGGCTGCGGCTGCACGCCGGCCACCAGGTCACC
>Ga0209333_1000320_pt1 | contig 26745 bp, 25 predicted proteins | sample BlaSpr_A8_OM2_O3_FD_187982 | JGI IMG/M metagenome (GOLD analysis project Ga0209333, IMG submission 187982) | Forest soil microbial communities from Thunder Bay, Ontario, Canada - Black Spruce, Ontario site 2_A8_OM2_O3 (SPAdes) (version 2) | ecosystem: Environmental > Terrestrial > Soil > Boreal... | reverse complement strand
TAATCTACTACTACAAGATCGACCGCAAGACCGGCGAATTTACGAGATATCCGATCTCGGTGAATGGCACGGCTGGCGCGGGGACGCAGTTCGTGGTGGCGGACCTGGACGGCGACGGTGACATCGACCTCGCCACGGCGGGCAAGACGGGCGTGCATTTCTTCGAGAATTTGAAGATCGACTTGGTGCCGAAAGCGCAGCGGGAGAAGGAGTTGGTGCTGGACAAGAACTGGCCGTTTGAGGGGGAGGGGTCGCAGACGAAGTGGCAGCACTGAGGAGCGCTTGTGAGGCATGTTAGAGCGTTTTGTGGGACTGTCCTCTAAGCTCGCGTGAAGCTCCGACGCCATCCCGGCGCCCGCCTGCCGCCGGCCATGGAAGCGGGGGCCTTCGGCTCGCATTTGGAAACTGTAAGAACTTTCAGCTCGACGCGGATGCCCAGTCCGTGTAATTACGGATTAGGTTTCTATGTGAAACCAAGTTGTGTGCCTCGCCCCTTGCGTCCTCGCGGCTACGTTTCGACCGATCTCTCGTCTTTTTCGCGTTAGTTTCGCCTAGTTTGCCGCGTTGAGTACATCTCGATTGCGTTGCGTCAGTCGGATTCTTCGGAACTGTATCGCCGGCGCCAGGGCGGCGGCATCGTCGTCATCGGAACCACCGGGTGCATCCCCCGCCTCCGCTCCCACTCGCCGCGCCTGCCAGGCGGCGGCAAACTGGGCCAGTTGATCGACAGAGAGTTGCTCGCTTTTTGCGGTTGCGTCTGGCATCCAATAGCTCGCGCAACAGGGTCTCGATTTTGCTCCGTTCGGTGAACTCGCGGTCCAACTGCTTCGTCAGGTCCGGCACCATCTGCTGTAGGGCCTGTGGATCTTCCGGAAGGCGGGCGCAATGTGCGCGAACGTGGCGCGACGGGTAGCGGCTTTGGCAAGGAACCGGCCTAGAGGCCGGAAACAAGGGGCGGTGGCTGGAGACCGCAAAGCGGAAAGTGACACTAAAGCCGGCATCGCCTTTCGGAACTCTTTCCTGGAGTGTTGCGCGTCACAGCGCATTCCCCGTAACTCTATGAAAACATGTTAGCGCTAACGGGAATCGAAGACGTTTGGTATGGGTCCGCCCGTGGTACCCAGTGCTAAGTAGTTGATTCTACGATCTCCTGGTTATTGAAATGCTGTCCCGTTCCGTCGTGTACTTGCATGGGATGACATGGGGATGACATGGCAGCCCCCCGAAGCCTTGCCGATTGCCCGGTGATCCTTGGACGGGTGGGCAGCCGTTCGCGGGGTTACAACGGTCTTTTGTGGCTTGGCCGGTTTTTCCTTTGCGCCGTTGCCGCGCGCCAGGCGCGGAGCCGTCACCTTCGGAAGAAGGTATCCCAGAATTCAGCCGTCTTGCCCTGGGTTCCGCCGATCCGCCTCAGAATTTCCGTATTCCGTTTTCTTGCTGGTTATAGCGGGTAGGAATTCTTCGGGCAGGCGATCACCCTTTGCCAAATTACACTGCCAACAGCTTACGCAAAGATTTCCAGCAGCGTGAGCACCGCCGCGAATCAGGGGTACCTTGTGGTAAACTTGCCTCTCCAATCGTTCGGTCAACCGTTTACACCAGTAGCACGGCAAAGGCGTCTCGCCATTTGCCAGTTCGTAGATCCTTTGAATCCTGTTTTTCCCAATGCGGCATCCCATCCGCTCCGCTCGTCGCCTCGCTTCTTGGAGAAGTACCTTCGGCCGGACCTCCTCATATGCCCTGTGCCCCCTGCTCCAATCGGCAGGCCTTCGAGCTGTTGACTCTAAGCACGCCCGGTCCCAAGCCCATGCCCCGTTGTCGTCGAACACCCGTAGTTCAGGAAACGGTAACACCGGAGTAGGGTGAGTTCTCGCTGAGTGGTGAACAGCGTAATTCTGCGCGGTGTCATCAAGGGGCCAAGTTATTCTGCGCGCAGCTTCTCGGTTCTTTGCTTGGTCGCGCTGAACCCTGCGCCTCTCTTGCTCCGCCAGGGCCTCTCCATCGTTGCCAAATAGTAGCGCCTGGAAAACCGGTGTCTGTGCCATTGCCTGCTCAAGGATTCTAACTCCAAACAGAGGAAAGCCGTTTACTATCAAATGTTAACTCATGCCGGAATTGAACCCCCAATGGGTGCCCGTTTGCTGCACGTGGGGCATACCTACCGTGTGATCATTAATTCTCCTTGGTTGGGATAAACTTCGGATACATTTCTTTTAGGTACCTCCAGCCCGAACTTTGACTCGCGTTGTAGTTCAACCGCTCCTGGAAGAATTTCAGGCGTCCGGTACATTGCTCGATGACTTCGGACCATGACTTAGCCCAGATTGTAATGTTGAAGTTCTTTTGCGGGTCGTCAGGGCCTTGAAGTGCGATGCCCCTGGGTCTGCCTTTTTGTTCGGTTTTGAACCGGGCCTCGTCCGTGACCTCGTTTGACACCGACCAAAATGTCCACGTAGTACTCACGCCTTGAAACCGTTCATCCATCGCGACGGCGAAAGCATAGCTCTCGGTCTGGTTTAACACCTTCGAACTAATCTTTTCCGACGGAACGCTTTAACTCGATCACCAAATGATGTCGCCCCTCAGACGGATGGCGATTCAAAATCTTTGAAATCACTACGTCCACTACACCCTCGGAACCGTCTGCTCGCAGCACTGGTGTATCTAGGGTCAACATTCGAAGGCAACATCCTTCAAGTGCCTACGGCAAAGATCCAGGTATTACGGGACACAAGTTTATGAAGCTGAGACCGCTCCAATAGGGCTGCCTTCATCTTTTCATCGTAAAGGAGAAATTCTAACCCTTTTAGGAACTCCAACCTGTCCGCGACAATCTTAGAAGCATTAATCATTGCGGTGAGCGATGTTCGCTGAAGCAGGGCTGCAAACTCGTCCTGCTTATCTTTGGGAAGGCCGACAACCTCTTCGAGTATGGAGTGCACCGAGGCAGGATTGGTTTCGATGGCATATCGAAGCAAATTGAACGTCAATTTTCTGTTCTTTGCCTTCGTTTCCCTAAATTAAGATACATAAGACTCTAGGCTGACCGCGACAACATCGAACATTTGGCGCTCTGTCTTTTCGAGAACGTCTTGTGGGTCCCCACTGTAGGGGTAGACGTTTTCTTCCTTCCACTTTTCTACGACTAACGCGGCTTTCTCTGCGTCGCGCTGAAAAAATGGTTCCGCATTTGTTGTTTGGCTACATCGAGTAGTTTACGCAGGTCCGCGAAGTCATCCATTTCGATGGTTCCGGCCTCGTCCATCTCGTCAAGAAGCTTGCTCCGAAGATAAGCGGTAAAGTGGTAACCCGGCGCTTGTATTCCAGGCGGAAGCTCGCGAATAGTGGCTCCGCTCTGGCCGCAAAGATAGAGCGTGCGCTCGATGGCTATTTTCCACTCGATGATCGTGAGATACGCTTCGTACTGTTTTCCATTCTCAGCCGTGAACATCGGCAGCTTGTAATCAGCAGTGAAATCTTCGAGCGATGCCGGATCAACCATCATTCCGTCATAGGTAGTGCGGACATATGGGTATTGCTTCAGGTAGAGGGCTAACACTTTGTTGAGTTCGGAGACACATTTCTCGCCTTCAAGAGAAGCTTGCGTGCTGATGACGTTTGAGAGTCTAACAGTGGTGCCGGGCTCGACTCGTTGGCTGGGCTGTTCTTCAGTGATCTCGAGCCTATGTTTGTCGCTACTCGTGCCGATTATGCGGAACTTCTTCAGCGTCCCGTGGTCAAGGTAGGCTGTTTCCCATTCGACGTTCTCGCAAACACCGAAGACGCGGAACCGACCTTGGCCCCGCTTGCCGTGCAAGGTTCGCTTATCGCGTTTGGTTTGGCGCTCGGCCCGCTTCCACGAACCACCGAGCTGTCCGAATCCTGCCACTGCTTCGGGCATGGTGATTCCGGAACCGTTGTCGATCACGAGAATATGGTCAATTCAGCCGAGTTGGCGGCGATTAACTTGGACGGCAACTTCAGTCGCGTCGGCGTCTACGCTGTTCCAGATCAATTCAGCGATGCTTAAAATGGGCTTCTTGGCCTTTGAAAGACGGTCAATATGGTCTTGCCGTACGTCGAGTGTGAGGGTTTGCATGTGGCGGCCCGGCGAACCGAATGAATTCATTATCGTACCGCCAAGAATATGTCTGCGGGAACCGGAAAGAGCGAATTTGTTTCCGAGATTGTAGCGTGCCATCAGAACGGAACCTGTCCACCAGCGGTGCGGTCAGCTCCGTGTTGCCGACGGCGGCTCCAAATCTCCTCGGAAAGACCCAAACTGAGTTCGGAGCGTTAATCGGAAAAGGACTTGCGACTGTGCAGCGTTACGAAACCCTGGTCCCGCCCAAAGGCAAGGCGCTCGTGCGGCTTGAAAAGTTGGCTTGGGAGAATGGCTTCAAGGAGTACGCCAACGCCTTCAGGGGCGCGCTGATTGCCGAATTCGGAATGGATCGGGAGACGCCCGACGAGCGGCCCTTGCCGCTCGTCAGAACAGGCGGCGTTGTCATCGCAGGACCGGAAACAGCGGAAGGGGAAAACAAGTTGGCCGCATTCTGTCAGGTAATGCGCGAAGCGAACTGGCCTGGCCCTCGTGGGAAAGCGGCACGGAAGGAAATGAAACTGATAGAGCGGGGCATTCAGAGGGTGCTCAGAGAACCTGTAGAGGTCGGCCGCGCGAAGCCAGAGGAGGCGGGCGCAGCAGCGATTATCAGACTTCACCGTGACGGCCTTCAACCGCAAGACATCGCCGAGAAACTGAATGTCACGATAGAACAGGTTGATGGCGTTCTGTCGTTCGACGCGGAGGAACATCAATGAAAGGTTCGATCACAAAATATACGATTACGGGTTCCAGTCGCCCGCGCTGGCGCTTTCGGATCTACACCGGCAAGGATGAAGTGGGACGAAAGCTCTATGAAGGGCGCGGCGGATTCGCCATCGAACAGGTCCTCGAAGGCGAAGACGGTGGCATCCTCTCCACCGGACGGAAGCTACGGGCATGCACAGGGTTCACGGCCGGTCGGCCAGGTCGGTGGCAACCCCGACTCTTTTCCGAAGGACCAAGACCGAAAGAGCGATTGATCCAGGTAGTCAAGCTGCACGGGTCGGCAACGTGGAAAAGGGGCGGCGCGAACCAGCCGCTGGAAACCGGCTGGGCTATGCCCACCGCTCACGATTGCTTACTATATTTTGGTTACAAGAGCGTTCCGCAGGAAGAGCCCTTCATCACGCTGCACACGATTCTGAAGGCCGCACTGCTGCGGTGTGAAGCGGTAATTGTGATCGGATTCCGTTTTGGCGATCCCTACATCCGCGAACTCTTCGATTTCGCACTCCGGGCCAATCCGACCCTCAGAGTCCTCTGTAGCCTTACTCGATCACCGGAGCCAAATTCTGCCCTCGCGACCATGATGGAGCGGTTTACGGGCCGAGTACATGTGCTTACTGATTCCGCGAGTCAGCCAATTCGATTTGGGGACCCGACGCTTGCCGATATGCTCGAAGCGACCTTGAGAAATGTCCGCCAAACCGATGCGGTCGCTTGACTCTGACCGCGACATTGATTGAAATCTCGATACACGGTTTTCGGCGGTTACCACGGAGGATCGATCTCTCTGGCGGCCGGCAACGGCACTTCTTCCGATTGCCGAAAACTTTGCGGACCCATGGCTTACCCTAGAATGGGAGGCGAGAACCGTGAGTGCGCGAAACAAGCACGGGGAGTGCCCGTACTGCGGCCGAACCGCCAAGCTGACAAGGGATCACGTTCCGCCACGGGCCTTGTTTGGGGCGAGACCCCGTGAACAGCTAATGACCGTTTTGTGCTGTTCCGAATGCAACAGGGCGGCCTCGCTGGATGATGAGTACTTCCGTTTGAATCTGGCGCTCCGAGACGACCTCGGCCAAGAGCCGGATATCGTCGAGATCATTCCGGCCGTATTGCGGTCGCTGCAACATCCAGAGGCACCCGGACTACGGGCAGATTTTCTCCGGGGTGTCCATAACGCCACCGTGGTGACGCCCGCTGGCCTCCTTCTCGGCAGCAGGCTGGCGCACAACGTGGATCTCGATAGGTTGGGACGTGTCCCCAGCCGGATTGTCAAAGCCATGTTCCGCCGCCACCACGGCTTCAGGCTGCCGGAAGCTTACGAGGTCTATACCTGCGCAGCCTCCGGTCTAACAGACGTGGGACGCGAGCTTGCGGCGGAGATACACCAGTTTTTTGCGCCGCTGATAAACACGCAACCGCTCAGTGTGGGCAGGGTGTTTTCCTACTGGGTCGCATTCGATACCAACGATCCAAACATGTCCGTCTGGCTGATGCTGTTCTACCGGCGTGTGGTTTTCATATCCTTCACAATATCTCACGGAGCAACGCCGAGCGCGGAATAGTGTGGCCTCGCGGCGCAGCTCAGAAACCGGGGCGCGCCAGCTCAACGGCGCGGGTGGACTGGACGATATTAGCGGATAATGCCGGTGTGGCCGGGCAGCGGCGCATAGCAGAGCTTATCCAAGGAACAGCGGTAAGGCCGCACGGGAGCGAAATATTTGTTGGTGGCCGATGAGGCATTCCGCTCGCGCTTTCCGCATTTCTGAATGTGGGTGGATTCAGAGGGCCGGAATACGGCCTCCATGCAACCTACCGAAGAATGCCGCTCCACGAGAAAGGAAGAAGAAAATGACAACCGAATTAAGAGAACCAAAAAGGAAAATGAGTAACATCTTGGGTGTGTTCCACACTCTGTCGCGCCTGTGGAGACCACGTCCATGCTCGCGAAACCATGGGACGGGTTTGGTCGTGTCCCTGCTGGTGGCCGCCGCTTGTTGCCCGCCGGCGATGTTTGGACAAGGCTACTATAGTGCACAGGCATTTGTCGTCTACGTTGCGGCCAACGGTAGCGACGATCTGGTATGGACGTCGGGGGTGCCGGGCGGCTTGTGGACGACCGGCACTGCGATCACCGGACAATTCAGCGCCTTGCCCCCCGCGCTCACCACTTTCGGCGGCGAAATCTTTCTGGCTTACGTTGCTAACAACGGCAGCCACGATCTGCTGATGGCGACCGGCACTGGTGGTTACTGGAACGCGAGCATTCCGGTTACCGGCCAATCGAGCGCGATGTCCCCCGCGCTCACCATGTTCGGCGACGAACTCGTTCTAGCCTACGTTGCTAACAACAGCACTCACGATCTGCTGGTGACGACCTCCACTGATGGCGTCAACTGGACGGGCAGCACTAAGGTCGGCACCCAATCCAGTTCGGTGGCCCCCGCACTCACCACGTTTGGCACCGAACTCGTCTTGGCTTATGTTGCGAACGACGGCACCGGCGATCTCCTGGTGACGACCTCCACTGATGGCGTTAGCTGGACGGGCAGCACTAAGGTCACTGGACAAGCCACCTCAATGTCCCCCGCGCTCACCGCGTTCAACGGCGAACTCGTTCTAGCCTTCATTCCGAACAGCGGCAGCCACGATCTGCTGGTGACGACCTCCACCAATGCTGTTAGCTGGCCTACGATCACCCCGGTGACCGGACAAACCAGCCCGGTAACCCCCGCGCTCTCCGTGATACCGAACCCTACTACTTCCGATTCACCGTTCAAGACGTTTAACCTGATGATGGTTTACGTCGCGAACAACGGAAGCAACGATCTGTTTGTAACGACTTCGGCCAATGGAATCGAGTGGACAGCCGGCACGGCGATAACCGGCCAGTCAAGCCGGATAACGCCGGCGCTTTGCATAGCTGAGGTCTATCACTAGCCGATTCCTTGGAGACCACCGCGCTGCCAAACCCGGACGATCCGGGGGGGATGAAGGTACCAGGTACCCGAAAATAGGGGCGAACTGCCAGGTCGTCAGACTGGGCAGCCTGGAGGATCGATTTGGGCTTGAGGAGGGTAAGCCGCGGATGACCCTGTCGGTGTGCCGGGCAGGCTGAACGATGCCCCTGGACACCGACAGGTGCCTTCGGCCCCTAGCGGCGCCCTCAGTTACCTACCGATATGTACTCTTAATGCCGTTGGTCGCGGGACGTTATAGCAGCACCCTGAAGGGCACGTTACTCGAAAGCGTGCCGCTGGGCGTTACCACATTGACCTTGCCGGTGGTGGCGCCCGCGGGTACGGTGGTCGTGATTTCGGACCTTGAGACCACGGTGAACGTAGCTGCGGTGCCGTTGAACGTGACGCTGGTCGCGCCCGTCAGATCCGTTCCCAGAATTTTGACAGCCGCTCCCACCTTGCCGGAAGTGGGCACTGTTTCCACGAACGGGCCCAGGCCCACAGCCAGGCTGAAGATCGTGCCATCGTTGCTGGTCCCGCCCTCGAAGGTTGTCCCGTAAAGGCTCCCGTTGGTGGCCTGAACCAGCCCGCCGTAGGGGAGCACGCCGTCAGTCGAGTCAAAGCTGTGGAGCGTGGTGAGCGTGCCCCCTGAGGTGATGCTAAAGATGGTGCCATCGCTGTTGGCCCCGCCCCCGTCGGTTGTCCCGTAGAAGGTCCTGTTGGTGGCCTGGACCAGCGCGGCGGTGGGGTAGGCGCCGTCAGTGGAGTCGAAGCTCAGCAGCGTGGTCAGCGTGCCTCCTGACGTGATGCTAAAGACGGTGCCATAGTCGCTGGCCCCAAAGCGGTAAGTTGTCCCGTAGAAGTTGCCGTTGCTGGCCTGAACCAACCCGCCGTAGGGGAATTGGCCGTCAGTGCCGTCGAAGCTTTCCAGCGTGGTGAGCGTGCCCCCCGAGGTGATGCTAAAGACGGTGCCATCGTTGTTGGCCCCGCCGAATTGGGTTGTCCCGTAGAAGGTCCCATTCGTGGCCTGAACCAGCGCGGCGGTGGGCCCGTAGCCGTCAGTGCCGTCGAAGCTGAGCAGCGTGGTCAGCGTGCCCCCTGAGGTGATTTCGAACACTGTGCCGCAACCATGCGCGCAGGCGTCGCTGGCCCCGCCATAAAAGGTTGTCCCGTAGAAGTTTCCGTTGGTGGCCTGAACCAGCGCGGCGTAGGGCGCATAGCCGTCAGTGCCGTCGAAGCTGAGCAGAGTGGTCAGCGTGCCCCCTGACGTAATGCTAAAGACGGTGCCATCGTCGTTGACCCCGCCAGCGGAGGTTGTCCCGTAGAAGTTTCCGTTGGTGGCCAGCACCAGCCCGGCTTGAGGGTAGGCGCCGTCAGTCGGGTACCCGGCGAAGCTGTGCAGCGTGGTCAGCGTTCCGGTGGGAGTGACCTTAAACACCGCGCCCAGATCGTTTGCTCCCCCTACGGAGGTCGTTCCGTACAGATTACCGTCCCTGCCCTGGACGAGAGACATAAGATAGGGCTGAGCGCCGTTGGTCCCGTTGAAATTCACCAGCGTGGTGAAGGTCTGGGCGGGCGAGGCTATCGCCGTTGTTGCGCACAGTGCAAAAACAGCGCACGCCCGCTTACCCCAGTTCAGCTTGCCGAACGCGTTACCTATGCGGAATCGACAAGCACGCGCCTTTTCGCACATGATTGTTTCCTTCTTGCTCACAGCGATACTACTCTTTGTTGGGATCGAAGTCAATCGGGGGGAGCCGACACGACGAGGCTTATATCCGCGCACCGGGCTGGCCAGCATTCTTCCAATTCCCGTGGCGTCGCGGCCGGCTTAAAGTTCCTCGACGATGGTCACCAGATTATAGGACCCTCCCGTGTATTGGAAGCCTTCGGTGTTGGCATAGCTCACCAGCGCAGTCCTGGCCCTTCCGGCAATCGTAACCACCCAGGCGGCCCTACCGGCCCCTAATTGCCCTTCCACCGGAGTCTGAATCGCGAGTTCCCAGCAGGGGCAAGCCCGCACTGGGGACTCTGGATCAATGCGCTAATGCGATAAACCCCGTCGTGACTTGGAGTAAACGCGACGATTGGAGAGGTCAGCGAACCCAAAGGTTGCGTCTGGTTCGTCAAGACCAGCCTCGAAACGATGACCGGATGTATCGGCGCGCTGCCATCCTGTGCAGGCGCTGACACAAGGCTTGTAAGGCCCAAACAAAGCAAGAGATGTAGACGTTTCATCTTGACTCCTCAAACAACCCTACCACGTGGAGGCGAAAGCGAAGGACTGAATCCGCGAACGCGCCGACCGGAGACCGCTACCGATATTGGCAATTAAGGCCTGAGGTGCGTGTGTCCTGATGGCGCACCAAATCAACCAGATCGCGTTTACAGCCGTCAGGAACGGCCGGGCGATATACTGAACAGATTCGAGGTGCTGCATGACGGGTTGTTGCGTCGTAGGCTGTCTATCACTGATTCTGTGTTCATCCGCGCTAGCCCAAGCGCAGGCGCCGCCCGCCGATGGCGCCGCGGCCGGGCTTCCCAAGCTGGAGAAGTTCGATCCCTCTCTGATTGATAGGACGAAGGACCCGTGTACGGACTTCTATCAGTACACGTGCTCGAAATGGATTGCGGCCCATCCTATTCCGCCCGATCTGCCGGCCTCGAGCGTGCTCCTTCCGCTGTATCTTTACAACCAGACCATTCTGCGCCATGCCATGGAGAAGGCGGCCAGCGATAAGCAGGCCCATGGCAGCGAGCGCCAGATCGGTGATTTCTGGCAGAGTTGCATGGACGAGGCCGGACGCGACGCGCGTGGCAAGTCCTGGCTGCAATCCGATCTGAAGACCATCGATGCGCTCGAATCGTCGAAGGATCTTGCCCGGCTGACCGCCTACCTTCACTTGAATTTCTCCGCCGCCTGGCAGGGCGACGATAATTCCACCAAGGCTCCGCTGTTCGGGTTCGGCCCCACGCAGGATCTCGCGGATGCCAGTAAGATGGTGGCCGGCATTGACCAAGGCGGCATGGCGCTGCCATCGCTCGATTACTACCTGGAATCGGCTGATCGGTTTCAAAAGTTGCGCGACCAGTACGTAAAGCATGTAGAGAACATGTTTGAACTGGCCGGCGACCCGGCGGGCCGGTCCGCCGCGCAGGCCCGCACAGTGATGGACATGGAAACCACATTCGCCAAGGCTTCAATGGATAACGTCACCCGCCGCGATCCGGTGAAGATCTACAACAAGCGTACGCTCGAACAGTTAAAGGCCGCGGTCCCGGATTTCGGATGGGACGAGTATTTCAAGCTGACGGGCGCGCCGACCGTACCATTCTACATCGTGACCACGCCGGGCTTCCTGGACTCGTTGGAGCAGCAGATCAAAACGCGTTCGGCCGCGGAGTGGCGAACGTATCTTCGCTGGTGGACCATTCATGCGGCGGCGGCGTATCTGGGCGACGATTTTCGAAAGGCCAATTTCGCTTTCTTCGGCACGGCTCTTTCGGGCACGCCGCAGATGCTGCCGCTTTGGCGGCGCTGCGTATCCTCCGCGGACCATCTGCTCGGCGAGGCACTGGGCCAGGCCTATGTAAACATCGCCTTCCCGCCGGAGAGCAAGCAGCGGGCCAATGAACTGGTGCACCAGATCCGCCAGGCACTGGCCGTGGAGATCAAGCAACTAGATTGGATGAGCGATCAAACCAAGAAGGAGGCGCTGATCAAACAGGATTCCACGCTGCAGAAGATTGGTTATCCGGATAAATGGATCGATTACAGTGCGGCCAAGATAGTGCCGGATAACTTCCTGGCCAACCTGAATGCCGCCAACGCATTCGAATTGCATCGGCAGATTCACATGATTGGCAAGCCCATTGATCGCCTGCAGTGGGACATGACGCCCGCCACCATCGACGCCTATGAAAATCCGCAGATGAACACCATCAATTTCCCGGCCGGAATTCTACAGCTCCCGCTGTTCGGCCTCGATCAGGACGACGCTTCCAATTTGGGTGCCACCGGCATGGTCATCGGCCACGAAGCGATCCACGGCTTCGACGACCAGGGTCGCAAGTTCGACGCCGAGGGAAACCTGCGCGATTGGTGGACCGCCGAAGATACGAAGCGTTATGACGAGAAAGACAAGTGCATCGTGGCCCAGTACTCGCAGAAAATTCCCGAGTACGGCGTCACGCAGAAGGGCGAGTTGACCGCTGGCGAAGATACTGCCGACAACGGCGGCATCCATTTGGCAATGCTGGCGCTGGAGAACATCTACAAGGCGCAAGGCAAGTCGCTGGACACGCCGGAAGCCGACGGTCTCACGGCGCGCCAGCGCTTCTTCTTCTCGTATGCGTTCAGTTGGTGCGCGGATGAGCGTCCAGAGGCGGCGCGCAACCAGGTCACCACCAACCCGCATTCCCTGCCGCGGTTCCGTGTGGACCGGCCGCTTTCGAACATGCCGGAATTTCAGAAGGCTTTCGCCTGCAGGCAGGGCCAGCCCATGGTGCACGAACCGGCGTGCAGGGTCTGGTGAGCGGGCGGGGCGCCGCCTGATGCTAAGTCTCCAAGGCCGGTAGCGCGCACCACAAGGAACAGAATAGACGGCGATATTACCTGACATCAGGTAGAAGAGGTGACGCCCATCTCGCTGTCTGAGGTCTTGCGTTTACGGTCGCCTTAGGTTAATATCCCTGGATAGTCGATGGAATCAGCTAGGCAATCGGCGCTGAATGGGGAAGGCAAGGCAAGGGTGAAACTGACTGCATTTCAAGTTCATAAGTCGTGGCTGATACGCGCTGCGCTGGTGCTGGTGGTCACTGTTGTGGCTGACGGCGCCGTCGTGTGGTTTGCGCACCGGCCAATTCTGTGGGCAGCGTTGATCGGAGGTTCACTTCCGCTGTCCATGACCATTTTCGTGGCTATCCCAATCCTGCGTGAAGAGGGACGGAAGTCTGAGACGAGTATTCGCGGGCCAAGGTAAATTCCAGGCGGACGGCGAGCGGATTGGCGAGAGTGCCGAGCTGCGCGCCGATATGACGATTTTGGACTTGGTTAGCGATATCAACGCTCATCGTTCCAACCACAAAAAAGAAAATGGCCTGCTCGCGCACATTTCGTCGGGCGCATGGCCAGACTGCACCGGTGTCGTGCTTGACGCGATTCTATAGGCCCGATGTGAAATCGGCGGGCTGGCCAAAGTCAATGCTTCCAAGTTGCGCCCGATGGCACACTAGCGGGACGCCTGTTGCGCCCTGGCCATCGCCTCCTGGCTTTGTTTGATCAACTTCTCCGCTGTGGCGACATCCTCCGCATTGCCACGCAGGGCAAGGGGGCCTATTGAGTTGTAGACGAAGAGACGGCGAATCCGCGTGTTGGAGCGCACCGCGGTGACGATCTTCGCGCAGTCTTCATCGGAGTGTGCTTCTGGCAGATAGAAGACCCGCACCTGATCTTGTACATCGTCTACCCGTTGATCGCCCGTAAGAGTGCAGGTTCGCGTTGCCGATTTGATGGGCGCTGGGTGCAACCATTGTGCAAATGTCGAGCCCGACGATCAGGTCATCCGCGGAAACCAAGCCTTCGGTGTGCCTCGGTCCAGCCGTTAACGTCAGGAAGGCAGCACTACCTCGTCTCTCCCGGTCAGCGGCGGTCAAAGTCTTCCGGTTCGACGTCTGGCACCTTATCGAGAACGGCCAGAAACTTTTCGCGGCTACCACGGGATGCTCTTTGTTGCAGGCGTTCCCATTCCGCAATCTGCTCCGCGAAGGCCGAGGCGAAGACCTCGTCAACCGACAAATGGTGTGACTCCGCGATCTCGACCGCCTTCTGGTACAGTTCCTCAGGCACGTTGACAGTCATGCTCATTGCGTTGGCTCTCAGGTCCTGCATGAATTCGCCAGGCGTCCTTACCGGGATCCCAAAGCGGTCCGCACCAGCGAAGTCCCTCTTACTAAAGGTAACAATTGCCGCGCGGCACTCAACCGCCACTTCCAGAATACGCTCGTCGTCCGGGTCGCGCAAGCTTGGCCGCCGACGCAGGACGGAAGGGACCAGACTCGAAGCCTTAAACACGTAATTCAAGAAATCGTCGGCCTCCGCTTCGCTTATGCGCAATAGGCCCTTGCGTTTCAGTACGTCCTCGTATTAGAGCGCCAGTGCCACCGAAATGTTGGGTCGCCAATTGCCTTGACCGATGGAGCGAATCAACTGATAGGAAGCGCCTCGCCTCGACCGAAGCGCTGCTACCATGGCGTTTCGTGTCAAGGACAATGTCTTGCATCTTGTAACCCGGGATCGGTTTTCGCATATGGAGGTTACCCCGGACCTACTCAGGCATCTGCCCCGCGGAGCTGCAATCGTCCAAGGTAAATTTCCTGGCAAGCCAGCGCCAGTTCGTAGCCGCCGCCCGCAGTCGTGCCGTTGTATGCGGCGATGTAGTGCCGGCACGCGGATGTTGGCGCCCGCGCAAAAGACGCGGTCCAAGCCGCCGGTGACGACCACCGCGCGCACTTCGGGATGCTCGAAGCGGAGGCGCGTGACCGCGTCGGCCAGTTCGATATCCACACCCAGATCGTAGGAATTGAGCTTGAGCTTGTAGCTGGGAACTACGGGGGAGTCTTCAGCCACTGCCAGCGTGAGGATGACCAGCGGCGGTTCCACGGCGAGGCGCCAGTGGCGGTATTCAGTCGGATGTGTTTCGAGAGCGGACTCAGCGGAGCGGCTTGGCCCCACATGCTTCTATTGTAACGGTTGCTGTGTTCCGGGCGGCTGCGTTGTGCCCGTGATTGCAGCACGGTCTCTACAGCTTGCCCCAACCGTGGAGAAGCTCCAGCACCGCGTGTGCCTTGCCCTCCGCATCTCCAAGCGGCATGTTCGAAAGACAGACGATCGTGAAGTGCTGCTCCGGAAAGCGGGCCATATAGGTAGAACTGTCTGTATCGCCACCCGAATAGTCGAGCATGGGATGGCCATAGCTTGAGCGCCATACCAGTCCCATAGCGTCGTTATCCTTATCATGCTCGAACTTCAGCCGTTTGTTCATCAGCTCTGTGAACTGCGGTCCGGCCAAAGTTCCTGCGTACCAATTTCTGTCCCATAACAGAAGGTCATTGAGCGTTGTAAAGACGCCACTGCCGCCGAAGTGCGGAGCGACGCGGACCAGGCGTGCCCATCCGTCGCCGGGCTTGATGACGACACCCACTTGTGCTAACTCCTTGAGAACGCGCGGATCGGAACGCAAAGCATAACCCGTTGCCCGATGCGGAATGACCTCCGTGCTGTCGTCGTTAATCTCGCTATGCGACATTCCGAGAGGAACAAAGACTCGATCATGCATGAATGCGGCGAAGGACTCGTGGCTGGCGGCCTCAACGATCTTCGTCAAAAGCATGTAGTTGAGGTTTCGGTAGGCCCACTTTGTCCCAGGAGCGAACTCGAGCTGGTCCGGCTTTAGCGCCGCGGCGATGGCTTCATCGCGAGTGAAGTAGTAAAACGTCATCCACGGCGCCCCATTTATTCGCGGCTCGTCTGTGTACTCATGAAGGCCACTGGTCATATAAACGAGATGTTCAATGCGCAATCCGTTTCCATACTTCGAGACATCCGGCAGATACTTCGCGACCGGATCGGAAAGTGCGATCCGGTGGTCGAGAATCAGGAGGGCTACGGCCGCAGCGGTGAACTGCTTGGACAACGAGGCGAGATGAAAGGAGGTCATCCGGGTGATCGGGACGCCGTCGTCAAGGTTCGCGAGACCGTACCCGCTGGCGAATACGAACTCATCGTCTTTGATCAGGGCAACCGCGTATCCCGGAGAGTTTGGAGGTGGAGAAAAGAGCCGATCGATTGCCGATTCCCGAACCGAGTCAAGCCACGGTTTGGTACGTTCCCCCTTCCCGGATGGCGGGACTGTTTGCGCGGAGATCGGATGAACGCATAGCGCGGCGAGGGCTGCCAGCAGGGCGCCGAAGGTCGGTAATTGGCAGAACCTTCGCATGCCCTAAATGGTACCGTTTCCGATCAGGGGAAGTTCCTTCCGAACTGAGGACAAGTCAGCACCTCAAATGGGAATCAGATCGTACGGCTTGCGCATCTCTCGCGCCAAGAACCTGGAAGCTTCCGCATCGTTTTCGAAGTCTTCCCTCTCCGCGTTCCAACGCAGCGTTCTGCCAACCTTGGCGGCGATGGTACCCAAATGGCAGGCGGCAGTGGCGCTGTGGCCCACCATCTCATCCACCGCGCCTTTCGTCCCAATGCGCACCTGCTTGACGAAGTTCTGGGCATGCTCGGCGGTGGCGTCCGCGCCCTGGAATGCCTTCCGTTCCGCGCGATACTTTAGCCCGCTTTCGTCGGCCGGCGCGGAAGCGTAAGGCGCGCCAGGCTCCACTTCGGGGAAAACTTCGTATCCGATGCGATCCACAAACAATGCCGCCTTTGTGCCATAGAAGGCGAATCCATGCGGACGGTTGTAGAGGCCACGCATGCCGTAGTACTTCATCCCGGGCGACCGGCCGCCGATGCCGTAACTATTAACCCAGGAAGCCGCATACTCCATGATGAAGCCCGGATACTGATACGTGACCACGTGCAGGTCGAAAATATCGCCGGCATTCTCATGGCACAGGCGGCGGCCCACGGCCGAGATCGTGTGCGGGCTGGAAGCGCCCATAATCTGGTGGACGCTGTCGACGCGGTGATTGCCGAAATCCGTGATGTAGCCGCCGGCGTAATCGGAAAAGACACGGTAATTGGTGAGAAAACGCATCCGGTTGAAAGGCGCTTGGGGCGATGGCCCGAGGTAGAAATCCCAATCGAGGCCGGGTGGCGGATCGGAGTCGGGAACTTTCTTCTGGATGTCGGGCGCGATATTGCCGCTGTTCCACACACGCACCAAGGACACATCGCCGATCTCCCCGCTTCGCACGATCCGGGCCGCCTCGGCGATGTGCGGGGCCGACCTGTGCTGGGTTCCGGGGTAGAGAATCCGTTTCGTGCGTCGGGCGGCCTCCACCATGGCGCGGCCTTCGCGAATGGTCAGGGCGAAAGGCTTCTCCACGTACACGTGTTTGCCGGCTTCGAGGCTCAGCACGGTGGCGATAGAATGCCAATGATCCGGAGTGGACACCATCACGGCATCCACTTCCTTGATTGCAAGCAGCCGGCGAAAATCCTTGAGCGTTGTCGCATGGCCGCCCGCCAGATCGTTCGAAGCGCGTTGCGCGTTGGTATCGTACACGTCGCAGGTGGCGGCAAGTTCCGTATTGGGCGCCTGCAGCAGGCCGCGCATGACTTGCCGTCCGCGCCCGCCGCATCCGATCAGGCCCACGGCGACGCGGTCGTTCGCGCCGGGAACCCTGGATGCGGAAAGAGCCGTCCAAGCCGCAGCGGCTATGAAATCACGCCGTTCCATAAAATCGCCTCTACCTTTCATTGCTATTGTAGACCTCCCACGAGGAAATGGAACTGCCGGGCATCCAGGTGCGTATCCACATCACATGAGAACCACATTTGGCGGAATTGCGTCCTGCTGCATGCTGCTCCCGTTTCTTGCGTTTGCCGACGCGGATCGCGCCACTTGCGAACGCGGCTTCGAAGCGGCTTTCCGATCCGGAGGCGAACTGGCGATCCACGTTCGCCCCGGCGACATCGACATTGCCGGCAGCGATCAGGCCAAAGTGAGCGTATCGTGCGAACTGAAATATCCGGACAGAGCCAAATGAAGTAAGGATCAGATTCAAAAGCGCCGGGAACTTGGGAGATCTTCGGATCAGCGGCGGACCCAACAACAACGTAACGGTTCGCATCCGCATTCCGCGGAACTCGAACCTCTTCGTGCGGTCGCCAGCCGGCGATCTGACAGTGAGCGATGTGGTCGGGAACAAAGACGTGGAACTGCACGCCGGGGACCTGAGGATAAACGTAGGCCAACCGGGCGACTATGCGCATGCCGACGCTTCCGTTTTGGCAGGCGATTTGACCGCATCCGCGTTCGGCGTGAACAAAGACGGGCTGTTTCGCTCGTTCGAGAAGAACAACCCGTCCGGCAAATACCGGCTGCACGTGCATGTAGGCGCCGGCGATTTAGTGCTGAAATAGCGCGGAGCCTACTCGGGCTGCGCGTCAGTCTTCTTGCGCCTGGGCGCGCGCTTCTTCGGCGGACCCGAGGATCTGGGTCCCCCGGACTTGCGGGTAGTGCGGCCGCGCGTGGGCACAGGTATATCCGGGATGATCCCGGCCGCAGTGGGCTGGCCGGCGACGATGGGCTGCGGCTCCTCAATTTCTTCTTCAACGATCGGCTCGGGCGGAGGCTCGGGCGGCGCTGGCGGATGGAATTCCGGACCCAGATACACGGTAAGCCCCTTCTCCTCATCCGGATTGATGCGTACCACCAGCTTGTCCTGCGCATAGTTCAGCAGTTCGCCGAATTCCTGGAATCCGTATTGCTTCCAGTCGTAGTCGGGGTGTTCCTGCTTTACCCACTCGGCAAGCACGTCGGATTGTACGCCCTCGTCCACCTCCATGCGGTGCGTCTCCAGCACATCGCGCAGTACTGGCAGTGCCGCCTCCGGCCGCACGGTGGTTTTCTCGGGACCTATCGCGCCCATGCGCTTGATCATGTAGCGGCCCTCGCCGCCAGTGACCTGGACGTAGTTGGCTTTTTGCAGCTTCTCCACGAAATCCGTAAAGGATCCCGACCCGTAAGCTTTCTCGCTGAAGGCGGAATCGAGCTGCAGCATGGTGGATTTCAGCAACCCGAGCTGCGGGCGCACGCTGCGGCGCTCCAGGGCTTGCAGGGCGCGCTCAACCAGCGGCATGGCTTGCGCCAGATCCAGCGGAGCCGGACGCCTGTGCGCCTGCGGTCCGCGTGGTTGCTGCTGTTGGGGTGGTTGCCCGCCTTGCTGATGGGCGGGCCGCGGTTGGGGCGGCGGGGCTAGCTTGGGCTCATCCAGCAGCGATTCGTAGCTGATGAACTCGTGACAGTTCTTTTGCAGAATGGTGCTGGTGAAAGCCTTTCCGCCCAGCACGAACACGCGCTTGTCGTATTGTTTCAATTTGTTGAGCAGGGCCATAAAATCGCTGTCCCCGCTGACGATGGCGAACGCGTTGATGTGATCGTGGGTGAAGGCCATTTCCAGCGCGTCGAGCGCCAGGTTGATGTCCGCGCCGTTCTTGTCGCCGCGCGGCGACGGGTCGCGCTGCACCATCTGTACGGCATGCTCCGTCATGGCGCGGGTGGCGGCTTCCTGCCGCCCCCAGTTGGCATAAGCTACGCAGGTGACGATTTCACCGCGTTCCTTCAGCGCATCCAGCACGGCGGCCACGTCAAATTCCCGATGCAGCGTGGACTTGACGCCGATTTCGATGTTATCGAAGTCGATGAACACGGCCAGTTTGAGTTTGTCTTCCATTTCTTCCTTCTGAGGCGCTCGACTTCGAATTGCCGGGTGGCAATCGCGTCAGCGGCCACGCAACTCGCGCGGCGTTTGAATGTCGTTTTTGCGGCTCGCGACCGCGCCGCCGGAAAACCAAGGGCGGTTCTCGAAGGCGGGCAGCCTAAACCCAGTTTATCCTAAAGCCGATGTCAATGCGGACCGGGGTAGGGACCGCCCTTCAGAAGATAGCCATCCGGCTGCCGTCGAGTTGGAAGCAGTGCCGTCCCCGCGGGTGGCTCCAGAACGGCGGGTCCCGTTGAAAGCCTTCATTAGCGGCGCTATTGGTGGCGAAGCCGGCGCAGAGTTCGTGGCGCATGCCGGATTGCGGATGATATTCATAAGGCGCCTGAGTCACCGGATCGCGCAGACTTGGGACGCTGCTGCGCGGCAACTCGGCCAGGGAGGCCGGCAGCGCATTTTGCCGGGCATATATTGTCTGCACGATAGACTGCAAATCCCGCACGCGACGCTCGTCGGCTCGGATGGCCCGCTGTTTTTCGCGCGGGCCAAGCTGGATAAACCCGAGCGCCAACACCACCAAAACCGCCGCCGTGGCTCCGCCCGCAAGCAGAAGGTCCCTATGCTTCGGCATCACGCGATCCTCGGCCGAGAGATTTCAGGTAGTACCAGAAGACGCTGCCCGCAACGATGAACACGGTCAGCACCTTCAGGACGAATCGGGTGGTCAGGTCGCCTTCGAAGAAATAGGTGAGGAACGCGATCAGATCGCCAATCACGGTGCCCGCCGCGGCTAATAGTGCGATGTAGGTGAGCCATCGGCGCACACCGGATTCGAGTTTCTCCGAATGGTTTTCCACATCCCGCAGGATGAAGCGCATGACCAGAAGGAAGATGGGAAAAGCCACGATGACACAAGCCATTTCATTTGCGATCTGGTAATGCGGCTCGAATTGCCGGCGCGCGAGCGGATCCGGAAACCAGCGGTCGATGTAGGTGAACATCAGCGACCCCAGCGCGACGGTCCACGTACCGAGGGTGGAAAACGCCAGCAAGTAAAGGAATGCGTCGCGGGCGGCTTCTCCCGCCCTGCCGGTGCGCACCGGCACAGGCAGTCCGGTCAGGCCCTGGTAATAGCGTCCAAAGGCCGCATAGATGTCCTTGGCCCCCCAACCGTTCTCGCGGAACAGGGCTGCCAGGAAATCGTCCGCAGCACCCTTGGCTTTGGCGGCCTCGATAAAAGCCGCCAGCGTTTCCGACTTGCCTGTCCGATCCATGCGCTCCATTCTAGCGCGCGGGCCGATGAAGCGGCCCACGCAATTTGACTTCTGGTGGCGCGCCTGAAAAAATGGGAGAAGCCCAGCCAAATTGTGCGGATGTGGCGGAATTGGCAGACGCGCTAGATTCAGGTTCTAGTTCTCGCAAGGGAGTGGAGGTTCAAGTCCTCTCATCCGCACCATACAAGAATCGTCTGTTCCAACGCGCCCCGAGACCGGGCAGGGGACGAAAAGCGGGTTGCGCTTCCAGTGCCGGCTTGAGCGCTTCAGTTCGCGGTAACAGTGATATTCAGGGCGGGAGCGCCATCGGTAGGGATTGGACCGTAAATCCAGTAGCCGTCACACTTCTCGATCAATTCAAAACCCGGCTCTATCTTCTTCGAGCAGTCGGGTGATGTGACGTAAACTGAGGAATTGTATTTCCTGAGCAACGCCGCCCATTGTTCGTCGGGTAATTTGAGCGTGATGGCGCACTCTCCATCCGAATCGAGATTGCGGAGCAAGCAGTCTTGGCGTTTGCATTCACAATAAGGTTGAACTAGAATGACGCTCATATCAAAATCCTTCCCGACAGGCGTACGCAATCAAAACCGATTTTAAGATCCGTATCACCGCATGCTTAGATTGTACACCGAAAAACACGGTTCCACACGGCAAAATGGTGCGCCGCTAGACGCGCCGTATTTAATACGCCGGCGCGAGGCGGCTGAACTCAAACCGCACCGGGTCGAGGCCGCGAGCCGCCAGTTGACGCGCGCATTCCGGTACGCTGTCGCCGATGGCTTCGATGCGCCGCAAGGGAAGATCCTCCGGTGTATAGATTTCCAGCGCGATATATTTGCCCGTGAGGGCGCGGCGCTCGTCGAGCGAAAGCCGGTCGGGCGACCGCCCGATGGCGTGTTGCGGATCTTTGGCTGCGGATGCGGTCACGGTGCTGGGCACTAGAACATCAAGTGTAGCGCGACTTGCAGAATGCGCGGCGATGCCGTGGTAGTGATCTGGCCGAAGGTCAGATCCGAGATGCCGGTATCGGGATTCCCGAACTGCGTGTGGTTGAAAACGTTGAACGCGTCTCCGCGCAATTCGAGTGTGGCGTGCTCGCGGATCTTGAATTTCTTGACTATCGCTATATCCACATTCGTCGCGCCGGGTCCGCGGAAAGCGTTGCGCCCCAAAGTGCCGTAGGTGTAGCCCGGAAGCTGCGAAGCATCCTGTTGGGCGATGCCATCCAGCGTCAGCAGCCGGGCGTTGGAGAAATTGTTCGGGTTGAAGTAATAGTTTCCGGAGTTGCCATTGATGGTCTGATACGGCTTCGGGTTCATGATGCCCGCCGAGGGGCCGACCAGATCGGCATGGACAGACCCCGCATCGCCTGCGCCGGAGGGGCCCGGATCGCTGGGCGTGGTTTCCAGGCCGGCGAAGACGTCCAAGGGAAACCCCGAGTGCCAGGTAGCAATGGGGTAGAGGCTCCATCCTGAAGTGAGCACCTTGGGGCCGCTTTGCCAGAGCCGGTCGAAAGGCAGGTCCCACCCCCCGGACAATACCAGCGCGTTGCGGATGTCGGTATCGCCCGAAGCGTAGAATTCATCGTGATCGTAATACGGCACGCTGCTGTTGCGCTCCCGGAATCCGGAGACGTTATCCAACTCGTGCGCCCAGGTATAGCCTAAGGTGAAAAAGCTGGATCCCCAGCCGTGCATGTTGCTGAAGGTTCTCCGCAGGTTGACGGTCATGCCGTTGTAGTTGGCGTGGGTCGCGTTCTGAAATTCTTCCAGGTAGCTGAAATTGGTGTTGAGGCGCGAGTTAGTGCCCAGCGGAAATGGGTTGACGTCCACCAGGCCGGTGAGCCCATCCGCCTTGTACCCCAAGTAAGAGACTTCCAGCACCATGCTGCCGGCGAGCTGTTGTTGCGCCGATACGTTGTACTGGTAAACGCGCGGCGTGCGCAGGTGCGGGTCGACGAAGAATACGCCTCCGCCGCCGAACGGAATATACCCTTCGTCCGCAAAATTGACGTCGCTGGATGGCGGCTTAGACGGGAACGGATTGGGAGCGCCGGAGTCCCCATAAGGATCCGACAGCCCGGTACCCGCGCTGGTGCCGTTAGTTCCCGGCGGGAAAAGATACGCGTAACCGAAGAACGGCGGCTGCCCGTTAAATTGCAGGTTGTCTTCGCCCTTCAGGATGTCGTAGAACACGCCGGTGCCGCCGCGCAGGACGGTTTTGGCGTTACCGAAGATGTCCCAGGCCAAACCGGCCCGCGGCGCCCAGTCCCTGCGGTCGGGGAAATTGGAGCCTTTGGGCGCGCCGGAGTCGCCCGGAAATACCAGCCCTTCCGGAGCGTTCGGAAAACGCGTCGATTGCAAGCCGGGAATGTAAGAGAAAGACCGCCCCTGTGTGTCGTACTTCGGTTGCGAGTACTCATAACGTAGGCCAAGGGTCAGCGTTACGCGAGGGGCAACCTTCCAGGTGTCCTGCCCGTATCCCGCATACTGGTCCGAGCGAATGTTGGAGGGCGCCTTGCCAAACTCGAGAAAATCGTCCGGCAGACCCAGCAGGAAATCCGCCAGATCGAACCCGGAACCGACCCCCGTGCTGGGGCCGTAGAAATCGAACGCCCCGTTCACAAAGAAGTCGTACACGGTGTTGTTTTGATAGGGCGAAAAATAGAAGCCGAATTTCAAGTTGTGCCGGCCCTTGGTCCATGACACGTTGTCGTACAACGCATAGGTGTTGTCCACCTCCCGCGTGGGACCCTGATAACTGTAGCCCACCGTCATCCCAGTCCCGTCGAAGAACAGAATGGGCGGCCCGGTGTTTTGGTCGGGTGTGATATTGACGCCGAGCTGGCTGGCATCGGGTTGCTTGTTGGCAGGGACAGCCTGTGTGTGGTCCAGCCGTTGCGCGGTCAGCCGCAGTTCGTTCAACAAGGCCGGTGTGAACGTATGCGTGTAATTCAGGGTGCCGGAAAAAATGTCGTTTCCGCTGGTGACTGGGAAGCCGGGCACGTTGTTCGCCGTGAACGGAGAGTATTGCGGATAGAGCTGGTGGGTGAAGGTGAAGCCGAAGATGTCACGGGAAGTGATGTTGTAGTCTAATTTGCCGAGATATTCGTTATAGTTGGCGATGGCCGGCGCCTGCGGAAACAGGAATCCGGAGGCTGTGATGGGGATCAGATTGTTGGCGAAATAAGCTTTGGCCACCGGCGAGATGGAGTTGGGATCGATGATGCCTTGGGCGGCCAGCGAGGGATTCGACTGATAGTAAGGATTATTCGCCAGGAAACTGGCTACCGCCTGTTGCCCCGCGCTCCCCGAAAAATTGCCCTGCGCCTCGAGAGGCGTATAAACGGTGGTCTCGGACAACGCCTCAAGAGAAGTTTGTCTCTGGCCCTCGTACGAAAAGAAGAAGAAAACCTTGTTGCGGCCATTCACGACCTTGGGGATTACGATGGGACCGCCGATGGTGCCTCCGAACTGGTTGCGCTTCAACACTCCCACCGGCAGACCCTGTTCATTATTGAAGAAGCTGTTCGCATCGAAATCCGTATTACGCACATAATCGTATGCCGTACCATGCAAGGTATTGGTGCCGCTCTTGGTCACGATGCTCACGATGCCGCCGGCATTGCGCCCGTATTCCGCGCCATAGTTGTTCTCCAGCACCTTGAACTCGGCGACGGCGTCCGGATTCGGATTGGCGACCACCGCGTTGCCGAGCAGGCTGTTATTATTGCCGCCATCGAGCAGATAGGTGACCGAGTCCGTACGCTGTCCGCCAATACTGTACTCTCCCTGCGCGCCCGAGTCGGGATTGGTGGGGGTGACGCCGGGCTGGGTCTTGAGCAGATCCAAGGTGTTGCGCCCGTTTAGCGGCAACTCCATGATGGCCATGCCGGTCACGGTAGCGCCCACGGTGGAGCTTTCGGTATCGACCAGGCTGCCAGTGCTCTCCACCACGACCGTGTCGGTCAGCTTGCCGACTGGAAGCTGCATATCGACGCGCATGCTCTGATTGATTTCCAGGGCATTCTGCGGGGCCGTCGTCACCTTCTCGAATCCGGTGGCGCTGGCGGTAATCTTGTATCTGCCGATGGGCAGCAGGAGAACCTGGTAGACGCCCGATGAGTCCGTTTTGGCCTCTTTGCGGAAATTGGTTTCGAGGTTGGTCACGGTCACGCTGGCATTCGACACCACCGCGCCGGAGGGGTCGGTTACCACCCCGGTAATCTTGCCGGTGGCGTCTTGCGCCAGCAGGCAGGCGGGGAGCAGAACCATCCCCAGAATGGATGCACGTATCGCGCGAGCGGCGTCAATCATATGGTTACCCCCTGGAAAACTCGACTCTGTGAAAATTTGACGTAGGATAGCACAATGTGGCGCAAGTTCTCAACCGTTCTCAACAAGCGGTGCCGGCGCGATCAAGGCGCCGTATAAAGTCCGTTACCAGCGCCGCCGATAGCCATAAGGATGGCGAGTTCGGCGGAAAAACGCGCGCGGGTAGCGGGGTGGCCACTAACGCTGCCAAGGCTACTCCTAGCGTGCGCGTGCCGGGCGAGCGACACGCAGCCGCAAGCGCCTGTGGACCTCACCGGGGACAGTCTGGAAACCTTGATGAACATCGAGGTAAGCTCGCCGGGCCGCGAGGGGCAAAGGCTCAGCCACACCGCCGCCGCAGTCTACGTGGTCACGCAGGAAGACATCCGGCGTTCCGGACTGAGCGGCATTCCGGAAGTGCTGCGCATGGTTCCGGGGTTGCAGGTTGCGCGGATCGACGCCGGCAGTTGGTCTATAACCGCGCGCGGCTTCGCGGGACAGTTCGCGGACAAGATGCTGGTTTTGATCGACTGGCGCAGCATCTATAACCACCTGAATGCGGGCGTGTGCTGGGAACAGAACACCATTCCGCTCGGCGATATCGATCGTATCGAGGCGATTCGCGGTCCGGGCGCCACCATGTGGGGCGCCAACGCGATGAACGGCGTCATCAACATCGTCACCAAGCCGGCGCGGGAGACCCAGGGTCCGGAGATCGAAACCGCCGGCGGCAGCGCCGGACACGGTATTTTCTACCGCACATACGCGGATTACTTCCAGGCACGGCTGGGCTCGCGTCCGGCGCGTGCGGTTGAGATCAGCCTGGCGGGCCAGAACCTCTTGGACGGGCGTCATCTGGAATTCGCCGCGACGGACTATGTCCAGACTAGGGGGCCCGGGCGGGCCGTGCAGCTGAAGGTTACATGGGCGTTCTAATGTGGCGGCGCGCGGGATGCCTAACGCTATCGGTCATGGCGGGGATATCGCTGGCGGCAGAGGCAGCCGCCGAGTCACCGGTGGCCGCGGAGCACTCCGCGTACGAAATCGAGAGCGCCATGTTGTATAACTTCACGAAATTCGTGGAGTGGCCGGACAAGGCATTAGGCGAGAGCGGCGTGTCCGTGGTAATCGGCGTTTTGGGAGAAGACGGACTAGTTCCGGTGCTGGCAGCCGCGCTCGGGAATAAAACCGTTTATGGACATCCGATCGTGGTGCGGCGGCTGGTTTCCAGCGCGGAAGCGAAGAGTTGCACGGTTCTTTTCGTGGGCGCTTCCGACCGGAAAGAGATCGCTCGGGTCGTACAGGCCGTGGGGACCTCGCCGGTTCTGACGATCGGCGGGATCGTACAGTTTTCCCGGCTGGGAGGCATCATCGCGTTCATTCGCGAGGGCGGCCGAATCCGGTTCGAAATCAACTTGGATGCAGCGGAGCGGGCCGGTCTCCAGGTCAGTTCGAAGCTGCTGCGGCTGGCGGCCGTGTGGCGGGAGAATCCCCCGCAAGTGCGGAATTGATATGTGGGTCTTTCGGGACATTTCCATTAAGCGGAAGATGATCGGCATCATCATGGCGACCAGCACCGTGGCGCTGATGCTGGCCTGCTCCGCTTTTCTGGCCTATGAGCTGGTTACGTACCGCAGGACGGCCACCCAAGAATTGACGACCCTGGCGCAGATTGTCGCCGAGAGCAGCACGGCCGCGCTGGCTTTTGACGACCGCCGCTCCGCCGGGGAGACGCTCGCCGCCCTACGCGCAGAGCCGAATCTGGTGGCCGCCTGCATCTATACGAAAGACGGGCGGCCTTTTGCCACATTCATGCGGGACGGATCGCGGCGGGATTTGCCGCGCAGTCCAGGCAAGCAGGGCGCCAATTTTCGGGATCGCCACTTGGCGCTGTTTCAGCGGGTGGTCTTCGATGGAGATTGGATCGGCACCGTTTACTTGAACAGAGATCTCCAGGATGTGTACGCGCG
>Ga0209333_1000319_pt1 | contig 26749 bp, 18 predicted proteins | sample BlaSpr_A8_OM2_O3_FD_187982 | JGI IMG/M metagenome (GOLD analysis project Ga0209333, IMG submission 187982) | Forest soil microbial communities from Thunder Bay, Ontario, Canada - Black Spruce, Ontario site 2_A8_OM2_O3 (SPAdes) (version 2) | ecosystem: Environmental > Terrestrial > Soil > Boreal... | reverse complement strand
TTCTGTGCATCGAGCAAACGCCAGAGCGGGCCCTTCTCCGTGTGATCCGGACACGCCGGGTAACCCGCGGCCGGCCTAATCCCCCGATACTTCTCGTGGATGAGATCTTCGTTGCTCAGGCCCTCCTCGCAACCATAGCCCCATTCCGCCCGCACGCGCTTGTGCAGGCACTCCGCGAAAGCTTCCGCCAGTCGGTCGGCGATAGCCTCCGCCATGATCGCGTTGTAGTCGTCGTTTTCGGCCTTGAAGCGGTCGCACAGCTCTTTCAGGCCGATGCCGCTGGTTACCGCAAAAGCTCCGATGTGATCGCGCAGTCCTGTTTCTTTCGGCGCAATGAAATCGGCGAGTGACCGGCAGGGTTCGCTGCCTTCGCGGTTTGATTGCTGGCGGAGAAAATGAAACCGCTCGAGCACCTTTCCGCGTTTGCAGTCCGTATACAGCTCGACATCGTCGCCCACGGCGTTGGCGGGAAAGATGCCGTAAACACCACGTGCTGTGATCAGATTCTTCTCAATGATGGTATCGAGGAGAGCATTGGCTTCCGTGAAGATCTGACGCGCCTGCGCACCTTGCCGCACGTCCTCGAGAATGCGAGGGTAGACGCCTTTCAGTTCCCAGGTGTGGAAGAGCGGCGTCCAGTCAATGAAGTCGCGCAGTGTCGCCAGAGGAAAGTTGTCCAACACACGCACGCCAGTAAACGAGGGTACGGGCAGGTCTTCGGCGCGCCACTCGATTGGAGTTCGCCTCGTGCGAGCAACCTCGAGTGATACACCTTTCTGACGCGGGGCGGAGTAAGCCTTGCGGATGGCCTCGTAGTCGGCGCGATGCTTCACCACGAACGCCGACTTGCCATCATCACTCAGAAGGCTCGTCGTCACGGGCACGGCGCGGCTGGCATCCAGGATGTGAACCACGGGTTCGCTATAGTGCGGCGCAATCTTGACCGCCGTGTGTGCGCGGCTTGTGGTCGCTCCGCCGATCAGCAACGGCAGCTTGAAGCCCTGGCGTTCCATCTCGCGCGCGACGTGCACCATCTCGTCGAGAGACGGCGTGATCAGACCACTGAGACCAATCAGGTCCACCTTCTCGGCCTTGGCGCGTTCGAGGATCTTTTCGCAAGCAACCATCACTCCCATGTCGATCACTTCGTAGTTGTTGCAGGCGAGGACCACACCGACGATATTCTTGCCGATGTCGTGAACGTCGCCCTTGACTGTTGCGAGCAGGATTTTTCCCTGCGCCTTAGCCACTCCGCCGGCAGCAGTCATCGACGCCTTCTCGGCATCCATGAACGGCGTGAGGTGCGCCACGGCCTTTTTCATCACTCGGGCAGACTTTACCACCTGCGGCAAAAACATTTTGCCAGCTCCGAACAGATCACCCACTACACCCATGCCGGCCATCAACGGTCCTTCGATCACAAGTAGAGGCCGGCCCAGCTTCACGCGGGCTTCCTCGGCGTCGATCTCGATATAAGTGTCGATGCCTTTGACCAGCGCGTGAGAAAGACGCTCCTCGACTGTGCCATTACGCCATTCTTCGGCCTTCTTTTCACTGACTGCTTCGGCGCCGGCGCTTTTCAGCTTTTCGCCGTGTTCTACCAGTCGCTCGGTCGCATCCGGACGGCGATTCAGCAACACGTCTTCGACGAGTTCCTTCAGCTCCGGCTCAATCTCTTCGTACACCTCGAGCATGCCGGCATTCACGATGCCCATGTCCATGCCCGCGGCGATGGCGTGATAAAGAAACGCGGAATGCATGGCCTCGCGAACCTTGTTGTTGCCGCGAAAGCTGAATGAGATATTCGAAACGCCGCCGCTGACTTTGGCGTGCGGCAGGTTGGCTTTGATCCAGCGCGTGGCGTTGATGTAATCCACCGCGTAATTGTTGTGCTCCTCCATGCCCGTGGCGACGGTGAGAATGTTCGGATCGAAGATGATGTCTTCGGGCGGGAACCCGACCTCGTCGACCAGGATTCGATAGGCGCGTTCGCAGATGCGGATCTTTTCCTCGTAGGTTGCAGCTTGGCCTTTCTCGTCGAAAGCCATCACCACCACGGCCGCTCCATATTTGTGCACGGTGGCGGCGTTGCGGCGAAACTTTTCTTGGCCTTCTTTCAACGAGATGGAATTCACGATTCCTTTGCCCTGCAGGCATTTGAGTCCTGCCTCGATCACCTCCCACTTCGAGGAGTCGATCATGAACGGCACTTTAGCGACTTCGGGTTCGCTCGCCAGCAATTGCAGAAAGCGCGTCATTGCAGTGACGCCATCGATCATGCCTTCGTCCATGCAGATGTCGAGGACATTCGCTCCGTTTTCGACTTGCTGCCGAGCTATGCTGACCGCTTCCTCATATTTTCCTTGCTTGACTAGCTTGGCGAATTTGGGAGAGCCGGCCACATTGGTTCGCTCACCGATCATGATGTAGACGCCAGACTGCTGGGTGAATGGCTGCGATCCCGAAAGACGCAGAGGTCGCGTCTCCACGGTCTTGGGATCGACCACGTCATCGGCCCCGCGATTAACACCGTACAAGTGCTGGCGGTCAGAAGATGTCAATGCGTCGCCCTCAGTTCTCGTGGAGGCAGGCCTTCGAGGGCTTTCGCGATTGTCGCAATATGCTCGGGCGTGTTGCCGCAGCAACCGCCGGCAATATTAATCAGCCCACCGCGCGCAAAGTCGCCGAGATAACGGGCCATGTCCGCCGGTTCGAGATCAAACCCGGTTGGCGAGAGGGGGTTCGGCAACCCGGCATTTGGGTAGCATGAAATCGCAACGTTCGCCTTCTCCGCGAGGTCGCTCAGGAACGGATACATCAAATCGGGGCCTAGAGAACAGTTCAGCCCCACCGATAACGGTTTCACATGCGCCACTGCATTCCAGAACGCTTCCGTGGTCTGTGCCGAGATCATCGTCTCGCCGCCGCGCCCCACCGCCGCTGAGATCATGACCGGAAGATTCTTGCCGTCCTCATCAAACACTTCACGAATAGCGACGAGTGCCGCCTTGGCGTTTAGCGAGTCGAAAATAGTCTCGACCAATAGCACGTCCACGCCGCCGGCAATGAGACCGCGCACTTGCTGTGCGTAGGCGGATTTCACCTGATCGAAGGTGACCACCCGGAAGCCCGCATCATCGGCATCCGGCGAGTTCGAGAGCGACACGGTCAGCGGCCCGATCGCCCCCGCGACGAAGCGTTGACGCGAGGTTGCAGTCCCGACACGATCGGTCCATTCGCGGCACTGCCGCGCCGATTTCTCGTTGATCTCCGTTGCCAGATTGCCGAGGAACGGATCGTCAATGATCTTTTGGTAGAATTCGGGATCCTTCCGGCCGCCACGCTCCCGCGGATCGTCCACGAAGAACTCGCTCTGAGTGATGCTGGTGGCCCCGAAGGTGTTTGTCTCGATGATATCCGCCCCGGCTTCCAAAAAACGGCGATGGATGTCACAGATCATATCCGGCTGCGTCAGCGAGAAGAGGTCACCATTGTTCAGTAGATCCTTCGTCGAGTTCTTAAAACGCTCCCCGCGGATATCACTTTCCTTCATTCCATAGGTGCGGATGGTCGTGCCCATCGCTCCATCAATGATGGCGATCCGGCTTTCGAGGATCTTTTGCAGAGGATGTTGATGGGATGTCATTTCTTCTAGATGATCTTAGGCACAATAATGTCGCAATCGCGGCATAACCCCGGCTTTCGTTCCTTATCTCAACACAAGGGGAGAACACGGGGAAAAACTCACAAGGAACCGAAGTTCGTCTGCACGCTTTCGCTTTAGCTTTGCCAGATTTAACCCTAGTACGCCTTTCCATTATAGCGAGAGCTGGAGATTGGGTCTGGGTTCGCCTGCCGACGCTATATCTAGTGTTTTTCTAGTATTGCCGTCATCCGTCACCCCCCAGTAAGGTGTCACCCATTCCGAAGGCTGTGGAGTACGACGACGCTCGTCTCCGCGCAGGCAGGGCAAAAACTATGCCAATGCCGACCGTATCCCTCGTGACAATAGATGACTGTGGCCTATCGCCGTTTGCCGATGACACTTCCACGTCACGCGGAATTGCTTTCGCCAAAGTGAAGAGCCGCGCGGAGGAGACGGCGATCGCAGCCTGGGCTCCCACCGACCCTGACTTGTATCGCGAGAACGGCAAACGACTGGCTGAAGAAGGTTACCTCCAGTCGACCGCACGCTTGGCGGTCACTCAGAAAGACTGCGCCTAACCATGAGCATAGCCACACATCCCCCAAGCAGGAATACAACGCAGAGCGCAGAACCTGCGCCCGGCCTGACCGAATTCGATCTCGGTTATTACGGCTGGCGCGTGGTGCTGGCAGCATGTTTCGGCGTCATGGCAGGGTTCGGGTCGCTCTTTGTTTATACCTTCACGGTTTTTGTGAAACCGCTAGGCGGGGAATTCGGCTGGAACCGTGAAGCTGTTTCCCGCGGCTTCGCAATCGCAGCAGTCACGTTAGGTTTGTGCTCTCCGCTGCTGGGCCGGTGGATCGATCGCTTTGGTCCTCGCCGCATCATTCTTCCGTGCATGACGGTGTTTGGTTGCGGTATTGCCTCGCTGGCACTGCTGCGCTCCGGATTGTGGCAGTTCTATGTGACCTGCTTCGTGCTGGGCGTGGTGGGGAACGGGGCAGCTCATTTGGCGTATTCGCGATCTATTTCTACCTGGTTTGAACGCCGTCTGGGTGTGGCGTTGGCTTTCGTAATGGTGGGATCGGGCTTGGGAGCCATGATCCTGCCGGTGGTCGCGCAAACTATCATCAGCCGGTCTGGCTGGAGGGCGGCCTATGGGGCACTCGGCTGTCTTGCCTTGCTGCTCGGCCTGCCGCTCAGTTGGCGTTACATTCGCGAACGTACCCTGGTACGGCATGAGACAGGACATGAAACAGTCCAGCATGAGACTGCTCCGGTTGTGCATTCCGGAATGACATGGCAGCAAGGCCTGCGCTCTTTTGCCTTCTGGATCGTCGTCGCCGTCCTTTGCGTGAGTTCGATCAGCATGAACGGAGCGATCACGCAGATGTCCGCATTGCTGACGGATCGAGGAATCACAGCCAGAGATGCGGCGCTGTGCGCGTCCCTGCTTGGTGGTTCGAGCGTGCTGGGCAGGATCGGAGTGGGCTGGCTGCTGGACCGATTTTTCGGAGGACGCGTCGCCTTCGTAATCACCCTCACTACCGCAGGGGGAATTTTCCTGCTCGCCCGGGCGAACAGTTTTCCTGCGGGCTGCCTTGCCGCAGCGCTCATTGGCATCGGAGCCGGCGGCGAGGCGGCCATCACACCTTACTTGCTAACTCGCTATTTTGGGCTGTGCGGTTTTTCTACGCTTTACGGTGTCACCTGGACGTTCTATGCCGCTGCGGCAGCCGTTGGTCCGGTCATACTGGGCCGCGCATTCGATTCCACCGGCTCCTATACTTCTCTGCTGATAATCCTCGCAGCTGCGCTCGCCTTGGCGGCGGCAATGAACCTCCTGCTTCCGAGATATTCAGACTCATCAGCAAGTATTCGGTAAACCAACCACGACAATGCTCATCAAGCTCCGCCGACGAAGACGGAGCTTGATGACCGTGATCAGATCACCCGCGGTGCCAGTCCGCTATGGATAGCTCACCACGGTGACCGGGGCATCTGGGTTGGCAATAGTCGACGATCCACCTGTGCCATTGACCACATTCAAGATACCGCCGGAGCCGGAAGTGGAGAGGAAGATCGTAAGCAGATCGTTGAGGCTCTCCGGCGGCAGCGTGCTGGGCACCTCAAACGCATTTGCAGCGAGGATGTTCACGCCCTGGTTGAAGAAACTGTAGCTACCCATACCGTAGCCCTTGAAGTTGGTCACGTTGTTGGCAACTTTGAAAGCCGCCCAGCCGTCGATACCGGGAGCCTCCATCCACGCCGCCTGACTGGGTGGGTCGTAGGGCATCTCGTTTTGGAAGAAGATGTCCGTGCCGTTATTGCCGTTCCAGATCACTTCATATTTCTGATAGTGCTCCACGAAAAGGCCGTAGGCAATCACGTTCTCCGCGTTAACGATGAGGCCGGTGTTGCCGGTGTTCTCGGTCCAACCCACGCCATTGCCGTGGTCGGCACGCCATGCCCAGACGTCATCGATGATGAGATTGGGGGTGTTGACGATCAGACTGGTCGTCGCCTTTCCCGGCTCGGCGCCGCCAATGCGGAAGAACACATCGGAAAGACCAGACGGGTCGGTGAGCGAGTCATCCTTTCCAAGGCTGCAGAGCGAGAGTGCACAGTCGAGTCCCACCTGCAGTAACACAGGAGAGTTCTTGGGACCTGCGTCGAAGATCATCCCCGAGAGCAATACTCCTTTGGCGGCAGCGACGATCATCGACGGGTTTCCGTTTTGCGGGATCAGCGTCGGGAAACCGAGACCGAGCACCACCGTATCGGGATACAAGAGCAGCAGGCTCTGGTCCAAGTCATAAACGCCTGGCGTCAGGATGAGGTCAAAGCCGAAAAGCAATGCGGCATTGATCAGCGCTGCGGAGTCCGTCGGCTGGGCGATGAAGAACTTCTGGATAGGGATGGACGAGCCGGGCGTCTCGCCGCTGCCCCATGTCGTGCCCACGGAGTTGTGCTGCACCGCGGGAACGAAGACGTTGTAGTTCCCATTGGAGTCTGTGTACAGGTATGGCTCCTCACGAGTCACCGGGCTAGTTGCGAGCGTGGTGTACGGGTTCCCGCATGGGAAGCACTGCGCTGGCGCACCTATGACGCCGGAGAACACCTGGTTCCAGACGCCGTTGGTCCAGCCATCGAGAATGCTGTTCCTGGTGATCCATTGCTGCTGGGAACCATTGATCACCGTGCCGCCGGTGAACTGCGAGTCGGCGATGAAGCCGCCGCTGGCAAAGGACGGGCCGGTGCAGTAATCCTCAAGAGTGGTAGGTCCATTAATGAGGACCCGACGAAGCGGCGCAGCCTGCGAGACCGCCCAGAATTCCCCGTTGTAGCAGCCGAAGTTAGGTGTGGTCGTATTGATCGTCAAATTCGACAGCGATCGCCAGAAGTTATCGGAGGCGACGCAACTGCCGCTGAAGCACTGGTTGTAGACGTCGACTGAGCCGTTGATGACGACATCGGACGGAGATTGGCCGAGGCCTGCCACGGTGGTGTAGTAGCCGACCTGGAAGTTAAGAGGGGTGGTGCTGGAACCGTATGTGCCGGGTTCAAACAGCAAAGCGTAGCGCTGAGTTCCGAACTGATTGGAAACCTGCTGGGTAGCCACCGCATTAACGGTCGCCTGAATCTGGCTCAGCGGCATGGTGGGATTGAAGATGTAGACGTTCGGACCAAATTTGGGTTGGCTAGGGGAGGCGGATCGAGCCGCAAATGCGACACCACCGCTACTGGGCTGAGATGCGGGTGACGTGGCACCCCCCGCCGAGAGAGGCACGGCAAGGGACGCCACCAGAAGAGCAGCAATCATCGGCTTTCGCCAATAAAGCCTGGCAGAACTGCTCACAATATTCATGGGCGATCGTCGTGGATGACACCTGAATATCTGCATAATCACACTCCTCGAAAAAGTTTAGTTCCAAGCATTTCACGTTCGTTAAAGAGCCGGTGCAAAGGGCTCTTTTGATATCAAACCTCCTCAGGTTGCAATTAGCCCAAGGTAGGCTTTGAGATCGAATCTTCTCGCTTCCGAAGTGACCTGCAGTTTCGGCTGACTTCGCAGGTCCGGCGCATCAAGATCACGATTGGCAGAACATTCATTTGCCGAACGCATACGCCATCACTTCTTGGACGGAGTGTCGCGAACTGTTGTAACCTAAATCCACAGAACCGCAACATACTACTCTGATGGATTCTTTTTTCGTATATTTATTCACTTCCTGTTACGATCCCGTAACACAGGGATAAAAGAGGCTTGCCATTTGGGAAGATTGCAGGTGCGATTTGCCAGAGTTGGCAAACCATTTTTTCGGAAATCAGAAATTCACCTTGAACAAAACTGAGCGGCTGCGACCCACCTTCGAACAGCAGTGCTGCCCCATCAATTTGAATATAAACAACTTACAACCTCACTCCCAGTTCGGAATTCGGTTTTCGTGACAAACATCGGTTTTCCTGTGTTGCTGCACTTATGCAGGGTGCAGCGGGTGAGCAAAGCTCTCCGGTAACAGTTCCCTTCTCGCGGTGGTTCAAGGGGGCATCTTACGGTGGCGTGATTGCCTATTGCGGCAGTTCGAAAGATCCCTTTAACCGGATGTCCCTGGAGGATGAGCCTACCAACACGTCGAACTTACCGGGCTCCGTGATCCAGTCTTTCTTCTGCGTGTTGTAGAAAGCCATCGCACTCTTATCGAGCGTGAAGTTCACTGTAGCGGACTTGCCCGGAGCCAACTCGATCCGGCGAAAACCTTTCAGTTCTTTGACCGGGCGGTCGACGCTAGAGTGCCCGTCGTGAATATAGAGCTGTACGACTTCCGCGCCGGCACGGTTGCCCTGATTGCGAAGCTTCAAGCTCACGTCGAACGTCTGCCCGCTCGAAACTTTACCCGGTTTGATTCTTAAGTCGCTATAGCCGAAGTTGGTATAGGACAAGCCGTAACCAAACGGATATTGCGGCGCGATGTCGTGCTTATCAAAATAGCGGTAACCCACGTAAATTCCTTCGGCATATTTCACATGCAAATCTTCTCCCGGATAGTTCCCGTATGCCGGAGACTCCTTGAAGTCGTTGATGAAGGAAAACGGAAGTTTGCCTGAGGGATTGAAGTCGCCAAACAAAACGTCCGCAATTGCGTGGCCGCCTTCCTGACCGCCGAACCAGGCGTCCAGCACGGACGGGACCTCGTTAAGCCAGTGGCTCACGTTGACCGGAGCGCCGGCATTGAAGATTACGACGGTATTGCGGTTGGCCTTGGCAATTTCCTGAATCAGTTCGTCCTGGCCTGCGGGAAGGTCTAGGGTTTTGCGATCAAAGCCTTCGGACTCGACCGCGGTGGAGTCGCCCACGATTACAATCGCCGCGTCCGCTTTCGCCGCGATGGCGACTGCTTCCTTGCGAAGTTGCTCGCGCGCTTCCGCCGTATCTTTGGCAGAGTCTTCACCCGCCATGGAAACACCGAGCGCATAGTTAATCTGCACGGCGCTACCGGCTCTTTCTTTGATTCCATCCAGCGGCGTGACCCCATGGCTAGAATGCACCAGTGAACTGCCGCCGCCACCGGTTCTGGCTATAGCGGCACCGGGGCCGATGACGGCAAGCGACTTAATCTTGGATGGCTCGAGCGGAAGCAAGTTACCGGCGTTCTTGAGGAGCACGATACCCTCCGCCGCCGCGTGGCGCGCGACCGCCCGCTGCGCCGGCGTATCGATTTCGCCGGGCGCGGTTTCGGGACGATCAAATATGCCACTTACGAACATGATGCGCAGAATACGGCCCACATTGTCATCCAGTGTTGCTTGAGAGATTCGTCCTGCGGCTAACTCAGGCAGGATCTTCTCCTGCGATAGCCAGTCGCCTCCGTTGCCATTTTTCTTTGCGCCTGCGGTCGTCAACCACGATCTGGCTGGTTCCCCCCCGGGCATCTCCAAATCCATGCCAGCATTCACCGTGCCCACGGTGCTGTAGGTGCTTCCCCAATCGGAAACTACAAAACCGTTGAAGTCCCACCCCTTTTGCAAAACGTCTTTCAGCAGAAATGAATTCTCCGCACAGTACTCTCCATTTACTTTTTGATAGGCAGACATCACCGACCAAACGCCAGCTTCTTGCACGGCAGCCTTGAAGGCAGGAAAGTAAATTTCCTGAAGAGCACGTTCGTCGATGGCTTCGTCCATGCGATGGCGTTCAAACTCCTGATTGTTGGCGGCGAAATGTTTCACCGTGGCAATCACACCTTCACTTTGCACACCTTTGATATAGGCGACGCCCATCCGCGCGGCCAGATAAGGGTCCTCGCCATAGCCCTCGAAATTTCTTCCCCAGAGCGGAACGCGCTGAATGTTGACGGTGGGGCCGAGAATCATATTGCGGCCAATCGCCTTCATTTCCTCGCCAATCGCCTGGCCTACGCTTCGCGCAATCGCCGGATCCCAGGTCGCGGCAACCGCGATCCCCGCAGGAAAAGCCGTACTGCTGAAGCGCTGGGCGGGGGATGCATTGGTGATCGCTGAGCTGCCCCGCCAGGACCTTATACCCATAGGCCCATCCGCCATCTTGATCGGCGGAATTCCCAGCCGTGGAATGGCGGCGCTTTCCATCCATCCCGCGCCACTCAACATGCTGGCTTTCTCCTCGAGTGTCATGCGGCTGAGAAGATCATGAATGCGCTGTTCGACCGACAGCTTCGTATTCTTATAAGGTGCTGCGGATGGAACGTCCTGAGAGTGCCCGACAAGAATTCCGGCGACTACAGCTGTCAGGACCAGAGCCCAGATCCTGGCTCGCACCCAGATACTGTTTGGGTTTTGGTGACAACGATGGGGCATGGTGATATTCCTCATTTGGATTTCGAGGCCGAAGATTGTTCTCTCCTCGTGAGCTTCAAGCGCCATGAACTCTAGCACGACTCGACAATTTCGCGCCGAAGTATTTCGAATTCGCAAATGAGCGGCAGCGGTTCTCTACTATGTGCACCCTAAGACAATGGACGACGGGGGAAATTTATTTCGACTTCTTGGCGGATTGCGAATGGAGAACGAAGGTAATTGGTGTCGCGGAAATAATCCCTTTGCCTTCTTGAACCGTGATGAATTGGTTAGGCTTTACGTTTGCGATGGAATCCTTTTGGCCACTGGGCCAAACGATATCCAAACTTACCGTTTTTATTGTTCCGGGCTTGTCCAAGCCAAAGGTCAACGGAAATTCGCTTTGCGACAAATAGCTCGAACCGGTTTTCACCATGCCAAAAAGCCGAAGGCCCTCTTTGGTTTTCACCGTTACTTTCGCCCCAACGCCATCGCGGTTCGATCGCGTGCCGACCGTCTTCACGCGCAACATGTCGTTCTGGTTCCCGTTATCGTTGCGCAACAATCGCGCCGGACCGTTGTTGGTAGTAATCAGCAGATCGAGATCGCCATCGTTGTCGAAGTCTGCGTAAGCCACCCCCCGGCCCACGATCGCCCGCGGCAGTGCAGCGCCGAGTTTTGTGGTCATCTCTTCAAATTTATTTTTGCCCAGGTTGCGAAAGAGATGAGGCGGCTGCGCGTATTTAACGTTCGGTTGCACAACGTTGACGTCATCGGAAACGTGGCCATTGACCGCGAGAATGTCCGGCAGCCCGTCGAGGTCATAGTCGAAGAAAAACGTGCCAAACGTTAGCGACTTTGACGACATCCTTGCAATGCCTGTAGCTGGAGCTTCATCGGTAAATAAACCGGAACCGTCGTTGTGGTAGAGGGCCATGCCCTCGTTTGTAAAATTACCCAGCACAAGGCTCTGCCAGCCGGAGTTGTCGTAGTCGGCCGCATCGGTGCCCATGCCGGCGCGCGCGGTGCCTGCCTCACCATAGGCTAGTCCAGCCGCGACGCCCACATCGGTAAAGGTGCCGTCGTGATTGTTGTGGTAGAGCTTGTTGGGTTCGGTATCGTTGCTGACGAAGAGATCGAGCCACCCGTCGTTGTCATAGTCGAGGAGTGCGACACCGAGCGCCTTGCTGGTAGGGTCGTAGAGTCCAGCGCGGCGGGTTACATTCTCGAACGCTCCATTTCCTTTGTTATGGAAAAGCGTCGCGCTCTGACCTTTGTATCTTTGCGGAGTGCAGTAAGACTTGTTTTTGTTGTCGAGCGAGCAATATTGGTCAGTCTCCATCGACCAGTCGATGTAGTGGGCGACGAAGAGATCCAGCTTGCCGTCATTGTCATAGTCGAACCACACGGCGCTGGCGGAAAATCCTGGGTCGGCCACACCGGCCTTGGCCGTGACATCGGCAAACTTACCGTTGCCAAGATTGTGGAAGAGGTGATTGGACCCAACTGTCGTGATGTAGATATCGTCGTATCCATCGTTATCGTAATCGGCTACGGCACAACCGAGCCCGTACATTTCCACTGCGAGTCCAGCCTGCCGCGTCACGTCGGTAAATGTGCCGTCCTTATTATTGTGGTAGAGCGCGGGGAAAGAGTTACCGGACTTGTGGCCCGGCCAGTCCATAGAATTGACCAGCAGAATGTCCTGCCAGCCGTCGTTGTCATAGTCGAGAAAACAAACGCCGCTGCCCATGGTTTCCGGAAGATACTTCTTTCCGAAAGCGCCGCTGTTGTGCTTGAAGTGAATACCGGCTTGCGCGGTAACGTCGGTGAATTCGATGGGGCTTGATGGACGCGGAGGATTTTCGAGCGAAGTTGGCGGAGGCGGCGCTGATGCCACCGATGATCTTGAAGTCGAGGTTGACGCTGGCGGCGAGGAATGAGCGGCGTCCATTGGCGGAACAGTGATTGGGGCAAGATTGACCGAGGCAACATCGACCGGCAAAACCATCTCTGGCGGGTTCTTGGTTTTTGGCTTACAACCACTCAGCGCCAGGAGACTGGCGAGAAGCAAAAAGGAAGCAATCCAGCTTCCCGGGATCAGATGTTGTTGCTCACCCCCGGAGACCGTCACTGCGCTGCAACCGCCTGCGCAGAGTTGGCGCGCCGCGCATCCAGCCAAATCTCAGCCAGCATCGCCGCTGGTCCCACGATAAAGAGGGCGTAGAAAGGAGCATAAACGACTCGGCGCAGTCGCAGCACCATTTCCAGCAGCGCTATCAGAAAGACAACGATGCATTGTCCGCGCTTGGATCGCACCGTGGTTTTTGGATCGGTAATCATGAAGAAGATGAACAGTTGATACATCGGTCCGGTGATGGGCGCAAGCTCCGATTGCCACGGGCTTCCGGTCATCCAGCTTCGAAGGAAGGCCAAGACGACAAACGACGCAACATAAACGCCGGTAATGTGGAAGCGATGGAGTCGCCAGATAATCGCCGAGCCTAGCGCCCAGATGACCAGCATAGGCCACAAATAGTTGCCCCACTGAATGCTCAAGGTGGCCACAGTCTCGGCGGCCAGGAACAACATCACGGAAATCCCAAAGTTAGAGGGGTTCCAGATGTGCCGGTCTTTCACTCGCAACACGTATTTGGAAGTGATGGAAATCGCGCTGCACAGCGCATACGGCCAGAAAGCCGGCGAGCGAACCAGAATGCCGACGCTTATGCCTGTAATGTAAGCGCTAGCGGGATGCAACCATTTGCGAAAGAAAATACGGCCGAGCACCAGCTCCATCGAGATACTTGTGACAATCGCCAGCAGTGTTTTCTGGTAACTCTCGAGCATGCCGAACGACAAATGCCCAGCCAGCAGAATGCAGGTGATGAACGCGGGAGCGATGTAGCGGTTATCGATGTGAAACAAGGGCTTCCCCTGGACTGGCGTCTGCAGCGGCATCACAGGCGCACTTACCTGCCGACTCATGCAGGCTCCTTGACCGTGTACAGTTGGTGGATGACTGGTTGCTCAATCGTTTCAATTTTTCCCGATGGCCACCGAATCACAGCTTTTTCAATGCGCGGATTCTTTCCCAAACCAAAATGAAGCCGCCGATCGTTCTGCGCGGAAAAGCCGCTGCCTCCGGAAACCTCCTGCACCTGCTCCTGTCCGTTCCAGAAAAGTGTAATTTGTGTACCGATAGCGCTACGGTTACTCTTCGTTCCTTCCAGTTGAAACTCGATCCATTCGTTTTCGGGCGCCACGGTGTTCTTGTACACCAGCAGGGGCCCATTCTGATTCGCGACCACAACGTCGAGTACGCCTCGATTCCATAAATCGACGAGAGCCACGGAGCGCCCGTCATACGTGTCGGTAACGCCCACGGCCTGGGCGACATCGATAAACTTGCCGGCTCCGTCATTCAACCAGACTCGCTTGGTTTGATAACCCGACAAACTGCGCCCATCGAACGCAGGCCAATTCTTGGCGTCCCCGATGATCGTGGTGTTACCACCGGCCACTTTGGAAAAGTCGTACCAGTAGCTGCGCTTCCGGTCCAGCGAGACATAACCATTCGCCAGGTACAGGTCGAGAGTGCCATCGTTATTCAGGTCGCCAAACTGTGCGCCGAAACTCCATCCGCCCAGTTCCACGCCGAAGTCGCGCGCCAGGTTTTCATACAGAATGGCATCGCCCGTTGTGCCTTGCTTGGGCATCCACAAGTTGTTTCCCTGGATCAGAACACCGTCCTCCGAGATATTCGAAACGTAGACAGCATATCTGCCCTGATTGAGAATATCGCCAAACGCAGCGTTCATCCCGCTCTTGGGCGCAAAGCCCACGCCCGTTTGCTGACCGACTTCACGAAATCGTTTGCCATCGTTAAAGTACAGCTCGGACACTCCATAGTCGTTGGCCACAAACAGATCAGGATGCCCGGTGCCTCGCAGGTCCGCCGCCGCTGCCGCCAATGCCCAGCGCCGGCTGTTAATCCCAAGTTTTGCGCTGACCTCTTCAAACTTCCCGTTGCCGAGATTGTGAAACAGATATTTTCGGCCGCCATTTTTAGCGTACTCAAAACTATCTGGCATGATTCGCGTGGTGGTCAGATGCCAGAGATCAATGTTTTCCGCATAGTAGCCGCCGACGAAGAGATCCAGAAGTCCATCGCCATCGTAGTCGAACCACAACGCCGTGTTGGCATTGATCCATGCCGGCATTCCGGCTTGCTCGGTAACGCGAGTAAAGCCGTGGCCGTGATCGTTGTGATAAAGCTCCGGGCGTCCCCACTTGATCAGGAATAAATCCTCATAACCATCGTTGTCGTAGTCTCCCCATACCGCCCCAGTCGAGACGCCAGTGCCAGACTGATTGACATCGGCAATGCCGAGTTCGGCGGCCACGTCTTTGAACCTGCCGTCGCCCATGTTGCGGTACAGACAATTCTTGCTGCCGATCGCGCTATTGGTGACGTAAATATCAGGCCAGCCATCGCGGTCGAAATCCACGATCGATACCGACGCGCCCATCGAAGCAACTTCCGGCATGATGGGAGCCAGCTTTGGGTCGAGCGCGGGTGCTTGATGAACAAAGTTGATTCCGGCTGCGTGAGAAACTTCCTGCAGATAAAACCCGTGGCGGGCCAGTGCTGTTGCCGCGCCGGCTGTCGAGCGGTCAACTTCATGCGGCGAAGAGATCCGCTTGATGAACCGTGGAGTAGCCAGCAGCCCCAGAAAAAAAATACCGAGAAATATCTTCGCGATCCGGCCGCCTGTCATTTCGATTCTTCACTCCCCAGAGATCCGTTGCGGGATGTTTCGCTCCGCAATGCATTCTTGAAAACCTCCGGCGTCACGTAGCGGGTGTGATAATTTTTCCAATCCTCCGGATGCTGGCGATAGGCCCACTCATCTTCCAGTGCGCCGGGCCGCGTCGTGTATTCATTCTTAGCGTGATAGGGCAAAGGCTGCACGGCCTTCGAGAAGGTTGAGTTGTAATCGCCATCCTTGATCCAGCCATCGCCCTTGATGACGAAGTCGCGCACCCAGCCTGGGGGCGGAGGCGGTTGCTCGGCGAAACGTAGCGACATCTCGTCTCCCGAATTCACAATCACATAACGATCGTCGATGCTCTTCAAAAGTTCGCGCACATCACCGTAGCGCGTGTAATATCCGATCAAGTCGCGCCAGCGCTGCTTGGTTCCTTCAATCTGGTTATAGTCTGGCACTTCCGGCGCGCGGGCCGCTGTAGTCGGCATGTGCATCACGGAATAGCCGCGATAGTGCAGGTCGGCCACCGTCGGGTCCAGAGTTACTTCCTTGAGCGGCGTATTGGGTGCGCCCTGGGCCCAGTAGATCGCGTCCCAGTAGATTTCAAGATTCGTGCGCAGCCGGACTCGGTGCGGCGTGTCAGGGCGGAACACGTTGGTCAGATTGAACAGAATTGTTTTTTTGCGGCCCGCGGGGAAACCCAGATTGTCCTGTGCGGTGATCCAGCCGCCGTGTCCGTCCGGCACTTCGAGGCTCAATCCATGGGCGCGCCAGCGACTTCCCTGGGTGATGGCAACATTTACCGACGACTCCGTATCATGGATGGAGCCTTGCGCGATCAGGTAGAGTGGTCCACTCTTCGGTGCGTCGTCGCCGAGAACGACTTCAAGATAATGGTCGCGGGTTATACCCTGAAACTGACCGCGTCCGAAGCTGGCAACGGCTTTCCCATCGAGCGTGCGGACGAGATCGGTGACGTCATGGCCAGTGTCGTCGACGGCGCGCGCGATTTCGTGTGGCGTGGCCACTGTGGTGATGCCAAGTTTTGCCGGCGGAATTGCGAAGCGCTCATCGACAAAGATTTCCGTGCCAACAGGGTGGTCAATGGCCGAGAGAACGATGTAGTCGTAGTAATAAACTTCCCAAAGTTCCGCCGTGATGCGGATATCGTAATAACCATCGTGGGGTATGAGTTGGTCGCGCCCGATCTTGTACCACTCGCCCGTGGCCGCGATTTGTGCGGAGCCGAGGGTGTTAATCCGCAAGCCAATAGCCGAACCCCATGGAACCGCGTCCTTCACAAACTCCATCTGTTTGCCGTTGTAAGCAAATAGAAATGGACAGGATGCTTTCAGGCGTTGCTCGGTTATGACGTCCATGTCGGCTTTGACTCCAAACTCGGCGCGTACTGTGCCGTTGGGCCAGACGACACGAACTACCTCAGCTTCCGTCTGTTCGCCCAAACCGAAATGTAGCTGGGGTCCCGTGATGGGCTGCTTTTGCACGAGCAAGCCGGAACGGATTTCTATTTCACCGCCGACCCCGAATGGATTGATGCGCTGGTCGCCGACAGCCTGCACAGCATGGGGTCGCACTACTTGCCAGTGATAATTCTTCGAACCATGATTGATTCCCTCCACCGGTTGTCCATCCCCCGAAAGACCCAGCAGATCGAGATGACCGTTATTTCCAAGGTCTGCAACCGCGAAGACTAAGGTTGGGCTACTCGGATGATTCAGCGGCACGAAGGTGCCGTCGGCGGCGCCAAGCCAAACCAGCGCTCCAGTTGCGGCGACACCCGCAGGCTGCGCCGTGCGCGAGAGGAGCAGATCAAGCGCGCCGTTGTTGTCGAGATCGGCGACCTGCAGGCGCGCTTCGCCGGAGAGATAATGAACAGCGTCAGGGACTTTCGCAATCTCACCGATGTCCCAGCTTTGGCCTTCATTCTTATCGGAAATCCGGATGATAGCGCCGTCCGCTTGCACTGCAAGGAGGTCGAGAACTCCGTCGTTGTTCGCATCAGCAACAGCGATCGCTTTGACGGTCTGCAAGTTTGCTGGCAGCGGACGCTCGCGGAATTGGCCTTGCCGTTCATTCATAAAAATATGAAGCCGCCCCGTCGCGTCGACAATAGCTGCATCGGGATTGCCGTCGCCGTCAAAATCGGCCCAGGCAAAAGCTTGCAGGCCAGAAACTCCAGCAAACGGATGAATCGCCAAAAACGTATCGTCGCCATTGTTTCTTAGAACGGTTGGAATGCCATTCTTCGCACCGAGAACAATGTCGAGATCACCGTCGGCTTCAATGTCCACCGCCCAGGCGCCCGTGCAAGGCGCATCGATCACGGACTTCGGCAATTTGATTTTCGTCGTTACATCGGTGAAAACGCTCGGACTATCCTGTCGCATCAGGCGCACTCCGCCCGCGCCGGCAAGCACAAGATCAGTCTTGAAGTCGTAGTTGAAATCAATGGGCACAATGCCATCAGGTAGCGGCGGCACGGCGGAAGGCCCTCCCGGAAACGGAAACGTTGCGCCGGTCGACAAGCGAACTTCACGGCCGCTGGCTACGGCGACAACCGGTGCACCCGCACTGCCTAACGAAATAGCTCCGATCCAGTTCCAGCGATCGCCGCCTGGATTGGGCAGCGGTTGAGAATTAAACGTGAGCGACTTATCCGGCGGCGCTGGCTTGAAGACCGGAGTCTCCAGCCGCAGGAAATGGGTAAAGGGCTTGGCCTCTTCCCCCGGCGCTGCCTTGATCTCCCGCAGGCTCAGGCGATAGTCAGGCACACGCATGAGCACGTTGCGCAGAAAGGTAGTCTGCGTAGCAACCGTTCGCAGGTTTGAACTGGAAAGGTCTGAACCGGAAATCGCAGCCTGTACCGCGGCAAGTTGCCGCTGCACTTCTGGCGGCCACGCGGACGATCTTGCCCCAATCTGTGCGACCGCAGACTTTACGGTGGCAGCGTCCCCGCGTTTCGCGGCGATTCGGCTCAATTCCAGCAATGCCGCTAGATTGTCCGGCTGCGCCGAAAGAATCTTCTGCATCAACTCCTGGAAATTAGATTCACTGTCGGCAGCGCCCTGGCGCTCGATTTCCTCCGCAAGCTGATAAATTGCGCGCAGGTTTTTCGGATTCAGCTCTACCGCTTTGCGAAAGTCGGCCAGCGCCTGCGCGGAATTTCCCTGTTGGCTCTCCAGGACGCCAAGCAGGCTGTAGACTTGGTCATTTTGCGGCGCGAGATCGCGAGCCCGTTGAAGTCTCTGTGCCGCCACATCATAATTTCTCTGACGCAGCGCAAGTATGCCCCAGTTCGCCCATCCGGCAGGCTCTGCCGGCACAAGCTGCGTTACCTCCGAAAGGTTGCTTTCCGCGTGCACGTCATCACCCACCTGCAAAGCCGCCAGGCCTATGTAAAATGCAGAGGCAACGTTCGCGTAAACTTTGGAATTCTTCTCCGGAAGCTCAGGGCCGGAATGGCAGCCCGACGAAGCTGCGATGAATGTTCCCAAAACCAAAAGCTGGACCGTATTCCGAAAATCGAATCGTCTTTGCATACTGGAATGTAGGCCCGCGATGAGCCAGAGCGACCGGGCGGAGCCTCCAATAGTAACTTACGTGAAGCACGATGGCGCTTCTTCCTGTAGGTACTAACCTAATATGGTTGACCAACCGCAGTCCCTAATGTTTTTGGACTATTGCTCACTGCGGCGGTCCTCGGCTAACGTCTCCTGCCAGTCCTAAAATCATGCGCCTGGTCGAACCAAACGGAACCGCTTCTGGGTCGCGCGAGTTCCTGGCAGCAGTCCGGGTTTCCGCAGCCAGGCAAGGTTCAATCGAACAGTTGACTGCTCTCGTCGAGCAGATTCAGCATACAACTCGCGCTGCGCAAGAGTTGGCCATTGGCCGCAGTGATGCCCATCTAAACGCGGGCTTGGAGCCAAATTCGTGGTCTGTCGCGGAATGTTTTGACCATCTTGCGCAAACCACGCGCGCATTTCTTCCGGCGATATCCGATGCGGTTGCGACTGCTCCCAACCTTACGACGAACCGGCAGCTCCGGACCGGAACCCTTGCATGGCTATTCATCCGGAACCTTGAGCCGCCCTACCGTCTTCGCTATAAAGTTCTGGCGCCGCTCGTACCGCGGCAGCGGAACTTCGATGCCGCCTGGGGCAGCTTCATGGAGTCGCAGTCGGAACTCTCTGAAACGGTACGCTCGGCCGCAGGACTTGCCATTGATCGGGTAAAGATCAAGTCTCCCGTGTACGCTCGAATTCATTACAACGTCTACGGTGCTTTTCGCATTCTTGCGGCTCACCAGTGTAGGCACCTCTGGCAGGTTCAACAGATATTCAAGGCGCTGGACGGCAGGCGGATGCTCAGAAAACTCGAATAGGCTTTCCGTTAAAAGACAAACCGCTTCCCTTTCCTGCCGTGAGTAAACTCCAAAAAATCCGAACAACAGCCGCGATAAACTGAACGAATGTCCGACTCTGCGCCCAGCGTTTGCGATGTAGCTGTCATCGGCGGCGGCTTGGCCGGAAAGGCGGCTGCTCTGCACCTTGCCAGAGCCGGTCTTCGTGTCATCTGCATCGAGCCAGCGGAAGCGGTTCGCCAGTCGGTTGGCGAGTCTCTGGATTGGTCGGCTCCCGCTCTATTGAATGCTCTGGGGTTGCCCATGGAGAAGTTGGTAAGCGCCCAGATGGCCACGTGGAAGCGCCACGTGACTATAAAAATGCGCGATGGCTGCTCCGTACACTATGTTCCTTCTGCCTGGCTCGCTGGTCCCCCATTCCATATCGAGCTACGGACTCTGCATGTGGACCGGCTTCGCCTCGATCAGGAACTCTTGAAGATGGCGATCGATGAGGGCATCACGTTCGTGCAGGACAAAGTTGTCCGAGTGGAAAAAGATACCAGAAAGATTTCTTCAGTTCAAACCGCCGCTGGCTTGCGGATCTCCTCGCAATGGCTTATCGATGCCTCTGGGTTCGGAGCCTCCGTACTGACTCGAGAATTCAATCTACCCGCAATACAGTACGGTCCGGCAAAAGTGGCACTGTGGACTTATTTCCAAGTTTCTGAAGCCATTGAAGGCACAACCCTGTACATGGACCCCGAACCATCGGAGTACTTGGACTGGATTTGGGAAATACCTGTCAGCCCTAACACAGTCAGCGTCGGATATGTCACAACCGGCGCATCGATGAAAGCCCAGCGCGATCGAGGACTCAGTATCGATGATATTCTTCGCCAACAACTGATGAAGTTTCCGCGCTTCGAGCCATTGCTTCGCTCGGGTGCTCCCAGTGATACGAACGTAACTTCGTTCCGATGCCGCGTCCACCTTGGAGTCGCCGGGACGAACTGGCTGATTGCCGGCGAAGCCGCATCCATGGTGGATCCCATCACCGCGAACGGAGTTACTGCCGCTCTTCGCCATGCGGCGGAAGCATCCTCGCTCATTCTAAAATTTCGCGGGCGAGGCAAGCTGCCACTCCGCGCAAGGATCTGCTATAGCAGCCGGATACTGCAGTTGGCAAAATTCTTTAACGGCGGAATCGAAAAGATTGTTTACGAACCACCCGTCAGAAATCGGATTGGCCTGGGGAGCTCCGGAACTGTCTACACTAGTCCTGCCTGGAGCATGAACGTGGTGTACGCGCGCCTGAAACCGAGCGGGATGCTCTCAACACTCTCCTTCAATTCACTTCTTGCAATCTTTCGGGCAAGTGCGTGGCTTCTGTATCAATTTTGCAATCGGCTCCGGGCAGTCGCAGGAACGCCGGGTTCTACCGGCAAAGCGACATAAGCCACGATCGAAAGCTGCTCGTACGCTTTTGGAGCACCGTTTAAATGTCGTGAAGCTAACGCACGTAAGCCGAACTCCCTAGTTCGCGGCTTGGAGCGCTGCCAGCGAATCCTTAATGGTTGGCGTCTGCCCAGCTGCAATATCGCGCCGCCGAATTTGGTGAAATGTCGCGAGCACCGCGTTCGCTTTTGCCAATGCTTCGATACGTGCCGCGTAGAGTTCCAGCTTGGCGCCGGAAACTGCAAAGACGGCCATGTCGTCGGTGAGGTTATCCAGATAAGCCCGGGCACAACAACATCCTGAGCTCAGAGCCGCGCGCCCGGTATTCATAACCGGAGCAACCACAGCGCACGCTGGCCTGCCCATTGCCGGCGGATTTTGATTTTCGACCTGTTGCGTCGCCTCGGAAAGAATAAGAGTTTGATTGGCATTCACACTCCAGGCGGCATCTTCCCAAAACCTGCATCCAGCAGGCACACGCCCGGCGAATTCGCTGATACCGGCTGGCACCGAATCCGTGAAACTGATGGCGAAGGGCGCTTGACGGAGCTTCAAGCAATCGCCGAGCACTATAGCAACTTTCGAATAATCTTTCTTCCCCACAGGTTCCGTCATGCTTTTTCTCGGTCTACCCCCAACGCTTTATTCATTCCTGACAGGCCGGTTTCGCAGTCGGCTCGTAAGTTTGTTTGCGAGGAGTTACCTCCCGAGACAAATGTCAGCTCGCACGCTTTTCTTCTACCGTAAAGCCCATCTCAGCGATGAACGCCTTCAGTGAGTTCTCGTTGACCACTTTAGGGTCGAACTTGATGATCACGACGCCATCGGGATAACTGGATTTGGACCATGCAATCCCTTTCTCCTTTTTGAGCATGGTGTCAAGTCCCACGGCGCAAGTGACGCAGCTAAATCCTTTTACGCGATATGTGACGGTCTCGCTTCCCTCCGCCTGTGCAGCCGTGATCGACGCCAAACTTCCCGTCCCGACAGCCGCTAAAATTTTGACAAATTGCCTGCGAAACATTTCAGTCCTCCTTCGTTCTTGAAGTCCAAATGGTTACTTAGCCGATGCGATCCCCGCCTCATACCTCCAGGCGCTCTCGCTTGCAGCGCCATCGGAAAAACGTGTATCGGTATATTCACTAAACTCGATCTTCTTATTGAGCACACCTGTTTCAATCATTAGATCGCGCACCATATCAAAATCAGCCTTGCGCGGAGCCAGCGGACTGTAGATGACCCGATCCATTGGCTTAGTGAGTGCCCAACGTAAGAGAGCAGGTTTCTGATTGTAGTAGAGACGCCCGACGAAATCGGCTGCATCCTCCCGGTAAAGCTTGCCCTTGTCGAGCCACAAACCGGAGCGGGCAATGCCATCAACCAACGTTTGCACAACATCCGGGCGCGAATCGATCAGATCCTGCCGCACCACGAGAATGCATGACATGTAGTCCGGCCAGTAGTCCCTTGCCTGAAAGAGAATCTTGCCGTAGCCCGCCATTTCCGCCTGAGACGGGAACGGTTCTCCCATCGAAAAACCGTCGATCGCCCTGGCCGCAAGCGCTCCCGAGACATCGGGTGGGGCCATTTCCACCATTTTGATATCACCGGGTTTCATTCCCCAAACCTTCATGGCGCGAAAGAGAAGCAGGCGTTCGTCGGAAAAACGGCTTGGAATCGCAACCGTACGCCCGCGCAGATCGGAAAATGTTTTGACGGGTCCGTCTTTGCGAACTACGACAGCACTGCCGTACCGGTGGCCGAGATACACAACCTTGATAGGAACGCCCTGGGCCACGAGCGCAATCGCCAGGGGCGCAACAATAAATGCCGCTTGAACCTTGTTGGAGATCAGGGCCTCTTTAATCTCGGGAAAGCCTTGGAACAAACGAGGCAGGAAGATCTCTCCGTTATCCGAAAATTTCGAAATATAGTCTGTCACTGGACATGTGAGCTGGCAGGTCACGGGTATGTAGGCCACGATAATCTTCCGCTTGGCGGGGGGAAGATGGTCATTCAGAACAGCAACCCAATTTACGTTCAGATAACCGTGAAGAACGGAGATCAGCGCAAGCCATCCGAACCCGAACAGCAGCACTTTTTTCTGAAGACTCATTTTTTTAGGATTCATTGCCGAATCCCCAGCGGATTGATTTGATGGTTTCGAGCTGGCGGAAGCCCAAATCAAGCGCCAGGCCGATCACGCCGATCATGAGCATCGCCGCTACGACAAGATCGTAGCGTTTGCCAGAATTTCGCGAGTCGATAATAAGATATCCAAGACCGGAATCGACTGCGACCATTTCTCCCGCCACCACCACCAGCCATGCAATGCCCAGCGCAAGACGCAGGCCTACGATGATCTGCGGAAGAGCGGACGGAAAAACGACCCTCGCTAGAAGCTGAGGAGGCGCAAGGCCAAAGTTGCGGCCCGCGCGGCGGTAGACCGAAGGCACATTCGATACACCGTTCACGCATGCGACCACGATCGGGAAAAAGGCACCGAGAAAGATCAGAAAAGTTGCGGCATGGTCGCCGATACCGAAAAAAATGATAACAACCGGAATCCAGGCGATCGGGCTGATTGGTCTTAGGATTTGCATCACCGGATTCACCACCTGGTTCAATACTGGATACCACCCGAGAGTCAGTCCCAGCGGAATGCCAAGCGCGGTAGCAGCGCTGAATCCAATCGCCACCCGGCGCAGCGAGCTACCAATGTCGCTCCAGAGAACATTCTTGTGGAAGAGTTCAACCATCCCCTTTTCCACTTGCAGAGGCGAAGGGAAAATCTTGGTGCCCGTCCACCGAACGGAGTAGTGCCATGAAGCAAGCAACAGGCCGGATGCCAACAACGGCCATACCAGCTTCTCCCATCGGCGCGGTTCAGCCAGCGAAATCATATTTTGTGCGCCAGGCCGATCTCCTGGAAAATTCCATCGCGAAGTTCCAAATAGCGTGCCGAGCTGATGTCGCGCGGGTGGGGCATGTCAATGTTCACGATCTGCTGAATCGTGGCGGGACGGGCGCTCATCACCACCACCCGATCCGCCAACTGAACTGCTTCATCGATATCGTGCGTCACAAAGACGATGGTCTTGCGTTCCGCTTGCCATATGCGCAGCAATTCTCCGCGCATAGTGAGCCGGGTAATGGAATCAAGCGCTCCAAATGGCTCGTCCATATAAAGCATGTCCGGATCCACTGCCAAAGCCCGCGCTACTTCAAGGCGCTGCTTCATGCCGCCGGAAAGCTCCGAAGGGTAGGCCTCCTCAAAGCCTTGTAACCCTACCATCTTGACGTAGTGTGCAACACGTTGTTTCCGCTCCGAGCGCGACAGTTTGAACAGACCGAAACCGATGTTGCCCTCGACCGTCAGCCACGGAAAAACGCCACGTTCCTGGAACACGAAAATGCGGCGAGAGTCCGGCCCACGTACGATTTCGCCGTCGATACTGACGGTTCCGCTCGTCGGCGAAAGAAATCCTCCCATCGTATTTAAGAGCGTCGACTTGCCGCATCCCGAGGGTCCTACCAGGCAAATAAACTCTCCAACCGACACGTCAAGATTGATGTCCTTCAGAACGGGCGTGCTTTTGCCATCGCGCGTGAATACAACGTGGATGTGTTCCGCCCGTAATTTCGTCCCTGCCGCTGGCGGCGTCACGACAGCTTCTTCCGGCGACATTTCTAATCCTTTGAGTAAGCCCATCGAAATGATTTGACATTCTCCAGCGAGCGCATCGCGGTATCGAGCAGCAAGCCAATCAGACCAATAATGACCATGCCGGCCACCACGAGGTCATAACGGTTGCCGGCATTGCGGGCATCAACAATAAGGAAGCCGAGTCCCGAATCCACGGCAATCATTTCGGCGGCAACCACCACCAACCAGGCAACACCCAGAGTGATCCGCAAACCGATCAGAAGTTGGGGAATCACAGCCGGGTAAAAGATGCGGTACACGAGAGCAGCACGACGCAGCCCGAAATTACGCCCCGCATTAATGTAGACAGAGGGAATATTTCGAACCGCATTGATGGCCGTCAGGAGTAATGGGAAGAAACATCCCAGGAAAATAAGAAATATCGCGGAAGCGTCTCCTACCCCAAACCACAGAATGGCAAGCGGAATCCAGGCGAGTGGAGAAATGGGCCGAAAAATCTGAAGCAGTGGATTGAATGCCATCTCTGCCCGGCGATACCAGCCAATCGTAAGTCCCAAGGGGATGGCGAGAACGGCCGCAAGAACAAAGCCCCAGGTCACGCGAAACAGGGAGGCCACTACATATTTAAACAGCAATCCGTGACGTAGCAAATCAGCAATGCCGCCAGCCACGCCCCACGGGGTAGGCAAGATGTGAACCGGATGCCGGCTCACGGTAACGTGCCAAGCAGCAAGCAGAATTGCAATGAAAGCAATCGGTCGGAGCCGGACAAGCAGATTCAAGTCCCCCAGCCTCTTTTCATTGCCATCCTTGGTAGCATCCGCAATCCGAGTGCATCAATAGTACGAAACAATTACGGATGCGGCGAGTGGAGAGGAGGATACATTGCGTTAGAGCGTCGAGATCATTTTAGAGGTTTGTGGTAATTGCCATATATCTCCCTGAATTTGAGTGGTCTGATTGTTGGGCTGAGATGGATCATCAAGAAGTGGTCCGCCAGACTCATGCTGTAAGAGCCATCGTTTCCGGTCGAGCCCTCCTCCGTAACCCGTCAGCGAACCGTTAGCTCCGATTACTCGATGGCAGGGCACGATCACGCCGACTGGGTTCGAACCATTTGCAAGTCCCACAGCTCTAACGGCCTCAGGTTTGCCGATCTGCTGGGCAAGCTTTCCATAGGTGGTCGTAGTACCACAAGGAATTGCCCTCAGTGCGCGCCAAACCGCACTTTGAAAGGGCGTGCCGTTCGTTTCTACCGGCAGGGTGTCGAGCACGGCAAGTTCACCGGCAAAATACCGATTGATTTTGTCCACAAGCTTGTGCGGATTTTTTACCGGTTCGAGCTTGAACCCATTTTCACCGTAGTGAAGGCGCAGGAAACGGTGCATGCGCGCTTCATGATCGGTCCAATCCACGGCGCGGAGGTTTCCCTCATGATCTGCCACGATCACCATCTCGCCTATCGGAGTCTCGAGTCGATCGATCATTAACTGCAAAATCTCACTCATAAGTTTTGCCTCTTTTCTTTCGTTAGTTTTGAATCAGCAAGTAATTGTGAATCGGCGGCCCAGAGATGTTGCGCCGCGTAGGCTCGCCACGGGCGCCAGGGTTCTACTCGTTTGTCGAGCTCACGCGGACTGCGCAGGTCGAGCGCGCGCAGCAGGCCGAGGTCGCCGGTGGGAAATGCGTCGGGCTCGCCGAGGGCTCGCATGGCTACGTATTGCGCCGTCCAGCTGCCGATGCCGGGGATTTCACAGAGGCGCTTGAGAAAAGATTCGGAGTCGATGATGCGGTCGAAAGAGATGTGGCCGTCGCAGATAGCGCGCGCGAGCGCACGAATGGTTTGCGCGCGCTTTTCGGTTAGGCCGACGCCGGTTAGCTTGGCGGCGGCGAGGACTTCGGGAGTGGGGAAAAGATGCGAGAGTCCATTGGCGGGCGCGAGCGGTTGGCCGAAAGATTTTGCGATGCGTCCGGCGAGATTGGTTGCGCCTTTTACCGTGATCTGCTGGCCAAGGATTGCGCGCACGGTG
>Ga0209333_1000317_pt1 | contig 26871 bp, 22 predicted proteins | sample BlaSpr_A8_OM2_O3_FD_187982 | JGI IMG/M metagenome (GOLD analysis project Ga0209333, IMG submission 187982) | Forest soil microbial communities from Thunder Bay, Ontario, Canada - Black Spruce, Ontario site 2_A8_OM2_O3 (SPAdes) (version 2) | ecosystem: Environmental > Terrestrial > Soil > Boreal... | reverse complement strand
CCCCGCCATACGATCGGTTCCGAAGCCACTCCCAAACCAGGGGCTTTCGTTGAGAGCAGCGACCGTTTCCTGCCACGGAGTCTTGCGCGAACCCAAAAGCCCTTGGTCCATTTTTCCCTTGTACATCATCTGCTCCATAAAGTCGGAAACCAGAGGGTCAAAATGCGACGGTTGAACCACGCCGTAAGCGGTAATCATGAAAATGAGAACCAAAACCCCCTTGACCAACAGGCTGCCGCGGCGCAGGACAAAGCACATCACTGTGAGAGTGACCGCAGAAGCGAACAGCCCGGCCCGAGATGCGGACAAGAAGAGCAGATAGCCAGCGATGCAGAGAGCTATGGTCCGCCGGTAGCGTACCTGCCGATTATCGGAAATCAGGACGCCCCACGCCAAGATGGGGACAATCGCCACTCCCATGATGGCGCCAAGCGCATTGGGGTTTCCAAAAAGTGCGAAGCGCAGAGCAATATAAGAAAGGCCGGAAAGGAAACTCACGGCTTCGCAAGCCGTCACCAATCCTCTGAAAAATGCGCCCTCACGATCGGCCACGGCTACTCTTGCCCCGAAAGATCCATACAAAAAAAGAAGAAGAAGGCTTGAGCACTTCAACAACGACGACTGCGTTCTCGTCGAAGCCATCGCAGACGCTACCGCCGAGACGACACACAGTAAGGCCACAAGATGAATAGCGGAAAAGCGTTGCTTTTCCCGCCGCGCGCCCCACTTGATCACTCCCACGGCCCCGCCCACGATGAGGAAGACCCAGCGCGCCGCCAAACCTGCACCCGCCATCGGAAGGCTACTTCCGGCCCACAGAAAGGTCATCATCAAGATGAGGAAGTACCACTGCTCGTAATGCCAAACCGCGGCCAAGACGACTTCCAGCAACAATAATCCTTGCATCAAGGCGATGTTGCTGACGTAACCGGGACGCATTTCCGCCAGAGCGACAAGCGCCACCACAGTCACAGCCACTCCAAAAACCTGTAATGCGAATTTCATGCCACCCCATTGCACGCAAAGTCTATTGCGGCCGCAAAGCCGGCAGCACAGATTTCCGGCGTGTGTGCCTGAATCATCTCAAGACTGCGAGCGCCCATGCGCTTCGCCAGATCGGGCTGGCCGGCCAGGGTCTGCATCGTCTTGACTAACCCATCTGCATCGCCCGGCCGGAACGTGAAACCATTCCCCCCAACGTGCAACAGGTCCGCGACACACCCGGCCACGTCAGATGCGACGATCGGTAAATTGCAAGCCATGGCTTCGTTGACCACCAATCCCCAAGGATCGCTATGGGTTGGAAAAACCAGTGCCTCTGCCAGCGCGTATAACTCGGAAATCCGCTCCCGATGCACCCAGCCACAGAATCTGATCTCACCCGTTTGAATATGCAAAGCTCGTCGCTCTAAATCCGCGCGCACGGCGCCATCCCCAACGAACACCAAACCTATCTGGGCGCGAGTACTCTCGTCCAGTCTGGCATAAGCGGCGAGAAGATCAAATACTCCTTTTTCCTCTACCAGGCGGCCGACGTATAGAAAATAGCGCGGCGGCAAAGCATGTTCCACACGAAGCTGGGCGGACCGTTCCCGAGCTTCGGCTGAGGCCGCGGCATACATTTGCACATCGACGGCATCGGGCGCGATAAAAACTGAATCCGGTGGCGCGCCCAATTCGAGAAGGTAGTCGCGAGATGCCACTCCGGCTGCGACAAGCGCGCGGCACAGGCCAATGAAGCGCGTTTTCAGGGATTCTACCAGGGCATGTTTCTGTCGCTTGTCCGCGGAACTGCTTTCAGACCAGAGGAGCAGTGGAACCGTATTTCGCTTTGCCCAAGACGCGGCCTGCCAGGAAGCCAAATAATTGTATCCGCCACAGACCACCGCCTGGGGACGGGCGCGGCGCAAGGCCGAGCCAACTCCCGCATTCAACAGCAGATTGTATTTTCCCAGCCGCCGGCGCCAGGCGAGCAGGATTTCATAGGAAAACTTGATGTCATCTTTGTACACATGCCACTGGCGCAGGCTGGGATCAGTCTCGGAGAGAAAAATGATGTGTGGGTCGACATCGCTCCTTGCCGCCAGCGCATTAAACACCGGAATGCGGTAGGGGGCAATGATTTCTGTCAGGATTACAACGCGCCGCTTCATTCCAGGGACTTCCCATAAACTTGCATAAGATTTTGGGCCTGCCGCTCCAGAGTAAATCGATCGAGGATCGTAGCCCGTGCGACCCTGCCCAGATCCCGACGCCGAACCGGATCGCGAAGCAGCGTGCCCGTCGCGATTTCCAGTTCTTTCTCGCTGTCTGTGGCGACTAGATAACCGCTCGCGCCTTGCCGAATAACTTCGGCAATTCCCTGCCCTCGGCAGCCGATCACAGGCTTGCCACACGACATCGCTTCAAGATACACGCAACCCAGACCCTCGTAGCGGCTCGGAAGTGCAAAAATCATGCAGCGCCGCATGGCCTCGGCGACTTGCGCGCGAGACTGGCGTCCATAAAAATGCACTTTATGGGCGACCTGCAACTCGCTTACCAGCGCCTCAAGTCGCGCCCGTTCGGCGCCCTCCCCAACGATGTCTAGCTCCAGCGACGGAAATTCGCGCGTGAGATGCGCCATGGCACGAATGAGAAGCTCATGCCCTTTGATCGGGATCAGATTGCCAATGCTTAGAATCTTCAGAGGGGAGGACGGGGCCACCGAACTTGGCGAAAAGCGTTCGGGATCCACTCCGTTGTATACCACAGAAGTTCGGCAGCTCTGCGCCATGCCTTCAAGAACCGCTTCGCCCACGTGCTCACTGACGCAAATCACGCGGCGCGCCGCGCCGTAAACGCGACGTGAGATTCGGCGGCACCATTCTCCCGGCCAGCCACCGACCTGAACGGTGGAAAAAACATCCAGCCCGTGTACTGAGACGACAAACGGAATATCGAGTTCCTTGCTGACCAGCATTGCGGCGTGACCGCACGGCAGGGCTCCGTGAGCGTGGATCAGGTCCACCGGCTGCGCACCATGCAGCTTCTGCACCTGGGTTATGATCCGCGCAAACGCAAGCGCGCCTGCCGTGGGCAATCCGAAGCCTCCTGGCAGTGAGAAATACCGAAGCCACTCACCCCGCACTGCGGAGCCGCCGCTGCCACAATTGCCACGGTAGACTGGCTGCACCGCCATCACGGTATTGCGAACTCCCAGTTTGGCTAGCCACTCCAACGGTTCGGAGACGAAGCAGCCGTTCGCATCGTCCGTCGCGCTCGGATAAAACGGCGTCAACGTCAGAATGTGGAGACCGCCCACTGCATCGGATTTCGACGAATTGACCTCGCTCACCGACGTCGCCTCACCTTGCCTGGTCGGCTGCCATTTCGAGATAGGCACTCTGCCAGTGCGTGCTCACCCTATCCCAGTCAAAATTCTCCACATGCTTGCGAGCGGCCGTGCCCATTTGCTCTCGCAGGGAACGGTCGGCGACCAATTTTTCCAAGGCCTGCATCATCTCCTCGAGAGTTCCCACCTGGAAACCGGTGACTCCATCGATGACGGACGGTGTCTCGTAGTCTCGAAATACAATACAGGGCAATCCCGTAGCGGCCGCCTCCAGCGTGACTTTCGGCAGCCCTTCCAGTCGTGAGGGAAGCAGAAAGATGTCGCTCTCGCGCATGATCTTGAGCATCTGGGATTGAGTCTTTGGACCCTCAAGTTTTATGTTCTTGAGACCAAGTTGGGCGATTTTCTGCCGCAAGACCACTTCGAACCCTTCACGTCCACTCCCGACCAGGTGAAAACCCACGCTGGGAAACCGAAGCCCCGCATCCACTACGTATTGAGGCCCCTTGCGCGCAATTAAGGTCCCCGCAAAAAGAACAACAGGTGACGCACTCCTCCGCGCTTCCGGAGGAGCGAACAACTTTGTGTCCACGCCGACCGGAAGAATGTAGCTCGTTTTCTTCTTTGCGGTATTGTAGACATCCCGCGCTACGAATTCCGTGATTCCGGTGTAAATGTCGCCGCGCGGATAAGTTCCGCTATAAAGAAAACGCAGAGCGCGCGATTGATTCGCGATTTGATCTGCGGGAGCTTCCGCGTGAAACACCGCCTTCACTTTAGATCGCACGAACCGCGGCAGATGAAGAAACATGTAGCTCGCCGGACTGTAATCCATATACGCAATAATGTCGTGGCCGGAGAGCATTTCGCTCAAAATCCTTCGAGTTTTACCACGGGAAGGCAGCTTCAGCAGGCGAATGCCTGGGAGTTCCAGCAATCGGGGATCAGGCTTTTGTTCATACCACAGCGTACTCCGGAAGGCCCCGGGATCAAGGCGCAACGTGATCTCTCGAACATTAAGACTCTGCGCGTTCGTATTGTCCGCGTCTATCCCCGGCAAGAACAGTATCCGAACTTTATCCATTGTGTCCGAAATCTCAACTTTCGCTTTTGCGCGGACCCGTCAATTTGCCCCATCTGCGGTTCTTTCGACAATGTGGAAGCCTGAGCTTCAGAATAGCTGCACATTACGCTATACCGACTCATGGCAACGGTCGATCTCATGGGCCTTCTTGCGCACACATCTCTGGTTTCGTATTGCCATTTACTCGTCCCAGATTTTCTTATCTGTTACCGATCCTGAATATACGATGGTTTGCAATCTGGGACAATTCAGAAGTCACCGCATCCGACGGCGTTTGGACCGCTTGAGTATCCGCTGGATCGCCGCGTCAGATAATAGCTCTGGAAAATAGTCAGAGCCAAGGGTAGGGCTTTTCGGTAGAACGACGATCCGGGCGGGGTGCGATCGGGTGCTGCGAGAGGATGAGTGTAGTCACCCACGCCTGATCAACAGTTGCGGGCAACCACAGTCCGCGTGATCCGAAGAAAAACCGCGCAGACATCGGGCGGCTTGTTGGTTGAGAATCTTCAGCGTTTATTTCGGAGTTTCAACTCCGGAACCCAGATGCCGATATGCCAAACGGCTGCGAAACTACCCACGCGTCCAGCGGAAAGTTGGCGCTTTCGGTCGCGCCCGGCTTCTTGTCGTGAGCCGGAGGTGAAATCGACCCAAGCCAGCTTTGTGGCCTATAGGTAGGTAATTGAAAGGACTGAAGCGTATAGGGGTTGCTTCGACTTCTGTCGCGGGAGTTGCGTCCGCGGGATGACTCCGTGCGAGATAAAGTTGTCACTGCATTATGGTTGACCTTAAGGCCAACCATGCGCCATACGTAGAACACATTGCGGCCTCGTCGGGCGAAGGGCAAGTCGCTGTATTGGCCTTGCCAGTGGCCTCTATAATAATGGGGCTTGAGACATCATTCCAAAACTTGTCGTGGTGCGTCTTGGGATTGTTTGGGCATTTCTCTAATTGGTGGACGGGCGTTTCACGAGATTTATCCCGAGTAAGCTTTAGATATGTCCGATCACATTTCTGACGCCGATTGCGGACAGCACAGCGAGCACGCCGCCGACTATACTTAGGCACCAAAGAAGCCTTCGATCCTTCGGCAGGAGAGGTAACAAGGCAAAGAAGACAACCGGCAACGCTGGAATCGAAAATCGAAAAAAATGGCTGCGAGCCCAGATCAGATAGTCGTAGCAGAACACAGCGAGCAGATACAGGCCGCAAAAAATCGCTTCGCTGGGATGGGTCTGCGCAAATTCTCGGTAACTATGCGAAAACATCATGCCCACCCCGACAAGCACGAGTCCGATCCAGAAGAAGCTCAACAATAGGTTGCTCCATGGGGCGGGGTAGGCTAAGGTCCCGGCCACAATGCCCTGGAACGGCCAGCCAAATAAATGCCCGTGAGGCCCTACTATTCCGCCTCCACCGTAATCGCGCGTTGTGTAGCTATGGACAGTGAGTAGCGGATCACCGAAGTAGTGAGCCAATGGCAAAGTATAGAGAATCCCCACCACCAGCCCGGTCCCCAGGGCGATGAAAAAAGAGCGAAATTGTTTCTGGTAAAGCAATGCGAGTCCAATTCCCACAAGAACGAAAATCATCAGCGGCCTCACGGTGACGGAAACGGATCCGAGCAACGCCGCCAGGAAAACGCGATTCCGTCGAAAAGCAAGCAAGGCACCGAGGCCCAGGGCCACAGCCAGAGGCTCGGCCCCTCCAAGAAACGAAAGCTGAAGCCATGCGAAATTTGTGAGGGCGAAATATCCTGCAGCAATTGTCCCGAACAGTCGGGCAGCGAGCCACACCGAGATCAGAGAGGCACTGGCTGAAATCAACCACAGAGTGAAGAGTGTGGGAACACGGAACAAAAATGAAGTCGCTGCGATTAAATACGGGTATCCCATGAAATGTTGTATGTCGATGTCATGAAAATCCCAGTGCAGGATGGCATTCGCTACGGCGAGGTAAGCGTTGTTGTCCCCGTAACCCATAATCAGATTATGCGATCTGTGGAGAAGAAGTGCTGTGATCCACATCACGACAGAGCTGAGGACAACCAAAACAACCAATTCTAGTTGGCTAGGTGGTGTATGAAACCTTCTCGCGGTCGTGTCCGCCGACCGATTTCGAAAAGTATCTTCGCGGTATTCCACAATCTCGTCTTCGGCCTCAACTTTCGGGGCAAACCTGAGTGAGTTTGATGGGTAGTCTTCCAATGAATGCTGTTCAGTTTATGCCGTGTAAGGTGGCTGTAGTATATCCTACAGTTACGGATTCTCACCGTCTTACGCGATCCAGCCGCACGACAAAAAAACTATAATCGCTTCGGCATTGACTTGGCTGATTCCGCACATGATTCCGCACATGTTGCCGCGAGCAGCCTGACGGTGATACAAGTCATACGGTTGAGAATGACCTGGCGATGTCAACGGACAACTATGCTCCTCAAATGTCTCAGACGACGCGTCTTTATCCGTCCATCTTTGCTTCGAACTATCTCGTTTTAAGCAACCGAAGGGCCCGTATGCAAGACTTTTTTGCAAGAGCCGAAAACTGGGAAAGGTACTGGACGTGGGCGCCCAATATTGCCCTTACTATCCGTTGTTTCGAGACAACTGTGAATCCTACACCTCTACGGATATGGTCGACACACCAATTGTCGACATCGTAAGCAACGCCGAAGAAATGGCAGTGGCGGACTGTTCCTATGATGTCGTGCTCTGCACGCAGGTGCTAGAGCACTGCGAGAATCCGCAGAGGATCGTAAACGAGTGCCATCGCGTGCTCAAATCTAGGGGAATATTTGTCGTGACAGTTCCGTCCATGTACCCTGTACACGGATATCCGAGTGATAACTGGCGCGTCATGCCCGAGGGACTACGACACCTGCTAAGTGCATTTTCGGAAGTAGAGGTTTTGGGCGAATTGGCTTTTGCTGAGTCCTTCGCCAGCGTCAACTGTCATTTTGGTCATATCCTCACTGGCCGGATGGGAAAGATGAGTATCGCAATAAACCCATTGTGGAACTTCACTACCAACGTCTGCGGAAAAATGTTGAGTTTGCTTTTGCGTCCGGTCAGTCGAAGCAACTTCAGCAGCTTCAGTATGAATCTCTGGGCGGAAGCGCGAAAATAGCGCTCCAGGCGGTTCATTGGTATGGCACAATACTCTTGGCAATAGGCAATACGGGTTAGTGGTGGGTGCCCCCGTCAATACACCTCTCAACCGAATGCGTGTGAGCGCGAGACCGCTAGCATCAGGCGACAGAGATGTTCTGGCACCTTGAAATGGAAAGAGGGTTATGGCCCCGACAATCGGAAACTCTTTACATCAACGCCTGAAATAGTGTATTTCCAGCTCACCGACGAGGCTTGAATTTTGGGCTGAATTCGTTCGCGAGTCCGCGTTCGAGCAGATGGCTGAGGTGGGAGTCTATGAAGGAGATTTTGCGGCTTTCGTGTTGGAGCGATGCGACGGAATCAGTAAGTACTACATGATTGATCCGTGGAGACACCTCGACGGGTGGAACAAACCAGCGAACGAAAACGACCCCGCGTTCGAGCGTCTCTTCCAGGTGGCGAAGGCGAGGACAGAATTCGCGGGAACTCGGAGAATGATCCTTCGGAGTAAAACCACCGAAGTGATCGATCTGATATCGGACGGCGAGTTGGATTTTGCTTACATCGATGGGGATCACTCTCTTAGAGGAATCGCCATTGATCTAATCCGCATGTATCCAAAAGTGCGGACAGGCGGCTTTCTTGGCAGGGATGATTTTAGTCGAACGATGTTGCAGCATCGTACGAGCTTCGAACCCACACTGGTATTCGCCTTTGCGGTTTATTTTGCGGAGGCTGTGGGAGCCGCGCTCTATGCGTTACCGAACCTCCAGTTCTGTTTGCACAAGACCCCTGACCCGGAGTTCTGCTTTGTCGACTTGACCGGGCAGTACAACGAACTGAGCCTGCGAAGCCAACTTGCGCCGGAAAAACTCTTGAAGATATCACTGGCAGAACGGTTCCCGGTCCTGAGAAGAATCGGGAGAAAGACAAGAGAAGTGACACAGCACTCCCGCCTGGTGTAGCGACCGCGGATCCGCTCCGGCTTTCAAGAGAGCTGAAGGCGCGAAAGGTTTCTCACGTGACGCTGGCGATCTACACTAGCACAGGAAACAAATTTCCCACCACCCGAAGTGTCCGGCGAGTCCGGCGACACGCAGGTATTCCCCGCAATTAAGCTGATTTTTTTCTAGTCTTTATAACATAACGATGCCAGATTGGGTCTTCTTACCGTGACATTGAGTTACGAATTAGTAGAGCATCCCACAATCCCGGTTGAGACATCGCCTGGCGCCGCCGCCCACGCTGGGCAGCATCGATTTGCGTGAGGACGCTAGGGCGAGCGCGGACACGACCCGAGCGCTCCGCAGGATGGATTGCAATACACCGTGTGAGCGCGGCAACCGACTCAGCCTGCAACGGAAGCAGTTGTTTTTCGCTTCGCGTCTATCGATTGTTGTAAGTCACGAAGACGCGCGCGTAAGCGCAGATCAGGGTTCTGGCCCTGGCGAGTCTTTTGGATGTGCGTAAGAGCCACTTGCAAAAGGCGCGCCCGTTCTTGAGGCAGAGCACCGATTGGCAGTGGCGAACTTTCCGATGGATCATGTTTCAGGTCGTACATGCAATCCATTTTTTCACCGAAATGGAGGACTAATTTGTAGTCACGGTCGCGAACCGCCATTATTCGAGGACGCATTCGGTCCGCCACCTGAAATGGATTGTTGCTTGCGACGCATTCGGCGATCGCAGGCTCGCTGAGAAGGCTTCCCGCCGAAACTTGCTGCCAGTGGCTCCGGCCCTGAAAGCTTTCAGGAATCGTGATGCCCAGCGCCTCCAATAAGGTAGGCGCCAGGTGTATCAGGCTAAAGGGGCTTTGAGAGAGTTGCGCGCCCGAGGTTTGCGGCACCCGCAGCAACAGCGGCACATGGATCAACCGCTCGAGCAGATTTGTCGGAGAGTGATAACGCGTGCCGTGTTCGAGGAATTCCTCTCCATGATCCGCGGTCACGACGAGCACCGTGTCATCCCAGCGTTGAAACTGTTGCAGAGCGCGAACCAGCCGCGAAATTTGTTTATCCACCCAATACACCCCGGCGTCGTAAAGCGAGAGAATTTCCGCTCGATACTGTTGGAGCCTGGCGAACGTAAGATCGCGGTTCCAAAAGGAATTCAGGAACCGGGCGCGACGAGCCGTCATCTTTGATTCGCCGAGAGCCGACAACGCCGCTTCCGGAGGATAGTAGGGATGATGCGGGTCCATGAGATGGAGCCACAGAAAGAACGGCTCTTCTCCCAGACTGCTCAACCACGAGCGGGCCTGGTCCACCATGACGTCCGCCGCAGGATAGCGCCGCAAACGGTCCACAGAAAGATTCTCTCTTGCAGAGCGCCACTGACAGTACCAGAAATAGAGTTCGTCGTATGCGGACGCCGTAGAGGGGTTTCGCCGCGATGCCGATCGTAAGTCGACATTGAGTTGCGACAGACGGCTCCTCGCAGGGTTAGGGCCAACTGATTCTGGGACAAACGCAGAATCCAGAAAATCATGGAATCTGTGAAAACCCTGGTGGTAACCGAAACGGGGGCCGAGGTAGGGATTGCCTGCCAGAAAAGCCGCAGTCGCGTATCCGGCATCATGCAACGCGGTTGCGATGGTCGGTTCGCCGGGGGCGATGCCCAGAATGTCTCGTCCTAGCGCAAGCGGATAACGCGAAGCGATGATTGCGGGAAATGAAAAATACGTGGGAGCGCCGGCCACAATGGCATGGGAGAAAACTAGGCTGTTAGTGGCGAGTGAATCAAGAAACGGCGTTACCGGGCGGGAGTAGCCCAAAAAGCCGACATGGTCGGCTCGCAGGCAATCCACTGTCAGCAATATCAGAGAGCGTTTCTTCATGGGATTGGAACGTCATCGAACGCTCTCAAATGTAGCCGAGATCTCTGAGACGCTGCTCTACAATTTTTTCTTCCGCCTCATCGAACTTACTGGCGTCGTTGTTGACGATTTCCTGCAAGAGAAAACCGAGCAGCGCTTCAACAGAATTAAATCGTCCCGTCATCCACTTCTCTGCCTCCGCACACAAATCCTCAGGCAGATTGAGCGTTCGATATTGAATAGTCAAGAGTTCGCTCCCAATTTCTGCATACCATCACGCAACTGCGACCACGCACTCCGCGCGATCATTCGATCATCCGGATTCAGCGAATATGCAACAGCTAACCCGCAGAATACCGCGTACGACAGAACCAGTGCCAGCAGCGTGACGAGCCACTGATGGATAATCGAGCCGGTATAGAATCGCAACAGCAGAACCGCAGCAGCCGTGAAGCCGGCCGGGATCAGAAGCGCCCAGTAGCTTCGATTATAAGGAGTGATCCGCAGCGCCTTGTGCACTTGCGAAAGATTCCACAGGTTCCCAGCCACATTGACGCAGGCGGCAGCCAGAGCGGCGCCCAGAATCCCCAGGGCGGGTATCAGCGTAAGGTTTACCAGAAGCGAGACTCCCGCCATGACAAACTGCACCCTGATCAGCCGCCGTTGGTTTCCAGACATTAACAGGAGATATCCGACCGAACCCGCCCCGCAGTTGACCAGCTGTCCGACCGCTCCAATCACCAGCACCGGCCAACCGGCCACGAAATCGGGCCCGAAGATTCGCATCAGAGGGACTGCAAAAACAATGATGACCCACGCCATGGGAAACGTCAGCGCAAGGACCCACTTTGTCAGCGTCTGAAACAACTTCTGCAAAACATCCAGTCGCGACTGCGCGTGCAAGTCCGCAATCACCGGGGCGAAGATCTGGTTGACCGACTGCAGAATAATCGGAATAACCGCCGACAGGGTGGAGGCAAGAACGTAGATGCCGACGAGGCTGGGATTCAAATAGAGTCCCAGCAATATTTTGTCGGCTTGCGATACAAGGAAATCGAGGGCGCTCATGCCGAAGGCGGCGGCAGCAAAGGCCTTGATCTCGGGATCGAGCGGCGGCAATGGTGCGCGTGAAAAGCGAGCGGCGGCCGGCCTTAATTTCCTGGCAACGGCCACAAGCAGCCACACGACCACCACAGAGTTGACGATCTGCGCCGCCAGATAGCCCCACATCTCCGTACCTAACGATAGCAACGCCACGGTAAGAACGATCACCAACGAACTTCCTATGAAGCTGGTAATCACCGTACGTTTCGCAACATCCTTGAAGCCTCCGAGGACCTGGCAGTAGAAGACGTTAAGCGCGCCCAGGAATGCCAGCACAGCGAACAGAGGCATGTACTGGCTCAGGTCCGGAGCATGGTACAGACTGCGCGCGATTACGCGGCCGCTGAATGCCAGGCCAATCGAAAAAATCAGATTCAGAGAAATTACGATGCTGACACTGCGTGTCAGGAACCCGCGCAGCTCGTTAAATTTTCCGGTGGAGTTGTAGACCGCGACATAGCGCGCGGTGGTGCCCTGCAGTCCCAGCATTCCGAACAACTGAGTGAGACTCACGAGCGTCATGCCCAGCGCATAAAGACCTAGTTGCTTGGCTCCCAGTACTCGGGCAACGTAGATCTTGACCAGATAACCCGCTGCCATGGTGAACGAAGTGCCGGCGAAAAATACGACGGAGTGGCGGGAGATCTGACCCAGGATTCGGCTGAACTCAAGTTGGAGAACTTCCGGCGCCGCCTTGGACAGCGGAGTGGATGGTGAAACCGTAACCTCGCTAGGAGTGGTCTTCATGAACTGTTGTTTGAGGTCTTTTTAGAGCGGACTCCGGTTACGGGACCGTTGCAGAACTCGTGGCGCTCTCGCCGCCCAGAGAAGAAATCGAATCTTTCATTATCCTAAGAAAGGCGATCTTTCTGCATCCCAGGGAAAACCTGTAAGTAAAGCCCGATTTTTCTATCCCACGCAGCGAGCCTTGGTCGGCTGCGGCGCCGAATATCCACGGTACTTTGCCCTGCTCACGTAGCAACCTTGCCACCGCCCCGATCGCCTCCCCAAAAAGCCCGTTCCCTCGGGCTGAAACAGGGGTAAAGCAATCAAAGATCATTGCAGCATTCTTGCCGGGCGCATGCAAAGTGCGCTCCAGTTCCTGCATCTCGAAACCCTCGAAATCCCTCACCCAGCAGAAGTGCACTGGCGTTCCATCCGCGGTGATCAGAGCAAAACCTTGATCCGGCTGGCAACGGAACCTTTGGGCAGAGCGCATGAGAAAATCTATGGTAGTGGGCTCATCGGCATACTTGATTGCGGCCGCTCCCAGAAGGTCGGAACCGAGCGGTCGCAGCGTCGCTGCTCCTTTGCGCTTGTGATCTCCCGAGGTCCATTCGAAGAAAAGCACCTCGTCGAAGGCAAACAGGAAACGCGCAACTCGTCGGCCGACCCGCTTCAACAGCTCCCTCGCCCGTTCTTCGCGAAGGCGACAGTTCAAGCGGGCGACGCATGAAATCATAACCCGGACCCAGCTTTCTACCGCGGGTGCTCTCTTCGCGAGTGCAACTGCCCGGTCGCGCACAGCCATTTGGACGTGATCCGAGAATGACTTGTTCAATACGCAATACAGTGTCTCTCGAGTCGCGGTTGCGAAACGATCTTTGTACTCTTCAGATCCCAGCCCAAGATCCACTACCTCAATCTCAGGACGGTCGCAAGCCAGTTCAACGATTCTCGCTAGCAGGCAGTAACCCGGCGAAAAATCTGCGAAGGTCGGGCCGCTCTCAACCGTAGGTTGGTACCAGAACCAGCTTCCTGGAAACTGGAATCCGTAGTTCCACGCAATCGGAACATCTCCGACCTGAAGACGGCTCACTGCCACCCAACCGGAGGAGGACAGCTCGCGGGCTAACTCGTAGAGGAATTTCCGTCGCTCGGCCGAAAGCAAGTTGCTCATCCGTCCGATCGAAAGAAAGCGCGCAACGTGTGCTTGGCTCAGAGATTGCAGAATCGGTTCGATCTGCTCCCACTGAGTGTCGTGACGGACGAAAACCGGACCTATTTTCTCCAACTCCCGAAAGTTGCGCCGCAGCCTTTTCTTGCCGGCAGTGGCCTTTTTCAGGGCTGACCGCTCCTCGCCGGAGCCCAGAACCACGCGCGCACAAAGGTAGGCCAGACGTGAATGCAGATTGTATTTGGAAATAGGAGCGGCACGTGAAATTGCGCCAACCGAGCACGAATCCGCCGGCAGATTTGCGAGCACGACTTTATCGATTTTTCGAGTTTGCATCTCACCAAGAACCGCCTCTACAAACTCGAGCCGTCGGTCGGGAGCGCTCAAGAAATCGCAATAGTCGGCAGTGCTCCCTGTGAGAAAAACAACATCGCGAGTCCTGCCCTGATCCTTCGCAAACGCAACCACGCCCACCAGGAAATTGCTTTCGTAGGCAAGAAACAGCAATGGTCTCCGACAATCCTCATAGGCACGCCGGACTGCAACGGCCCATTCATGCGTATAGAAGACCTCAGGGCGCTCCATCCGTAGCGCCAATTCGTTCCACGCTCGCCGCAATTCTGGGTCCTCCGGTATATCCTCTAGTACTACTATGCGCAATGTTCACCGCTTCCGACGGAAATTGATTTGGAAGACTACATAGTAATCCCAGCCGGCAGTGTACTCATTCAGAAAAGACGCCACTCGGGCTGAGGAAACGCTCCTGCCGCGCTCAGAGCAAGATTTGATCCAGCTGCGCGGGATCGGCCGCCCGCCACAGCTGTTGCATCGCGGCCGGAGACCTCCTCAAGAAAAGCGGCGTGCTCCCCAAAGAAAGGTGCCTTTGAGTAACCGAGCGGCAAACTCTCCACTGCTTGAGCGCTCACTTTTTTTGGCTGGCTATTTCTATTTCGTTGAGCATTAGGCAGGAACGATCAGTTCCCAGGTGAACGGTGTGCCTGGCTCAATGTCGCACACGGCGTGGCGACCTACGACTTCGGGCAAATGCCGCGGATGCAAGCCATCCGCCGGCCGGATAGAGCGCACGTTGTGGGCTGTAAACATCTCGCCTTTCTTCATGTCGCGCACCACAAATAGAGACCGCCGGAAAGGGCGAGTGCAAGCCTCATGGGGCGTCGGACCATACTGCACTTGCCCGAGAGACTTCTCGGCGCAGCGCACGGCTTCCACCAAAGACTTGAACTCCTGAGGCTCCAGCGAAAATGCGCTGTCCAGACCGCGGTCCGTTCGCGAGAGAGTGAGATGCTTCTCGATGAGCGACGCACCCAGGGCCACCGCTGCCACGGAGACCGCGATGCCCGGCGTGTGATCGGAGAGGCCCACTGGCAATCCGTAGCGTTGCGTCAAATCCGGGATTGAGCGAAGATTCATCTCCTCGGGAGCGGCGGGATAGGAACTGGTGCAGCGCAACAGCGCGATTTGGGTCGCTCCTGCCGCCCGCGCCGCGCCAATCGCTTCGTCGATTTCCTCTAGGGTCGCCATCCCAGTAGAAAGGATCAAGGGCTTTTCGGTGCGCGCCATCTTCTGGATGAGGGGAATGTCTACCAATTCCGGTGACGCTATTTTGTGCACGGGCACACCCATTGCCTCCAGAAAATCCACTGCTGAGGGATCGAAAGCGCTGGAAAACAAATCGAGGCCTAACTCGTCGGCAAGAGCCTTGAGCTTTGGGTGCCACTCCCACGGAGTATGCGCTTCGCCATAAAGGTCGTAGAGTGTGCGGCCATCCCAGAGTGTTCCACCGCGAATGCGGAAACACTCGCGATCGGAGCGGATCGTCATGGTGTCGGGGGTATAAGTCTGCAGCTTGATTGCGTCGACGCCAGCTTCTTTGGCCGCGTAAACCATGCGCTTCGCCTGGTCGAAATCCTGGTTGTGGTTGGCGGAAAGCTCCGCCATTATGTAGACCGGCTGATTTGGCCCAATTTTTCGTCGACCCACTTGGAGTGCAGTCATGCTTGCTTCACCTCCACTTGAGTCGCTTTCGCCAGTGTTGCGGCCACCTCGTGCGGCGTGAGCGGAACCCTCCGGCCGCTCCGGATGATTTGCATCGAACGCTCACCCTCATTAAAGATCAGGTCAATGACTGACGCAAAAGCAAGAAACGGTGGAAACAGCTGGGTGTATTGTGGATGCATGTAGTTATGAAACACAGTCTCCACATTGCAGGATGAAAGAATCCACATTTCAGCGAGCAGATATTCCGCAGAACCGATCGGAGAGAAGTACTGGGTCGCGTGCAACTTTTGACAGATGTTGGCCAGCAATTGAGTCCGTTTCCCCTCTTCGCTCAAAGATGAAGCTCGGACAACACGCGTGCCGATGCCGAGAACTCCAGCGAGCCACTCCAGCAATCGCACGTTGACATCCATCAAATGCGCGGTAGCATCGGTTTCTCGAAGAATCGAAGAAAGCGCAGGGAAATAGCTTTCAAAAAAAGGTGCGCGGCGGTAGTTGAGTTCGATGGCGCGCAGATGCTTGCGCCAGAAGTCCACATCACGGATCTCGACCGCCTGAATTTTCTGCTCGAGCCGCCCCCGGAAAACAGCGGGAACCGTAAGCCATTGCAATCCTGTGGGAGTCTTGATGCGGTTTCTCTGCTGCCAAGACTGCTTCTCGAACTGTACGGTATCCAGAAGGACGAACGTATCCACTTGATCCATTAGATCAAAGTAGCCGATCCATGGCAGATAGGTGGGCTGGGTAATGGCAACTCGCATCACGCTCCAACTTCGCGGCTGGAAGTGTCTTCGGATTTGGCGCGAAGGATCACACGGGACATCCGGTCCATGTCCCCTTCAGTGTAGCGCTGGTCCACGGGCAAACTGAGAATCCTCTGCGACAAAGCAAGGGCCTCGACATCACTGGTTTGGCAAACCCAATGGACTGGACAGTAGATTTTGCTTTTCCGCAGCAGCGATTGGCATTCGTCGCGCTCGCATTGTGACGGAAACAAGATCGGCAGCACAAATGGCGACGATCCCTGGGGCCAAGCCTGAAACATACAACGCACGCTCTCGCTCTTTACCATGCGCGCAAGAAGATAGTGCGCGTTTTCTGCCCTCCGTTCGCGCCATGCCTTAGGCGCGCCGTCTGCAAGATACGCGAAACTGGGGGGAGAAATCGCGGAGATCGCGCTTTTCCCCATGAGCTTTTCGCCGTTCAATTGTAAGTCACGGAATTTCGCCTTGACCGCGGCAGTTCCGGCGCCACGCAAGTACTCGGCCTTATAGATCATGGCCGCGAACTTAAGGTCTGCGCCGCTCCAATCTCCGCCGTCGGGCTGGTCGGGGAGAGCGAGTCCCCGGGGCGACATCAAGAGCGCGCCATCGGCAACGGGCAATGTTTTGCGTATCGAGGCAAAAACAAAGTCGGCGTTTGAGCTCAAAGCCCATTCGGAAAACGGATCCTGACTGTGATCCTCCAACAACACGCAGGCGGTTCGTTCGCGCCATTGTTTCCAGGCGTCGCCCTGCCGGACACCAAAATAATTGACCGCTAAAACAATATCGTCCGCCTTTGGCTGAAGCGATCTGTAATCGGGTCCATCCCATTGTGGCAGGTCACGGTACTCTCGCATCGAGCAATAGTCGCGACAGTAGTTCACTACCTCGGGACAGAAGTAACTCGGCAGCCACAGGGTGGGATTGTTGGCAGACATCATTTTCACCACTGCCGCTACCGCCTGCCGCGCCAGCATATACCAAACCGCAGGCTCTGGCCATCGGAGCAGCGGCGGCTCGGGTAATCCTGGCCAATGGAATTCACTTCCGATCTCCAGGCGCGGCGAATTGTGTCGCATGACCTTCAAACGGTTATTTTCCCGCCGGGTCGTGATTCAGCGAGCAAATAACTTCCACCACCCGTTGAGCCCCTCGACCGTCCACGATTTGGCTCGCTTTCTCCCTGAGTCGTTTGCGGAGCTCGCGGTCGACAATCACCGCCCGCAACGAAAGCGCCAAGTCCTCTCTTTCAACTGAGTCGAACCATCCCGCAGCCACGGCGGCCTTGGCCTCACCATAAGCTTGCACTGTCGCTTCGTGATTCTTTGCCATGGTAAGGAGGAACATCGGCACTTTCATGAAAGCTAACTCGAAACAGGTCCCACCGCCGGCTGTAATCGCGAGATCGGATTGAGACATAAGTTCAGGCATGTTTTCCACATTCAACAATACCCTCGCGGGATTCGAAAAACCGTCGACCGCCTCCAGTAGGGACATCCGGTTTGGATTGCTCACTCCCACAACCACCGCAATGTAGAGTTGCAGATCACTAAGCTCCCGCAGGGCCTGTACAACCTTGAGCGTCGCGTTTTGTCGATCGGCGCCACCAAAGGTCACCAGAATTCGTCGCGCTCGGTCAGGAACATCCGGAAGATCTCTAGGAAACTCGAGGAATTCCTGCCGCACCAACGCATAACGGGGACCAAGCAGAAAACGAGCTTGACCTGACTGCGGGTGGTACATAGTGTCGGATGCCTGTGGGTTGGCATTCAAAACAATGTCGCACTTGTAGGGTGGGCAATCTCCGTGATCATCCATGAGCAACAAGCGAGGACCGCCTCTCAGGTTGGCGCGGTAGTCCTGCGAAAAATGATAGCCGTCCAGAACCAGCCAGCCAGCACGACGTCTTTGGCAAAATTCGATGGTCTGGGCGGCATCTTCTTCGCTTCCGGGCTCGGCGCGGATTCTGGCGACTTCCGCACCCCACGAACAGAGGCGCTCCTCGAGTTCATCGGCCCCTGCAGCAAGGGCGAAAACCGCCTGTCCGCCGCCGCTCTGCCATGCCTGGGCCAAAGCCGCACAACGCATTACATGCCCAACGCCGATTTCGGAACTTGCGTCGGCACGAATAAGAAGGGTTCTGGCTGACATCATGAATGGCGGAAGGCCAAAGGATCAGATAGTAAAGATGTAATCGAATCTGAACTGCAAGTCGACGACCTTCCGGCTCCCGTCTAGCGCGCTGTGCCGGAAATAGGTTCTTAATCTTAAACCACAACTTTCCGCCAGTGGCACCATCTTCTCAGGAGCCAGCGGCGGACCATACCGGCGACCTTACGCGGCCATTGTGTTTCCATAAGATACCGCACCAGTGCGAGCATGGAGGTCCGGTACGTTCCGTAATGCACATATTCGTGAATCTCAGGAATCTCGCCGACCCAGACAGGCTCCCGAACGGGCCAACCTTGCCATCTCTCGCATGGCGGCGCGAACATCGCCCTCAGCTGGGAGGTAAAAGAGTGTGGCCTGACATACAATCTTGGAGCCGCTGGCCGAATCCAGCGGAAGGGAATGCGTCTGGCTGGCCATGAAAGACAAACCAGGGAAAGCGGACTCCAATCTCTTTTGCGCCTCCACGCTACTCGAAACTCCAACCCATTTTGAGGCATGCTCGCTCGCCATCCACAGCAAAGAGGCATCGCTGCAGCCGATATCCAGGAGAACATCGTCGGGCACACGCTGGATCGCGTTGAAGATTTAGGGGTTCACAAATTGGTCAACGACTTCCTGTCAGACCTACCCGCCAACTCGTGAACATCTTCCCGCTGTGTTCGCTCGGCATCGACACTGTTTCTGAAACGCACCCCAGGGATTTGCGCCTACCCCTCACGCAGCGTCTTCTGCCGCACTCGTGAATTCAGTTCGGCCAATTCAGGGTGACTTTCCATCAGCGAGAGCACCTGGCTCAAACGCATGCTATCACGATCCCCAAAATACTTATAAATCTCGCGGATCGCTTCCAGATCCTCCATGGTGTCCAGAGTCCAGCGGTACTTGCCGTAATCCTTTTCTGCGGTCAGCGACACAATTTTGAACAGTTGAGGATTCTCGTAGATATAGGGTGTTACGTGAGTGCGCTGATAGGCTTCTCTCGCCGCACGCCAGGTACGAGCCAGGACCTCAGCTGTAAACACTTCGACGTCCAAGCCCCGCGGGTAGGTTACAACCAGCGAGTTGGTCGCATAATCAGGCCTCAGGTTGAGAAAAGCACTAATCGTGGCATCGGTCAGCTCCGGATCAATGAGCGGGCAATCCGACGTAATGCGCACGACCGCATGGGCGGAAAATTTCTGCGCGGCGCGAAAGTAACGGTCGAGCACGTCTACCTCATCGCCGCGGAAACAAGCGATTGACAACCGTTTGCACTCGCGGACGATCGGATCGTCAGCGAGCTGATCGGTTGTAGCCACGACCACCTCGTTAAGAAGCGTCGCACGGCGGGTGCGGTTCACAACCCTCGCCAGAACCGTCTCCCCGCCAAGATTTTTCAGCACCTTGCCCGGTAGGCGAGTACTACCCATGCGCGCCTGGATGATGGCAACAACTTTCACGCTTCTCCTAGTTCCTCTTAGGGTTCGGCTTTCCGGTTCAGCACGTCGAGAGTTAAATTCCGGCTCCGCTTGCCATGAGCAGGAACGCACTGTCGACGTTGTCGTTCTCCAGATAACGCAACCTGTCCTCGCCCACCAATCTCAGCTCCGGAAACTGTTTCAGGTAAAGGCGGGCGTAGTCGGTCTTCCACAACAAAGCTGTGTGCCCTCGATATGCCACTTCGGTCAGCTCAGGAGCGTAGTACTCGAATCCCCAGATCCATTGCTTCGCACAGCGATGAATCTCTCTCAGAGCGCGCGGCAAGTCCTCGGGAGCAATATGAATCAGCACTCCGGAGGTAAAAACCAGGTCAAAGAATCGGTCCGGGTACGGAATCGCGAATGCGGAAGCCTGCGTGAGCACAGCCCCTGGGAACCGCTCTTTCGCCCGGCTCAACGCATAGTCCTGAATTTCGACGCCATACAAGTTCGAAAATCCCATCAATTGCAGGAGCAGTAATTGGGTTCCGAGGTTGCAGCCAACCTCCAGAATGCGCGCGTCTCTCGGGATGGCACCCAGAAAACGCCGATTCACCTCTGTGCGCGTGATCCCGTAGTTCCGCCGATAGAGTTCGTCCAGTTCTGCCGGCGTGTAGGTGTTGCGGTCGGTGTATTCGCGGCCGAAGTCGCCGCTCCAGGTGCATACCTGTTCGGTTTTTTGCGAAGCGCTTGTGGTCAACAAAGTCTCCTCGCCGACTATTTTCGGAAGTGAACGACCACCTTGCTCACCGCGTGAATCACGTCTTCCACATCCTGATCGCTTAAGCCATGGAACATCGGCAGGCTGATGAGTCTTTCGTAGGCGTCCTCGGCTACGGGATACTCGCCTCCACGGTATCCGAAGCGATCGCGATAGTAGGGATGCCGATGCACTGGAATGTAGTGAACGTTGACTCCGATGTTCTCCGCCCGCAGCGCGAGAAAAATCTGGGCGCGGTCAGCGGCAAACTTCTCCAGATCGAGGCGGATTGGATAAAGGTGCCACGCCGGATTCACGTCGACTCTCACGCCGGGAAGCACAACTCCCGCGAGACCTGCGAACGCGGCGGCGTAGCGAGCGGCAATCTCCCGCCTGCGCGAAAGATTCGCGTCCAGCTTTTCCAGTTGCGACAATCCGAGGGCGCACGCGATATCGGTAAGCCGGTAATTGAAACCCAGCAACACCATCTCGTAATGCCACTGCCCATTGGACTGGCGTCGCCTCGCATCGCTTGATATGCCGTGATTCCGAAACCGGCGTAGCAACTCAGCTAGATCGGCGCGATCGGTGGTCACCATGCCGCCTTCTCCGGCCGTCAGGTGCTTCACGGGATGAAAACTGAAGACCGTCATATGCCCGACACCGCCCGTGCGCCGCTGTCGATACTCGGCGCCCAGCGCGTGGCAGGCGTCTTCGATCACCACCAATCCATGGCGCGTCGAAAGTTCGAGCATTGCATCCATCTCCGCCGGATGCCCCGCGTAATCCAGGGGAAGGATCGCCCGCGTGTGGGGCGTGATTCGCGGCTCAACTTTTTCTGGATCAAGGTTAAGCGTGTCAGCACTCACGTCGGCGAATACCGGCGTCGCACCCTGGTACAGGACGCAATTCGCCGTAGCCGCAAAAGTCATGGGCGATGTGATCGCCTCGTCGCCCGGCTTCAGCCCCGCGGCGAAAGTGGCGCCATGCAACGCCGCCGTGCCGGAACTGAAGCTGACGGCAAACTTCGCCCCAACCCAAGCGGCGAACGCGTCCTCAAACTCTTCCACCTTCGGCCCGGTGGTCAGCCAATCGGAACGCAAAACGTCCACCACCGCTTGGATGTCATCTTCTCCAATCAATTGTCGCCCGTAAGGAAGAAGCGTCTTCCGAACCGGAGTTCCTCCATCCACCGCGAGAATTTCGTGGCTGATGGCCGCTTCGGGGATTACATTGCTCATGGATTTGGCGTGCTCGACCATACCGGCTAAAGCCACAATGACAACCGAGCGATTATCGCATCGCTGATGCAGTCAGTGTCACAGCTTCAGTCGTTCCTACGATACTCGCTCCATTTTCCCTGCTTTCTCGGCCCAATGCGCCAGGCTATTCTCAGACGCTGCCTTCGACTTCGCTCAGCGCAGGCTCTCCGGACTGCGCTTTACGCCGGTATCCGCGTTCTTGCGGCGCCGGGCTGAATCAGTTCCTGCAATTGTTCATTCGTCAACCACTGTTCGTTATTGTCGCTGGTATAGCGGAAGCCCTCCGGCAGTTCCCGGCCGTGCACCCAGTTCCCGTTTTTCCACCAGGGATGCGAGGGTTGGATGATGTACATCTCCTCCACTTCCACCGCGTTGCGCGCTTCATCCTCGGACAGCAGAACCTCGTGCAGTTTCTCCCCGGGCCGAATGCCGATGCATTCCACCCGGCATCCGGGCGCAACGGCCTCGGCCAGGTCGACGAGCCTCATGCTGGGAATCTTGGGGACGAAAATCTCGCCGCCGTGCGTCTGCTCGATCGCCCCAATCACAAAACGCACGCCATGTTCGAGCGTCAGCCAGAAGCGAGTCATGCGGGGATCGGTAAGGGTCAGGCGGCCGCGCTTGCGCTGCTCCATGAAGACCGGTATCACGCTGCCTCGGCTGCCCACAACGTTTCCGTACCGCGCGCAACTGAAGCGAGTCTCCTGCGCTCCTGCGTAGGCGTTGGCCTGCACAAACATTTTTTCCGCGCACAACTTCGTGGCCCCGTAAAGGTTGATCGGATTCACGGCTTTGTCGGTGCTGAGCGCAAGAATGCGCTGCACGCCCTGATCGATCGCCGCGTCGATCACGTTGCGCCCGCCCATGATGTTGGTCTGGATGGCTTCGAACGGGTTGTACTCGCAGGCCGGAACCTGTTTCAACGCCGCCGCGTGCACCACGACGTTCACACCAGCGAAGGCCCGCCGCAGCCGGTCCGGATCGCGCACATCACCGATAAAATAGCGCAAGCTGGGATGATCGAAGCCCGCGGCGCGCATGTCGTGCTGTTTGAGTTCGTCGCGGCTGAAGATCACCAGCCGCTTGGGGCGATATTCCCGCAGCATGATCTCGACGAACTTTTTCCCGAATGATCCTGTACCGCCCGTTACCAAAACGACTTGTTCCGACCAGTCCATCAACTCGGCCTCATTCATTCTGGTTTACGGTTTCACCGTCGCCGCAACCCCCCGTTAAACCGCACGCGCCAGCGGCCACGCAATCGGGCTGCCTTGCATTTTTGGAAGCCGCGAAATCCTAAACGCCTCGAGAATCGTGGGCGCGACGTCGTAGAGCCGCATACCTTGCACCGGCGCCGCCGCGGTCGCCACGCTTCGAGCCAGGTCCTTTCCCTCAGCCATCAAGAGAATTCCATCCCAGTTGTGATTGGCGCCGTCCGGTCCCGTGTCATTTTCCCTGCTATGGATTTTGCCTCCGCCCACCATCCCACTCGACCGCCAGTACAAGTCACCGAAGAAAACACTCAGATCGGGTGCGATGTTGCGCGTTTCTTTGTAAGTCTCCTCGGAGAGGATCACGCGCGTACCGATCGAGCGGCCCTCTGCATCGCCCAGGGCTTCCAGTTCTTCTTTTAGTTTTCTGCGCAAAGGGTCGTACTCACGGTTCGGCACTGAACCTTTCGGTTCGCGGCCCTCGATGTTCAGGCAGATTCGGCCATAGTATCCGCCCTCGCCCCAGGCTTGGGTGTGGGCCCAGTCGACTTCCAGTTCGTCAAATCGTGTGGTCTCGGTAGGATATTTCTTCAGCGTCAGATATCCCTTTTGCACCAGCCACTCGTTGAGCGCGATAGCGCCGTCCATCCGCTTGGCTCCGTGGTCGGAAACAATCATGACCCGGGTATTGGTATCGGCAAACTCCAGCAGTTCACCCACCAGGGTGTCCACGTATTTGTAATACTCATGGATCGCTTCACCAAGAGGATTGCCGTCACCCGCATACAAAACGTGCTCCGGATCCATAAACTGCCAGAAGCCGTGATGGATGCGGTCGATTCCCATCTCAACCATCATGAAGAAGTCCCAGGGACGCGTCTTGAGCAGATGCTTGGCCACCGTAAACCGCTTGGTGGTCATTTCATAGATCTGGCTGAGCAGCCACTGTTTCCTGTCGGTGCGAAAGCCCTTCACGTCCACCATGTAATCGCCCACCAACCGCTGTACTTCGGGGCGAAGATCATGAGGGTAAGTGAACTGGCTCTGCGATCCGGGAGTGAGGAAGCAGCTGATCAAGCTGCCGCGCACCGGCTTCACCGGATACGTCGGCGGCACTCCGATGATGATTGAGTCTTTCCCTTCACGGCTGAGAATGTCCCAGACGGTATCCTCGTGGATGCTGGCCGAATTCGCCAGGGAAAGTTTGTTATAGCCGTAATCACTCCGGTTTCGGAAGCCATAAATCCCCAACTCGCCGGGATCGCGGCTAGTCATCATGCACATCCAGGCCGGCACAGTAATAGGAGGAATAATGCTGCGCAACCTCCCGTGCACGCCCGCCTCTAGCACGCGCTTAATATTGGGAAGATCATCGAGCCAACGACCAAACACCAACTCCGGATCAGCGCAGTCTAATCCGATCACCATAACTCTTCGCTTGGGTGGGGAACGAAAAAGCAAAAGCGGCTCGCTTTCCGGTTCAGATTGAGAATTGCAGGTAGTATAGCGGAATGTCTTGCATGCGCGCGCGAATTCGTGCTTCATTCCATATCGTGTAAGTTGATTGTCATCCTGTGCCGTCGTGGTTTGTGCAGCTGGGACCGCATGCGACCCGCGCGAAGCTTGTCCGCAGAGCGGCAAAGTCTGCCTAACGACAATTACGTCCAATCGAATCACAAACTCCGACCTTACGGGAGTGCCTGTCTCCTATCCCATGCGCTTTTCTAAGGCCTCAGGGAGATGACAAGCACGGAGAGAAAGACTCAGCTCGCTTGACGCTAGTTGTTAGCCAGAGTCATGCCCAACAGATTCGTGAATGCTTTCTTGTCGAGCGATGCTAGAATATTGCGAAAACTCCTACATGCCAGCGTTAGTGAACTAGCCATCGAGTCTCTGGGCTTTTATCGATTGTGTCGGTTATGCAGCCCGTCCAGCTGGGCTTATAAATTTGTGAGGAGAACGCATGGACTTCGGATCGCTGGTGCAGGCCGATAACCCCGCTGTTCGAGAGATGCAGCCGGCCAGCGCGAGCCTCGGGAAAAAAATGGGCTCGCCCGTATACGCCGAACTTCCTGCTCAGCAATCAACACTCGGGGAATACATTCGCGTTTTGCGGAAACGCAAATGGACGGTTCTATCTTGCCTGATCACCATCTTCTCCTTGGTGGCCATCGCCAGCCTCAAGATGACGCCAGTCTACGAGGCAAGCGGCAGCATCGCCATCAATAAGCCGGATTCTGGATTGGTGAACTTCAATAACTCTCCAACTTTCAGCGTCGACTACTACGATCCAACGGAAATGGAGACCGAAGTAAAAATCCTGCAGAGCGATCTTCTGGCGTTGCAGGTAGTGAAAGAACTGGCCCTGGATCGCCGGCCGGAGTTCGGCGGTCAGACCGCGGCACTGCCTTCCACCCTCGATCTCGCACCCGATCCTTTACAGGCCGATACCGGACGCACTACTTCTCTGCTCTCTGCCTTTCGCGGCAGCCTGAAGGTGGCGCTCGCGCCCAACACTCATATCATCGAGGTGCACTACCGCAGTCCGGATAAGGAGCTGGCCGCGAACGTGGTCAACACGCTGATGACCACCTATACGGAGAACAATTTTAAGTCCCGCTTCGACTCCACCATGCAGGCTTCGGATTGGCTTTCCAAGCAGTTGGTGGATTTGCAGATGAAGGTGGAGACGTCCCAGGAAAAATTGGTGCGCTACCAGAAGGAACACGAAATTCTGGGCATCGATGACAAGCAGAACATTACCACCGCAAAGCTTGACGAACTGAACAAAGCATTGACCGCCGCCGAATCCGAGCGCATGGACAAAGAATCCGTCTACCGGTTAGTGCAAGCGGGTGATACCGATACCATTGCTTCGGCAGCAACTGCTTTAGACTCCGCCGGTGCCGGGACCTCATCCGCATCAAGCTTACTGGAAAGCCTTCGCGCCCGGGAAGCCGACCTGAAAATTCAAGCCGCCGATCTGCATACACAGTTCGGGCCGGCATATCCCAAACTCGCGCAGATTAACAATCAGCTCAAAGAAATCGACATACAGCTGCTGGTGGAAACCAAAAAGGTTGCAAGCAAAATCAAGGGACAATATACGGCGGCGGTGCAGCGTGAAACCATGCTGCATGATGCCCTGGAGAAACAGAAACAAGAAGCGAATAAACTCAACGAGAGCGCCATCGAGTACAGCCTGCTGAAGCGCGATCTCGACACCAACCGTCAGCTCTATGAGGGGCTGCTGGAGAAATTGAAGGAGGCTGGAGTTTCGGCCGGGCTTCGATCTAATAACTTCCGCATCATCGATGTCGCCCGAGTGCCCACGGGTCCCGTGGAACCAAACATCCCGCGCAATCTTTCTTTCGCTTTCACGCTGGGTCTAACTTCCGGCGTGGGACTCGCCTTCCTGCTGGAGGGTCTCGACAACACCGTTCGGACAACGGAGCAGGCGCAAATGATCTCCGGCCTGCCCCCGTTGGGCATGATTCCTCTGGGGTCGAGGACGGCTCGCGAGGGCCCTAACTCAAAGCGCCTGGTGGTCGCCACTTCCAAGGAAGCGGTGGAACTGATCACGCAGGTCAGGCCGCAATCGCAGATGGCGGAGTCCTATCGGGCATTGCGAACTTCCCTTCTGCTCTCCAACCTCGGCGCGCCTCCTAAAGTAATTATGGTTACGAGCGCCCTGCCGCAGGAAGGCAAGACCACAACCAGCATTAATTGCGCGGTGGTGCTGGCTCAGAAAGGCATTCGCGTGCTGCTCATCGATGCCGATCTGCGCCGGCCCAGTATCCATAAAACTCTAGGCATGGGCCCTCGAAGCGGCCTCAGCAATGTCCTGACCGGCAGCGCCACACTCGACCAGGCGATTACGCGCTCCACGATTCTGCCCAACTTAAATATATTGCCCGCGGGAACGCCTCCGCCGAATCCCGCTGA
>Ga0209333_1000315_pt1 | contig 26925 bp, 24 predicted proteins | sample BlaSpr_A8_OM2_O3_FD_187982 | JGI IMG/M metagenome (GOLD analysis project Ga0209333, IMG submission 187982) | Forest soil microbial communities from Thunder Bay, Ontario, Canada - Black Spruce, Ontario site 2_A8_OM2_O3 (SPAdes) (version 2) | ecosystem: Environmental > Terrestrial > Soil > Boreal... | reverse complement strand
TGTCGCCTCCGGACGCCGGGTTCGATTGGCCGACCAGTGAGAAGCCAACGTTCTCGAACGCGAAGTTGTAGAGCGCCGGGGCAACGGCGGCCACATTCAGCGAAACTGGTGCGCTGGTACCGTTGGCGGTGGTGAGCGTAAGCGTTTGCGAACCGGTGGGGGCCGCGAAGGGCAGTAATGCATCGACCTGGCCTGGTGACACGTAGAGAATGCGCCCGGCTTGGCCGCCCAGAACCACCGACACGCCGTTCAGCGCGCTGGGCAGCGAGTCACCCGGCCAGCCGCTGAGATCGGTAGTCACCTGGGTCAGGTTGGTTCCGTAGATCTCCACTAACTCGCCCGGTGCGAAGGTCGACAGGCCGGTAACCTCCACAATCGGAATCACCGCGGCCACTGCCGGAAGCGCGGCGCTCGCGGCGTTCGCGGTGGCCAGCGGTGCGGTCATCGTGCTGGTCGCGATGACGTCGAGTTGGTGTGTGGCCGGAGCGACAACCACGCTGCTTAAAGATGTCAGTCCGGCGCCCGCGTTGACCCCCATCAGAGCGTATGCGTTGCCCGATCCCGACGGATCGGTAGATACGGACAGCGCCGTCACATCGCCGTCGATATCCATTCCAGCGATCTGCGCGCCTGCCCCCAGGCGGTAGTTGACGTCGAAGATCACCGTGCCCGCCTGCACGGCGCCCGACTCCTGGCGCAGCGTGTGCAGACCAATTTCCGAAGCCGCGCCGGCGCCCGCAAAACCGGGGATTTGGAACGTCATGGAGTCGGTGCCGCGGAGTTGCCCCGTAAGGGGCGCGGAAGGATTCTCCACGGTGTCTACATCCACCGAGAAACCGGTGGGGCCGAGCAGCATGTTCTGAACAGCCTGTACCATCTGAGTGTTGGTCATGTCTATTTGTGTCGCCGGAACAGTCAGCACACCCACGCCCACTGAGGCGGAGGGCGTGCCAGGCATGATATCCGCCGCAACCGCGATTTGCCCGCTCCCACCTTGGACGGTGTACACGCGCATGCCGGAGAAGGTCACTTGCGAGGGGAATTGATAGGTCAACTGTATGGCCACTTCCGCGGATGCGATCGCATACGCGGCTCCGGTGTAAGAGACAATCACGGTCGCCACGCCCGTGCCGGCGGTGGAACTCAGGACGGCCATCAGCACGGCTGAGTTGGCGGATTGCACAGTGCCATTCATGGCTGCCGACGGATCGGCCGTGCCGACGCTGACGGAATACCGATCCGGATTAGCAAGCAGTCCGGTTAGAATCGCCACACCGGTTTGATTGGACGCCGTCACTTGAACCTGGCTGGAGATCCGGCCGCTGCCCGCAGCGGCAGGGACCGGCGATGTGGTGGTAAAAAATCCCGCGGGGCCGCCGGAGATGCCCATGCCGGTCACAACTTCGTCGTTCGGAAATCGATATGCGAGGTTAAAGTCGATGGAGCCGGAGAGGATATTGCCCGACGAGTCCTTCACCACGTGGAGTAGAAGGTCTGTGACGCCTGAGTCGCCGCTGGCGGAAGCCATGACAGCGCGAAACGGGGCCGTTTGCGCGGTTTGGGCCCGCAACGACGACGCCAGGGCCAGCACCGGCCAAACCACGCCTGCGATCGTTTTGCGATTCATGCCGCTCCCCGGCAGCGCGCCACGGCATCCGTCCAACCCGAAAACAAGCGGTCGCGATTGTCCGCATTCATGGCCGGTTCGAATCGCCGCTCGGCGCGCCAGAAGCTCTCGACTTCGGACAGGCTCTTCCAGAAGCCGACGGCCAGACCTGCCAGATATGCGGCGCCCAACGCGGTCGTCTCGATGTCGGCCGGCCGGACAATGGGGCAGTCCAGAATGTCGGCTTGGAATTGCATCAGGAAATTGTTCGCGGCAGCGCCGCCATCCACGCGCAGTTCGGAGATGCGCTCGCCGGCATCCGCCTGCATGGCGTCAATGAGTTCGCGCGTCTGGTAGGCAATGCTTTCCAGCGTGGCGCGCACGATATGCGCGCGGCCGCTGGAGCGCGTCAGGCCGCAGATAATGCCACGCGCGCCGGCATCCCAATGCGGGGCGCCTAATCCCACGAACGCGGGCACCAGGTAGACGCCGCCGGTATCGGGCGCGGAGGCGGCCAGCGCTTCTGATTCAGCCGCCGTTTGGATCAGCCCCAGCTTATCGCGCAGCCACTGCACGGCCGCCCCCGCGACGAAAACGCTGCCTTCGATGGCGAACTGCGGCGCGCCGCTGGTGGAAGCCGCGCGCGTCCCCAGCAGGCGATGGCGCGACACAGGCAGGCGCTCGCCCGTGTGCATCAAAGCGAAACATCCGGTGCCATACGTGTTCTTGGAAAGTCCCGCGCGGAAGCAAGCCTGGCCGGCCAATGCGGCCTGTTGATCGCCGGCGATGCCGGAGATGGGGATTTCCGCGCCGAAGTGGTCCGCGTGAACGGTCCCTACCACGGCGCTCGAAGGCGCGATGCGCGGCAGCATGGCGCGCGGCACGTTCAGGATGCGCAGCAGATCGTTGTCCCAATCGCCCGATTCCAGGTTCATTAGCATGGTGCGCGAGGCGTTGGTGGCATCGGTGACGTGCGTCGCGCCGTTGGTCAGCTTCCAGATCAGCCAGGTGTCCACGTTGCCGAACAGCAGTTCGCCATCGCGCGCCATTTGCCGTGCGCCGGGCACATTTTCGAGTATCCAGCGGATCTTGCTGCCTGAAAAATAAGCGTCGATCACCAAGCCAGTGCGGCGCGTGATTTCGGCAGCGCCTGAACTTTGGGCCAGCTCCGCGCAATAGGGCGCAGTGCGGCGGCATTGCCAGACGATGGCTGGCGCCACCGCGCGCCCGGTCGCGCGCTCCCAAACCACGGTGGTCTCGCGCTGGTTAGCGATCCCCGCCGCGACGATCTCGGCGGCTGGCGTGCCGGAACGGTCCAGCAAAAGGCGCGCGGCATAAAGCTGCGCGTTCCAAATCTCATCGGCATCCTGCTCCACCCAGCCCGCTTGCGGATAGCGGCATTCGACCGGCGCGGATTCCATGGCGGCGCGGCGCCCCTGTTCGTCATAAAGCGTGGCGCGCGCGCTGGTGGTGCCTTCGTCGAGGGAGAGCACACATGCCATGGGGCAATTATAACGATATATTATGATGACATGGTGCGTCCTGAAAGACGCGTTGTTCTAGCAGGTGGAAGTCCTGTCCGGGTAAGCGCCGAAGCGCCCGGTAGCAGACTCCAGCCGAGCGGAGAAATCCGCCCGCGCCGAGCGGAGTGTCGAAAGCCCTTGAAACAGAGGGGAGCAAGCCAGCGGGCCGCAACAACAAGTGAACGCTGCAGCCTCGTCAAATTATCAGCCGAAAGGCGTTTGGGAGGGCCGAACCGATCATGTCGCGGTGAAGGCAACAGACAGCATCCTGGATCGGAACGGGTGCTGGACCTCTCCGGGGTCTCAAGCGGTGGCGCGTTGGGACAGAATAGCGTGGAACAGGAGAGATCCTACCTGGCAGCCAAGTCGGGCAAAGACCGGGCGTATAAGGCCGGATGGCTGAAGTCGCACGGAGCCGGGAGGAAGTCCGAGGGGTCCGTAGTACCAGGGAAGGCGCACAGTATAACGCGCTGGAGGGAAGGGACCTGCTTTGGTCACGTCGGCGGGGAGGTAAGCGTGAGGGCATGCCGGAAACGGCCAACAACTCCTCAGTAAAAGCGCGACAACTCCGCTGTCCGGCTATCGATGTGCGCCAAGTGGGTCCGCACTTTGCGGGATCTGCGAAGGTAGTTACAACTGGCTTGACACCCTGGTGAAAGGCCCGATCCGGCAGGGAGTGGGACGCCACGCACGCCACATCAAGAAGATCGTCGTTAAGCCGTGTGCGGGAAAACCGCACGCACGGTTTGAAAGGGGGTTGATGGAAACGGGCTGGCGCTAGACGCTAGTACCGCGCCATAATCTACCAATGACCGCTCCCGCCACAGCCCTTTCGACTCCCGCCGCGGATGCGTCCGAGCGCTGGAGCCTGTCCCGCCGGATATTGTTTCGCCTCGCCTTCATGTATCTGATTTTCTATTGCTGGCCGTACGCGGGGAAGTCGAACCTATTCGATGCGATTCCCAACTTTGGCATGGGATCCATGAACGACGACGATGCGCTGGGCTTGACCAAACTGGCGGAGGCTCCGTGGCGGGCTCTCTGCCCCTGGGTTGCGGTCCATGTCTTTCATCTGCACGGCGCAGTCACTCAATACCATCCGACGGGCAGCGGCGACACCACTCTGGACTACGTTCTAGTGTTTTGTTTCGCCGCGATCGCAGCGTTCGCGGCGATGGTCTGGTCCCTTCTCGACCGCCGTCGTCCCAACTATCGCGCCCTGTACGCATGGTTGCGGCTGCTGGTTCGCTTCACACTTGCCTTCACCATGCTTTCCTACGGCTTCGCTAAGGTATATCCGCTGCAATTCCCGCCGCCTTTCTTGGCACGGCTCACCGAAACCTATGGGGAATCGTCGCCCATGGGTATTCTTTGGACTTTTATGGGCGCGTCGACCGCATACACAAGGTTTTGCGGACTGGCGGAAGTCTCTGCCGGATTGCTGCTCCTGTTTCGCCGGACGACTACAGTCGGCGCACTGGTGGCCGCGGGCGCCATGTTGAACGTGGCAGCGCTGAATTTCTGCTACGACGTTCCCGTGAAGCTATACTCGCTGCACCTCATCCTTATGTCGCTTTTTCTGCTGATCCCGGACGCCGCGGCGTTGATGCGCTTCTTCTTGTTGCATCAGCCGTCGCGGCTCGAGGGTGTGTGGCTGCCGAAGTTTCAACGCCACTGGTTGCGCGCCGCTGCGATCGCCCTGCAGGTCCTGGCGATCGCCTCGGTTCTTTACAACAACATGTGGGGCGGGTACAAGAGCCTCACGCAGTACTCAACCACTTATTACAAGCACGCGCCTCTCTATGGCGTCTGGAATGCCGACAGCGACGCCGCGCCCTGGCGTCAGCTAACGGCGGAGTTTCCGGGTTCGCTGTATATCCGCAACGCCGCGGGTGACAGAGTCCGTTTCCAAACGAAATACGATGAGCCGAAGCACACTGTCACATTGACTTCCGCGCAGCCAAAACAAAAGGGCGATTTCACCTACTCCCAGCCGGACGCCCAGCACTTGATCTTTCGGGGGAACCTGGATGGCAACCCGATCGTCGCCGAGTTCCATCGGTTTGACGCCTCCCAGTTCCTGCTCACCAGCCGCGGCTTTCATTGGATCAACGAGGATCCATTCAATCGTTAAACTTCAATCGTTAAACTTGTTGCAATGCCCTCTCAACCGGAGTATTATGGTGCAATGCGGCGCTTCCCGGCCATCTTGCTGGTGTTTCTATTCAGCTTCTCGCCGATTGCGCCCGCGCTGTTTGTAGACAGCGAATCGAATCTGCCCGCTTGCTGCCGCCGCGATGGCAAACATCATTGCGGCATGACGGACATGGCGCAAACGCCGCCAACCGGACCGTCAGCCGATACGTTGCGCGCCAGGTGCCCGTTTTTTCCACACGGCGGGGCGGTGGTGCCGAATCCGGAAGCGGCGATGCCGGATGCGTCTCAGTCAGCCGGCATCTCAATCGTCAGTCAAACCGCAAGTCCGGCTCAAGCTGACGTTGGATATCGCATTTCGTTCGACGGTTCCCATCGGAAGCGCGGACCTCCTACTCTCTTCTCATAGACACAATTGCCGCAACAACCTGGAAAGGCCGGAGGCCTGTCCTACAGTCTAAAGGAGGCTCCATGCGCAACTTCATATTCAGTTTGTGTCTGCCGGTTTCACTGCTTCACGCGACAATTTTTGGAAGAATACAAGGAATCGTACACGACCCGCAGCATCGGCCGGTAGCCGGAGCGTCGGTAAGACTACAGGCGACGACGTCCGATTGGTCGCAGAGGGCACAAGCGGACGATCATGGCGAGTTTTCGTTCGCCACCGTGCCGGTCGGCGACTACCAAATCACTGTCACTCAGTCCAACTTCGCAAAGTCTGAGCAGACTGTCACGGTCGCTTCCGGGGCGTCGCCGATTCTCCACTTTCAACTGGCGATCGCGGCGTTGAATCAAAGTACCGTGGTCTCCGGCCACCCAGAACCGGTCAATATGGATTCGGTAACCCCGACCACTCTGGTCGATCGCGACGACATAGCCGAAACTCCCGGCGCCGACCGCACCAACAGTATGGCGATGATTACCGACTACACGCCCGGCGCATACGTGACGCACGATATGCTGCATATGCGCGGCGGCCACCAAGTCGATTGGCTGATCGATGGTGTGCCTGTGCCAAACACGAATATCGCCACCAATCTGGGACCGCAGATCGACCCCAAGGACATCGATTATCTCGAAATCCAGCGCGGCAGCTACGATGCGGAATACGGAGACCGTACGTATGGAATCTTCAATATTGTGCCCCGATCCGGCTTCGAGCGCGACAACGAGGCGGAACTGGTCACCTCCTTCGGCAATTGGCACCAAACGAACGATCAACTTAACTTCAGCGGGCACACCGAGCGCTTCGCGTATTACCTGAGCGTTAACGCGAATCGCAGCGACTACGGTCTGCAGCCCCCCATCGGGCAAGTCGTGCACGACGCGGAGAACGGCTATGGGGGATTCGCGTCCCTCATATTCAACCCGAGTTCCTCCAACCAATTCCGGCTGGTCGCCTCGCTGCGCCAGGATTATTACCAGATACCGATCGACCCGAACCCCAACTCATCCGGTAATCAGGTTTATCCCAGTTACGGACTGCGCGACAGCGAACGTGAGCCCGATGGCTATGTTACCTTCTCCTGGGACCACACGTTCAATCCAAACCTGCTGATGACCGTCTCACCTTTCTATCATTACAACCAGGCCAGCTATAACAGCGGGCCGAACGACGTGCCGGTGATCTCGACTGTGCAACAGACCGCCAATTATGCCGGTCTGCAATCGACCTTGAACGCAACCGTTGGGAAGAATAGCGTGGAAGTGGGTGTGTACGGATTCGCCCAGCACCAGAGCAACTTCTTTAATAACGTTTTTACGGATTGCGGTACGAGCTGTCAGAACTTCGGACCGTCTTCGGCCGCAGTAACCGGCGGCTTGGCCGAAGGGTTCATCAGCGACCGATTTAAGGCGACCTCGTGGTTGACGCTGATCGCCGGCCTTCGCGAATCGCACTTCAGCACCCCGGGCGCCGGAACCGAGGCGGGAGTCACACAGAACGCGACGGACCCGCGATTCGGCGTGGCCATCCGGGTCCCAAAACTGAACTGGGTCTTTCATGGCTTTTACGGCCACTTCTATCAGCCGCCTCCACTCCTGACTGCTACGGGTCCATTGCTCGATTTAGCCACTAGCCAGACGCTGACTTTCGCCCCCCTGAAGGGAGAGCGCGATGAAGAATACCAATTCGGAGTTTCGATTCCTTTTCACGGGTGGGTGCTTGAGGAAGACACATTCGAAACGCGCGCGCAGAATTGGCTGGACCACAACAATATCGGCGAATCGAACATTTTCTGGCCTATCACCTGGACGGCCGCCCTGATTCAAGGTTGGGAAACCACGCTGCGTTCCCCGCGCATTTGGCATCGCGCGCAGGTCCACTTGGCCTACTCGAATCAGATCGCGCAGGCCACAGCGCCTATCACCGGCGGCGTGGTCTGCCCTCTTCCCGTCACGGACGCATGCCCCGTGGCGATCCCGCCGGGATATTCGCCGGTAGACCACGATCAGAGAAACACCTTGAACATCGGCGCCAACGCAAGTCTCCCCTGGCAGGCGTTCGCTTCGACGAATGTGTACTACGGCTCGGGATTCACAAACGGCTTGCCGGACGCGCAGTATCCAGGAAACTATCTGCCGCCGCACACTACGTTCGACATCGCCCTGGGGAAAAGTTTCGGCGAGAAAGAGAGATACAGGATTTCGGTGACCGCGACGAATGTGGCGAATCGCCGCGTATTGCTCGACAACAGCTTGACGTTTGGCGGATTCCACTTCAACGACCCGCGGCAGATCTACGGCGAGTTCCGTTGGAGGTTTCACTACTGAATTACGCGCTTTGAAGAGCGAGTCCTGGAGGACCCGCGCAGACCTGGAGGTCCGCTCCACACGCTATAATGCCGGTATGTTCTTTCGCAGAAAACGTCCTGCCGAGGTCACGTTCCAGGATCGACTCGACAACCTGAAACGGGCGGGATTCAGCGTGACGCCGCGGCCCGATGGCGCAGTGCTGGTGGCCAGGGGGGGCTTCGCGGTGGCGCTGCGCGAGAGCGGCGGCGAAGTCCGGCGCGCGGAATTGGGCGGCATCCTGATAGGCGGCGAAATCGGCTCCCTGGTGGACGGCGGCTATCAGAAGTTCTTCCGTACACCTTCGGGGAAGACCAAGCCGGCGCTGGCGTCCGAACTGAAGGCGCTGCACGATTTCGAGGAGGACCTGAAGGAGGGGCTGGGATTGGAGACCCTGTATAACGAGGCGCTGGGCACCGTCTCAACGTATTACCTCTACGACCGCGTCAAGGATCGGGACGGCGGCGTGCCCAAGCGCGTTTGGGAGCAGTAAGCCCGCTCTCGATAGATAGAGCATGAAGACACATCGTCTGGTTGTCTTTTTACTGCCGCTGCTGTTGGCGGCACAGAGCCTGCCGGAGTTTGAGAAAAAAGTCACGGAGTTTACCCTCGCCAATGGCCTGCACTTCATCGTAGCCGAGCGGCATGAGGCGCCGGTGGTTTCGTTTCACACTTACGTGAACGCCGGGTCGGTGGACGATCCTTCGGGCGCCACCGGAATCGCCCATATGTTCGAGCACATGGCGTTCAAGGGCACCCAGAATATCGGCAGCAAGAATTGGCCCGAGGAAGAGAAGGCCATCGACGAGGTGGAGGCGGTCTACGACCGGCTCGACGGCGAGCGGGACAGAGGCGCCAAAGCGGACCGCGGCAAAATCGCGGCACTGGAGGCTGAGTTGAAGACCGCGGAGGAAAAAGCCAACTCGTTCGTCGAGCCGAACCTCTATCCGCGCATCATCGAGCAGAATGGCGGCGAGAACATGAATGCCCAGACCTCCTGGGACTCGACTGAGTATTACTATAGCCTGCCATCGAATCGGATCGAGTTATGGTTTTTGCTGGAGTCGCAGCGTTTCATCCAGCCCGTCTTCCGCGAATTCTACAAAGAGCGCGACGTGGTAATGGAAGAGTACCGCATGCGCGTGGAGTCCGATCCGCAGGGCAAGCTGATGCAAACGTTTCTGGCCACGGCATTTTCGGCCTTCCCGTACCGAGTGATGGGCGCGGGCTGGCCCAGCGATGTAATGCATCTGCGGCGGGCCGACGCCTGGCGATTCTTCCATGAATATTATGTTCCGGGCAATATTACGCTGGGAATCGTGGGCGACGTGAATCCCGCCGATGCGCGCCGCCTGGCGGAAAAGTATTTCGGTCCAATGCAAGCGCGCCCATTACCGCCGCTGCTGCACACCGAGGAGCCTCCCCAGGAAGGCCCCAAGCAGGCAGAAGTGGGGTCGCCCAGCCAGCCGCTGCTGTTCGTGGGATATAAACGGCCGGACGAGTACAGCAAGGAAGACCCCGTGTTCGATGTGATCGGCGGCATCCTCTCCAGCGGCAGGACCGGCCTGCTTTACAAGGATCTGGTGCGCGACAGGCAGATCGCGTTGCAGGCGGAGGCGGACGATACGTTTCCCGGCGGCAGGTACCCGAATCTGTTCCTATTTTCCGTGGCGCCCGCGGCAGGACACACAACGGCCGAGAACGAGAAGGCGTTTTATGAAGTGCTGGAGAAATTCAAGTCGCAAAGGGTGAACGCCGCGACGCTGGCGCGGGTAAAGGCCAAGACTCGCGCGGATCTGATCCGTAGATTGGATAGCAATTCGGGATTGGCCGGCTTACTGACCGCCTATCACGCGATCTATGGCGATTGGAGGAAGCTGTTTACTTCGCTGGACGACGTGGACCGGATTACCGCCGAAGATGTCCAGCGCGTGGCGCAAGAATGCTTCGTGCCCCAGAAGCGCACGGTGGCTTACCTGGTCGCGCCGCAGCAAGCGGCCATCCATGAGGTGTCGAGATGAATCTCGACAGGGTGCGCCTGCGTGCGTGCGCCACGTTTTTCATAGTTTCGGTAGCGGCTTTTGGGCAGACCACCGGGGGTCCGGCCGCTATCCCGAACACTCCGGTGGCCTATAGAGACTTGAGATTCCCGCCGCTGAAACACGTCCCGATTCCAAGCGTGACGACTTGCACTCTCCCTAATGGGATGAAGCTGTACTTACTTGAAGATCACGAACTGCCGATTGTCAGCGGGACGGTGCGGGTGCGGACCGGCAACCTGTTCGAACCACCCGATAAGGTCGGCCTCGCTACCATTACCGGCGCCGTGATGCGGTCCGGCGGCACGCGAAGCAAGACTGGCGACCAGCTCGATGAAGAACTGGAAAACATTGCCGCGTCGGTCGAAAGCGAAATCGGCGAGTCCAGCGGGTCGCTATCTTTTTCAACGCTAAAGGAGCATAGCGACGAAGTGCTGGGCACCTTCAAGGACGTGCTCACGCAACCCGAGTTCCGCCAGGAAAAGATCGATCTGGCCAAGTCCGAACTGCTTAGCGGCATCGCACGGCGCAACGACGATGCGCATGGCGTGGCGGACCGGGAATTTGCAAGTATAGTCTATGGCAAGGAAACGCCTTATGGCTGGCAAATCGAATATGCCACGCTCGACCACATCACGCGCGCCGATGCGATCGCATTTTACCGGCGTTACTTCTTCCCGTCCAACATGCTGATGGCGGTATGGGGCGATTTCTCCGCCGCCGAAATGCAAGCGAAACTGACCAAGCTGTTTGGCGGTTGGAACTACGAACAGCCCAAAGTGCCGCCGTTCCCGCCGGTCCGCGAGAAAGCGCGGCCCGGTATCTACCTGGCCACGAAAGACGATGTGACACAGACCTTCTTCATCGAAGGACATTTGGGCGGGCGGTTGGACGACCAGGATCTCCCGGCGCTGGCAGTGATGGGCGATATCCTGGGCGGTGGTTTCCAGAGCCGCCTGATGCAGCGGGTGCGCACGCAGCTTGGGCTGGTTTACGACATATCGGCGGATTGGGGGGCGGACTACGACCATCCAGGCCTGTTCGAGATCGAAGGCAGCACGAAATCCGCCTCGACCGCCGACACCTTGACTGCGATCCAAAAGGAGATTGAGCGCATCCGCTCGAGCGAGGTCACCGAGGATGAGTTGGAGGCCGCGCGGCAATCGGCTTTGAATGGCCTGGTGTTCGCCTTCGACACCAAGACGAAAACACTGAGCCGCTTGCTCAACTATGAATACTACGGCTATCCGAAAGACTTCATCGACCGGTATGAGAAAGCTCTGGAGGCGGTGACGCGGGCGGATGTGCTGCGCGTGGCGCGCAAACATGTGCATCCGGGCGATCTCACTATCGTGGCGGTGGGCAGAACGGACGAGTTTCGGGAGTCTCTCGCAACGCTGGACCTGCCGGTTTCGTCCATCGATCTAACCATCCCCAAGTCTGGTGGAGAAGGCAAGAAACCATGAAAACACTGTGGGCGGCGCTGCTGGTAGCCGGCATGGCCGGTATGGGTGCGCGGGCGGAGACCAGCCAGCTGAAGGGCAGGCGCATCGTAGATGAAGCTCTGGCGGCGCTGGGCGGACAGGCTTTCCTCAACATGCAAAACCGGGTCGAAACCGGGAGGATCTACAGTTCATACAACGATAAGGTGAATGGCATGGCGGTGGATGCGCTGTACACGAAATACCTGCCGCGCCCCGACCAGGCCGAGCCCGGTTCCCTGGGCGTGCGGGTGCGCGACGCGCGCGGCAGGAAACCGGAGGATATCGAAGGCAAGAGACAAGACGATGTCATCCTGTATATGGATGGAGCCGGCTACGAAGTTACGTTTCGCGGCGCCCGCCCCTTGTCCGATATAACCGTCCAACAGTTCAAGACGGCGACGCTGCACAACATCTTCTATATCCTGCGCCAGCGCCTCGGCGAGCCGGGGATCGTATTCGACTCGCGCGGCGCCGATTTTTTCGAGAACCGTCCCGTGGAGGTTGTCGACATCACCGACGCCAATAACGAGACGGTCACCGTGTACTTCGATCAACTCAGCAAGCTTCCCTCGCGGCAGGTTTACTTCCGAAGAGACCCGATCGACAACTCGAAACTGGAGGAAGCCACGTTGTTCAATAAGTATCGCGACGTGGGCGGCGGCGTGATGTGGCCCTTCTCCGTGCGGAACGAACGCAATGGCGAGAAGGTCTTCGAGAGGTACTCGGAGAGCGTGGAAATCAACCAGGATTTCAAGGAAAGCATGTTCACGCTGCCGCCGGGCCTGAGGCTCTTGAAAAAAGACAAGTGACCGTCCAGGTGCTGTTACAATAGCGCGTTCAGGGAGGCAATGCCATGGAAGATACGGTGATCCGTCCCACTATGAAGTTTATCAAGCTGGGCTATGCTTTGGTCTTGCTGGCGATTGTGGCGGGCGTGATCGGCTTCAGCATGATTTCGCAGGAGAGCGAATGGAAAAACAGGCCCTGGATTATGGCCGTGCCCGCGCTGCTGCTCATCTGGCCGGTTCGCCGGCACATCGCCCGCCAGTTCACCAAGGCCACTATCGCGGGCGACAGGCTGCGATACGAGGTCGGCGCAATGGCCAAGTCCACGCGGAACATATCGTTGCCGAAGGTGCAGGACGCGCGCGTGGATCAGTCGGTGATGCAGCGGATGTTCGGCATCGGCGACCTTTCGATTGAGACGGCCGGCGAGACCAGCCGCCTGACGATCCGCAATGTCGACCAGCCGCAGCAAGTTGCGGACGAGATTCTGGCCGCTTCGCACGCCGCCCCTGGTAGCAAGGGCCAGATCACATGAGCGGCAAACTAGCCGGAAAAGTCGCGCTAATCACCGGAGCCAGCCGCGGCCTGGGCAAAGCCATGGCACTGGCGTTGGCGGGCGAAGGCGCCAACATCGCCCTGGTGGCGCGGGATCGCGAGGCGCTGCAGAAGACGGCCGAAGAGGTTTGGCGTACGGGCAGCGGCGCGCAGGTATTTCAAGCCGATGTGACCAGCGAGGAGCAGGTGCTGCGCCTGCAAACGGAGGTGGCCGAGGCGTTCGGGCGCGTCCAGATCCTGGTGAACAACGCCGGCATCAACGTCCGCAAGCAGCTCATCGAATTCACATTGGACGAGTGGAGGCGCGTGCTCGACACCAGCCTGACCAGCACATTCCTGATGTGCCGGGCGTTTGTCCCGCATATGAAAGGAAGCGGCTACGGGCGCGTGATTAACATGGCGTCCATCATGGCGCACGTATCCATGCCGGGCCGCTCCGCTTATTCGGCCAGCAAGAGCGCGCTTCTGGGCCTGACGCGCGCCCTGGCGCTGGAACTCGCGCCGGAAGGCATCACGGTGAACGCCATCAGCCCAGGCCCCTTCGCCACGGAGATGAACACGCCGTTGATCGAGAATCCCGAGCTGAATGCGCAGTTCGTCGCTAAAATTCCGCTGGGCCGCTGGGGACGTGTGGAGGAAGTAGGACAATTGGCTGTGTACCTCTGTTCGCCGGAAGCCGGCTTCATCACGGGAACTGACGTGCTCATCGATGGGGGATGGTGTGCAGGGTAGCGCGACGCGGCGACACGGCGATCCGCATCCGTAGCCTATGGCAAATATTCGCAGTTATAGGGAGCTGGATGTTTACCGGACGGCGTTCGACGGAGCAATGCGACTCTTCCAACTGACGAAGCAATTTCCGGTCGAGGAGCGGTACTCCATGGTGGACCAGATGCGGCGTTCCTCGCGGTCAGTCTGTGCAAGTCTCGGGGAAGCTTGGCGGAAGCGGCGGTATAAGGCGCATTTTGTGAGTAAGCTGAGCGACGCGGAAAGCGAAGCGTCGGAGACGCGAGTGTGGCTTGAGTTTTCTTTCCAGTGCGGGTACCTGAACAAGATTCAATTTGACGAATTGGACGACATTTATGATAAGGTTATTGCGCAACTTGTTCGCATGCTCTCGGCACCGGAACAGTGGACGATACGGTGAGGTCGCCGTGTCGCCGCATCGCCGTGTCGCCGCGTCGGCTCTACTGTTTGCCCTCCTCCTAACCGCCTGCCACGGTGCCCAGCGCAAAACCATCGCCGTCATCCCGAAAGCTACCGCGCACCTGTTCTGGGTATCGGTGCATGCGGGCGCCGTGGCCGCGGGCCAGAAATTCAATGTGGACGTGCTTTGGAATGGGCCCTCCTCGGAGACAGATTACGCACGCCAGGTGCAGATCGTCGATTCCATGATCGCGAGGCAGGTGGATGGACTGGTAGTCGCGGCGCAGGACCGTACCACGCTGAACGCTTCGCTGGAACGCGCCGCCGCGGCCCACATTCCCGTGACGGTGTTCGATTCAGGCGTAGATTCCACGAATTACATGACTTACATCGCGACCAATAACTTCCAGGGTGGGCAGATGGCCGCGCGTAAGCTGGCTGCGCTGCTGAATGGCAAGGGCAACGTCGCGATGCTGATGAACGCTCCCGGAAGCAAGTCCACACTGGACCGGGAGTCGGGCTTTGAAGACGTCTTGCAGAAAGAGTTCCCTGCCATACATATCGTGGCGCGCCAGTTTTCCATGTCCGATCGCGCCAAGGGTATGGCGGCCGCGGAAAACTTTCTGACAGCCCAACCGGACTTGGACGGCATGTTTGCCTCCTCCGAGCCCAGCTCGGTGGGCGCCGCGCTGGCGTTGAAGTCGCGCGGCCTCGCCGGGAAAGTCAAGCTGGTGGCTTTCGATGCCAGCGACGACCTGGTGCAGGATCTGAAAGACGGCTCCATCGACGCGCTGGTGGCGCAGGACCCTTTCAAAATGGGGTTTGAAGCGGTCAAGACGCAAGTGGATAAGTTGCATGGAACCAATCCGCCGAAAGTGATCGATCTTAGCGCTACGGTGGTCACTAAGGATGATTTGGATAAGCCCGAGATCAAGGCGCTGCTGTTTCCGGACGTGAAGAAGTATCTGAATTAGACGCTGGGCGCTGGCCCCCTAACTCCCCGCAGACTCAGTCGAGCGGAAGTCACCCACTACGAATCAACCGTTTAGGCGGCCTTCCGGATGCAGGGCAATATTTCTTTCCAAAGACTGAAACGCTATCGCAAGTTTGGTCACTATATATCAAGTTCACCTTCTCAGTAGTTGGATCGGGAACTTCCAAACCGGCTGGAAAACCGGTGAAAAGGATCAAAACGATGAGCAACAGAATATCTGAAACGCGAGTAGCCCCGGACAACCAAACAGTCCTAAGCCAGTTGGGCCTTCTGCAGGACCTTGCCGGAACATGGAAAGGGACGGGGTTCAACCTGGTCGCCAGGCCCGACTTCCACGATGGCACGGACCTGTACCTGCAACTCAATCAGACCACCGAAACCTTGAAGTTCGACCCGATCGGGTCATCCATCCCGAATCGTGGTTTCGGGCAGGACGACATCGAATTGTTCGGCTTAACGTATCTGCAGCAGATTTCCGATGCCGCCTCCGACGGGGCACTGCACATCGAGCCGGGCATCTGGATCACGCAACCGGCCACCACGTTTCCCTCCGAAACCGCACCCGCGACCGGGCAACTCGTGGCTCGGATGGGATCGATCCCTCACGGCAACGCGCTGTTAGCCGAAGGTATTGCGCTGCCGTTCTCAGGTCCGCCGGTGTTGACGATTCCTACCGCTCAATACAGCTTCTCGCTGTTCCCGTCGTTCAATAGCACGCCCTTTGGCGTGCCGCCGACCGCCCCGGGGGTCGTGTTGAATGCCGCCGGATCCTCGGAAGCGCTCACCGCCCCGACGGTGGTGCCGCCGGCTCCCGCGTTTCCCCAATACAACTTCAGCGTTCCGATCGGACCCATTGCCGCAAACTCCACTAGTCCCCCTAATCCGCCTTTTGCGCTCAACACGCGCACGCCGTACAACACCAGCCCATTGGACCCGGCGCTACCCCTGAGCATCAACGGAGTTGCTATGCAGGACGTCATCAACGATCCGATTTTGCTACTCCAACAAGACGTCCAGATCCTGGTGGCCGATGGCTTCACGTTTGAGGGAACGGCCCTGAACATCGCCACCACGACACCGATCAATTTCCTGAAAACCGCCAATTCCGGCGCCGCAGGTGCATTGGCGCCGCCGGTCACGGTGCCGCAGTTTGGTGGAGGCACCGGATTTATCCAGTTTCTTGGCGGCCAGACCGTCACGGTCGGCAGCCAGGGCGCGGTGCCGGAGGAGAACGCTCAGACGGGGGTAGTCTATGCGACGTTCTGGATCGAAAAGGTGACAAACACGCAGACCGGCTTCTCTTTCATGCAGCTTCAATACGCGCAAATGGTGGTGCTGAACTTCCCCATTTTCCATCTGCTCAATCCACCGACCACTGTCCCACCCACCGCCCCTAAGTATGTGAACTTGGGATGGCCGCACATTTCGGTGGCGACGTTGCGGAAGACCTTTAACTAGGTGATCGCAGTTGGCGACCCGGCGCCCCAGCCACTGGTGCGGCAGTATGAAGCGCGCGAGTGGCGCGCTGCCAACTTCCCGAAGGGCGAGCATCCGGTTTCTCAAGTCCGGATGCTCGTCGCTGTATTGAGGAGTGGCATCTTAATAAACATCCATCCCTTCAATGAGTTACGGCCACAGCCAGCAAGATTCCCATTCTCCGAAAAGCCGTTCACACGCTCCGGCAACTCTCTCGCCGCCCGCAACCATCTCCAAACAAAACACTTCCGCCAGCCCACCCGAATCGTCACCACCGGCTCCCAACCGCCGCCGCGCTACCCTTTCAATGGAATTACATGCATTGACTAACCGCGGCTTGAGGAAAGGAAAAACATGGACAAAGGCAACATGCATCGCAGAATCAAGGAACTGACTGAGGTGATAGAGATAGAGGCTGGGAAGCGCGGCCTGATTTTCGTGAACGGCCCCGACACAGGGGCAGTGGCGTTAGAGGTTCCGAGACCCGGACAAACCAACGGACAAGAGAGATTTGTCTATTTCTTTGGGGTCGGGGAACCGCAAAAGGCAACAGTATAGCTTTGGTCGTGGTGTTGGTGCGTGTAATTCCTTTGTATCGAGTAACTTTCAATTGCCACGGAGTCCTTTGGCAGGCCACTGGGGCCCGATGAAATCGGCATCCCCCTTCCGCCCGCAGGCCGAAGCGATTACAGGCGTCCGCAGAGTCATTATTCCAGGTTCCGCGCACCGTCCTGCTCGTCGGGAAGCCGTATGTCGATCACGCCAGCTTCGTGTTCGCCTCGCCGGAGGCCGGTGCTAGCTCGATTGCGAAAGTATGCCCATCGGTAAGCGTCTTCAGTGGCCATGATTTCTGAGCCGCCACGGACCGACGCCTGAACGGCCGCGGTCGAGCCTTCCCCTTTTCCCCCATTCATTGCACGATAATATAGCCAGATATGACCGTCGAGATAGAAGGCGTCACTTTGCACCTGGCGCATCCGGACGAACTGCCCGTGCGCTGGGTGGGCCAGGAAGAGCTCATGCGCCAGTTGCTGGCGGCCTGGCTCGTGGTAAGCGAGCAGGATCTGCCCATGCACCCGCGCCTGCTGGGCAAGCCCGGCGTGGGCAAGACCACGCTGGCTTATGCGGCCGCCAAGCGCATGGGCCGCGAAGTCTACATCCTGCAAGCCACCATGGACACGCGCCCGGAAGATCTGCTCGTAACGCCAGTGATCGAGGGCCAAGGGCGGCTGCGCTATGTGGCCTCGCCGCTGGTGACGGCTATGATCCGCGGCGGCATCGCCATTCTCGACGAAGGCAATCGCATGAGCGAGAAGAGTTGGGCCAGCCTGGCGCCGCTACTCGATAACCGCCGCTATGTGGAGTCCATCGTGGCGGGCATCAAGATCAAGGCGCATGCGCAGTTCCGCATCGTCACCACCATGAACGACGACGCCTCCACCTTCGAACTGCCCGAATATATACACTCACGCCTGCAGCCGCAGATCCTGATCGACTTTCCGGAGCGCGACGAGGAGTATCAAATCCTGAAGGAGAACCTGCCGTTCGCCGAGGAGCGCATCCTTACTTATGTGACCGAGTTCCTGCAGCAGGCACATGCGGCCGACGAGCGGTACACGGTGCGCGATGGCATCAACATCGGACGCTTCGCCATCAAGCTGAAGAGCCTGGCCACCGAGCGGACGCACGAAACCCAGGCGCTCGAAACGGCCATCCTGCAAACGCTCGGCGAAGAGGCACTGCGCTATGCCCGGGGAAATCGACCTTCCTGAGTTGCCCGATCCGGGCAGCTTGCGGCGCGGGCGCTTCACCTACCTGCCGGTGACTCCGGGACGGCTGGAGTTTGCCATCGAGGTGCGCCAGGCGATCCTGCGCGACCGCCCGCAAGTGGTCGCGCTGGAATTGCCGATCGCGCTGCAACAGCACTATGTGCGCGCGGTGGCGCGGTTGCCGGAAATGTCCGTCATATTTTATCCGGACGAGAGGTCGCAGGAGGATGCGGAACGCGCCATCTATGTGCCGGTGGAGCCGGCCGATTCTTTCGTGGAAGCGATTCGCACGGCTATGGAGACGGGCGCGGACGTGGTTTTCACCGACCCGGATTTCGGCGAGCGGCCGCACCTGAAGGACGCTTACCCGGACTCATATTCGATCCGCCATATCGGCTATGACAAATACGTGGAGGCGTACCGCGTTTACCCGCAGGAACGATCCGACGGGATCGCCAGGCACGCGGCCGGCATCGCCTGGAAGCTGCAAGGCTGCGATCCGCTGGCGCGCGTCCTGGTGGTGCTGTCGCTGAACCTGCTGGACCCTGTCCTGGATGCCATGGACGAGCCGCAAGCGCAGCCCATGTCGCGGCTGCGGCGCGAGGGCGTGCGATTGCTCAATCCGCATCCGGATTCGCTGGCCGAGATCACCCTCGAATATCCTTATCTGCAATACCGCTACGAGCAGTTCCGCGGCTTGCTGACCGACTCGAACCTGATCGACCGGCGGCACGCGCAATTCGCGCTCTTCGGCGAAGCGGAGAAGAGCTACGAAGTAAGTACCGGCGAGCGCGTGGCACACTGGCAGCGGCGGCTGCTGGCGCGCTACGCGCGCAACCTGGCGTTGGCGGATCGTGCGTTGATGCCCGGGGTGTTCGACCTGACAGTCGCCGCGCGCAGCATCGTGGACGATAACTATGGCTGGGAGGTTTGGGAAACAGCCGGCCGCTACCCGCCGCAGAAGACCGCCAGCGATCTGGAAACCGTACAGATATCAGGCGAGGAGGTGTGGCTCGACACCAAGCGCATCCGGTTGCGGCGCAGGCTGCCGAGCGTCAAGCGGCGGTTGCGTCCGGTAGGATTGAAGCCGCGCAAGAAGGAGAAGTTTCCGGGCGAATGGGCCAGCCAGTTGGATGGCAACAGCATCTGCTCGTACCCGCCGGAAGACCTGGTGATCGAGGATTACGGGCGCTTTTTGAAGAGAAAAGGCAAGGGCATCCTTTCGGAAGAGCATACGCGCGTTGAGCCGTTCACTACGTCGCTGCTCGACGGCATCGATCTACGCGAAACCATTCGCAACTGGCACGAAGGCAAGATCTACGTGCGGCAATATCAGAAGGTCGCGGGCGAGGTGGGTTCGGTAATCGTGATCTTCGACGAGGATCGCGACAACCATTATTACTACATGACCACGTGGCTGGGCGAGCATCAGAACGAATCGGACATGGCGTTCTACTCGACGTTTCCGTTCGACAACCTGGTGGGGCCGGGCATCGGGCGCGGCGAGTACGGCGGCTTCCTGATGAGCTTGCCGGCGCGCCGCATGTTCGATGTGTGGCAGGATCCGGATTACGATTTCGCGGAGAGTAAAGCAGAGCGCCTGCTGCTGGCGGGGCTGGATTATTCGCTCGAAAAGTTCGTGGTATATGTCGCGGCCAAACCGCCGAGGACCGTGTTCCGCGGCATTGCGGCGCGGTTTGGGCGGACGATTGTATATATACCGATCGGCCAGCTTTCACCGGTGGCGCTGAAGAAAATCCGCGTGGTGCACGTGCTGGACGGGTATGAGAAGCGGAAGGCGGCGAAAGAGTATATTTGGTGACTGGAGAAGTTCTCGCGGGTTAGATGCCGCCAGGGTGGCGAGCGAGGATCTGGGTCGTCTCCGAAGGGATGGGCATTCATTCTCGAATCTCCACCGCCGAATGCCGAACTCGGGCTCGGCTGATGGCGTGGCGACATCGAAACAACACCGACGCCGCGGCATGATGGCATGGCTGGTTGAGGAGCGTCGTCTGGCCAATGCCAATCGTAAAGGGGCGTTTTGCCAGTGCTTGGCGCCAACGGATGACTGTCAAAGGACATTGTTATGCCAGACTCAATTAATACGCCACGCAGGGTACTAGACTGGGCGCCGGTTGTTGCCGAACTACTCGTCGCTTATGTCATTTACCTGGAATTGAAGGCAAATCGGTTCTCCGCCTTCGAACATAAAGCCCTCGACCCAGCGACCCGCGAGGAGCGCAGGCTACCTATCGCGAATTCTTTGCCGGCGCAGGAACGAGTGCACTAGAAGATTTCCGTGCGAAGTTCGCCAAGAGGATCTGGAGCGAGGAGTTGTTGCGAGTCACATGCGAGAACGAAATTGTCGCCTTTGATCACCTATGGTTCCTGTTGAGAGGTTCACCGATGAGACGCCGGCAGGTTGCAACATGGTTTCCGCATGTCATCGTACCGTTCTGGGCGATGGTTGGTCCGTATGTCCTCCAAAAGCAGGAGTTGAGAGTTTGGTGGGTGGAGAGAGAGTTGATGGACTTCACCCTTTCGTGTATTAGATTTGTCGAGAGGCAGCGCTGCACGGGCAAATGGTCTTGGCTTCGACGCGTACCTTTCCTGCGGGAAAGCCCGCCAATGAAAATGTGGTGGATTGAGTCCGGGTTGCGCAAGGAAATGGTGATTTCCGACAAGGACTTGCGTCAGATGCGGTTGGAGATCAAGAAGAGACCCCTAAAGCGGTGGGGAGTTAGCCCAGTGCACCGGATTGGCTGCCGAACCGACATTGACCCGGACTGATCCGCTTTTCGTGGGCCAACGACAAACCCGCTCAAACACTGCCGCTCGCCATAAACGAGCCCGAGGGGAAGCCTATGTCCCTGGCAGTGGAGCCGCGCAAATTGGGATAAGTTCCAGGCGAGTGGGGAATGCGGCGAGAATGCACTTCTTGCGGGAAGTCTTCCCGCCAGTTGCGGTAGCTTTCGCCGATCTGCATTGTAATGCTCTCCGTCTATGCGCGCCGACGGACGCGCCCCTGGCGATCCAAGCCTTCCCGCAGCAGGATCTTGATGTAGGTCTGGTACCCGATCCCTTTGCGCTCTGCCTGACGCCGCGCGCGGTCCAGATCATCCACGGGAATCCGCAGCATGACCTTCTGCGAGGGCGGCTTACGCAACGCCTCCGTCTTCTTGGATAGCGTGATGCCGATGCTCTTCCCGCCGACACGCAACGAGCCCTCCTTCTCGGCTTCCTCGAACAGCCTCAGTAGCCGTTCCTGATTCTCCACGAACCAACGCGCTTCTTCTGCCTCGCTTCGGGTCTCCGACAGTTTCCGTTTAGGCATCCTCAACTCCTTTAAATCGTCGCCACAGTGTGCGCCACCTTCCACTCGCCGGGAACGCGGTCACCACTCGAATCCGCCGCCGTCGCCAAGTCCACACCACCACGAGTAACCGCCCGGCGGCGGTCTGGCCGAGCTCGGTGTACCGTTCCTCTCCGCCCCGGTCCTGGGTTTCGATTGGCAGCGAAGCCCGGAAATGACCTGCGCAGCCTCCGTCGGCGTCACGCCGTGGCGCGCGATATGTTCCCTGTTCGCCTGGTCCCAATCGAAAGCGATTCGCGTGGGCAGCCCCGGCATCTGCTCTCAAGTGTATACCCTTTGTCCATACAAATCAAGAGGTAGTAATCCAAGCGCGACACAAAAAACTTAGAGGAGAACCACTATGAGAACACTCGTCTTAAGCCTGAGGCCCATTTTCGCCACGGCTGCCATCGCCATCGCAACTTGCGCGGTTTCAACCGCTCAATACAAATTCGTGCCCTTGAGTGTGCCGGGGTCGACCCTAACGTTCCCCGAAGGGATCAGCAACGAAAACCTAATCGTAGGGCAATACGCAAACAGCACCGGGGAGACCTACGGGTTCAGTTACAATCCGGCTAATGGCGCCTGGACCGACCCTATCAAGTCGCGAGGAAACACCACCGTCGTCGCCAATGCCGCCAACTCGGCTGGAACGATTGTAGGCTATTATCAGACCAGCACTGCCACCTACGGCATGATCGATACCGGCGGCGTATTATCCGAATTCAACGAATCGGGCTGTTCCAACACGGTGATCGCGGGAATCAACGACTACGAAAGCGGGACGATGACCGGCTTCTGCAGCCTGGCCAATGGGGACCAGGAGGGTTGGATCGGGTCCCCATGGAATACGGTCTTCAAGTGTTTCAATGCGACCCACACCATGCCGGTCGCTATCAACAACTGGGGTATTGTAGGCGGTAACTACTGGACCGGATCGGGCCTGAACATCACGGCCAATGGATTCCTAAGTACAGCGTTCGGCGCCTGTAGTCTGATCGCATATCCGGGCGCGGCTTACACTTCAGTTGGCGGATTAAACGACAACGGCGCGATCTCCGGCTCCTACTCTTTTGGGGACACGTGGAACGGGTTCGTTTATAACGACACATACTCAACCGTCAATGCACCCAATGCCGTGACCACCGTCCTGTCCCAAATCAATAACAACGACTGGCTCGTGGGCATGTACGTAGATGCCGAGGGAGCCAGCCACGGTTTTTGCGCTGAGCCAATAGCGGGTGAGAGCATGCTGGCGGAGCGCGTACATTAGCGTTGCACGAGGCCACCTTGTTGGATACGGCGGCGGCCGAAAGACGTAAAACCTCCACGGAACGTATCCGCATGCAAGCACGTTTGTGGCAACTCAACTCGCGCCGTATCGGCGTGGGAGCGGTTACTCTGGTCGGTTCTTCAGCGAAGCTCTTTTAGAGCTACGGAAAAGGATAACTAAAATGAAATCGGAAATGACGAAACATTCCGCCGCGAAGCGGAAACACAACGTATGGAGACCCGCGATTGCCGCAGGCTTCCTAATCGCCCAATGCGCCGGCATAGCCTCCGCCCAAAGCCTCGAGCTGTTCGACAGTGCGTCGGCTGGAACGACGTTCGCGGTGTCCGTGGCGGCCCTGACCGGCCCCGGTCAGTTTGTCACCGCGATAAAGAACAGCAACAACGATCTCGAAGTGATCGCCTGGCAGAACAATACGGACAATCGGACGATTTCGCGTCTGGATTACTTGCGCCGCCTATGGTAGCGATCGCGACCGGCTGCCGGCTCGAAAAGCCAGCGGGAAGGGTTGCCGTCGGGAGGCTGACCGGCCCGCTGCCGTGAACCAGGCTCAAGACTGGCGAAGCCCGCTCCACTCGGGCAGCAGGTCGAACCGGGTCCTGACACTCTCCACTGGCTCCCCGATCTGGTGTATCGATCCGACCAGCCCTTGTACGTCCCCTACGGCCAGTTTGAGATATTCGATCTTGTGCGGATCGATGCCCATGATCTGACAGCAACTCGCATCCACGGCCGCCAGATCTCTGCCCGCAACCACCACGCCGGCGCGCTTGGCCGTGCCCTGGATCGGCCCGTTGCCCTCCATACCGACGATCCCGTCGACAATGGCAAAATGGGCGGGAAGTGTTTTGTATAAATCGGCAATGCAGCCAGGAATTCCGGCCCAGTGCAGGATGTTCTTGGGCCATCCATATACGCCACCCGATACGGTTCCGAACAGGTTCTTCATGCTCAGGGTGGCCCCGACCCAGTGATGCGTCTTCATCTTGGGCATGGAAACCAGCAGGTCGCAAGACATCGCCGATTGGGCCAAGTAGATCGACTGCAGACGCGACTGGGGATGCGCCAGCCGGACTTCGGTTGCGCGATCGAGGTTCAGGTCGGTGAAGATCTCCTCGAATTTTGGAATGGTCTCGAAATAACCCGCCGCTTCAGCCATGTCCAGCGTGTTCCGGCGGTGGCCGGGGCCTTCTCCAATCATTACGTCGGCCCCCAATTCGCGGAAAGCTTCCAATGCCGCGTGTACCAGGAGAGGGTGTGTATTGATGGGGCTGCCGGGCTCGAACTCGACCAGGTTTGGTTTGAGCAGTACGCGTTTACCGCGGACGTCGAGACGGTATTCGGAGAGTATGCGGCGCAGATCGCTGTACAATTCCTGGGTGTAATCGGGCCTCCGCACGACCGAAACCAGCTTCTCGCACGGCACGGCCTTACGCCGAACGCAGCCAGCCAAAACCAGACCGGCCGCCGACCCTGTCAAGAACTCGCGCCGATTTAGGCCTGACATTCGCATTTACTCCAGAAATGAATTACGGCCCTCGATGGCGTCCGACGCCAGGAGGGCTAAGGCGGCATTTTGGACCGTGCGCTGCGGACGCGCGGGTGGAGGAGCATGCGACGGAAGCTGCCCGTGCGCCAGCAATCCCAGACGCAGCCAGCTTTCGCCTTCCGAGGTGCGGCACTTGGGCAATTGCGCCTGCGCCCAACGGCAGGCCTTGCGGACTACCGGCGAGTCCTTGCCGGTCAATGCCAGCAATGCCACGCCGGTGGTCTCCGGGTAGGAATGGGAGTCGAAGTCCAACGCCCGCGCGGCGCCATAGTTCCAGCCACCGTCGCTACAGGCGTGCTGCAACAGGCACGCGGCCCCCATATGTAGGCGGGCGCGGATCCGCCCGGATTCCGCGCACTGCGCGGCCTTGCGCAGGGCGAGCATCGACAATGCCGTGGGAGTCACCCACGCGCTAGTCCCCGGAAACCAGGGCCAGCCAGGAGCGGTTTGGGAAGTCCCCGTTAAGAGCCGCTGCACGCGGCTCAGAAAACTGGTCTCTTCACCGCTTTCCCTCACAATCCAGCCGATGCCGCGCCTGTAAGCATCCCCGCCAAGCTGCGCAGGTCCGAGCAATGCAACAACCGCGGTGACCCAGGCGCTCTGTCGGACGGCCGCCTGCGGCGCCCAACCGCCATCGGGACGCTGCGCGGCGATCAGCCACCGAAGCCCCATAGCAACGGGCTCCGAAACCGATTCTTGCGCCCTTATCGCCAATAACGCGTACGCCGTCGGCTCGGTCCAAGACGGCCCGCCCAGTTGGTAGGGCCAGCCGCCATCCGGATTTTGGGATTCCAGCAGGGAAAACATCAGGCTTCCTTGCCTAGGTCGCTATGCGAGGGTGGCATCCAATGCCGGCCCAACGCCTTAGCTTGCCGCAGTGCTCAATTGCGAATTGGTTTTCGACCAAATTTGGTTGATGCTCGAGCCGGCGGACGAAAACAACGCCGCCGAAGCAAGCGCCACGAAGGCCAGCATCAATGTATATTCAATCAGGTCCTGACCTTGCTCGTCACACCACAAACGCGCACAAAACATCTTCATCATCAATAAGCTCCCTTTTTTATGAGTCACGGATGGCCGCTCGGCGCGCCACCATCATCCCTGTTGTATGCACGGGCAGGGCCATGGCGGTGGCAGGCTAAGTTATTTTATTGCTATGGTTTGGAGCGCGGGTTATACCATCCACTGTACAAGAATGAGATGCGTGCCTGAAAATGAAACGGAGCCGGATCTTGATCCCTTACTGCCACTGCAACAGCATGTGCACCGGCTCGCCCAGCGAAAACGCGAGCTTGTCTTGCGCCACTGAGATACGGAAAGTGCCCGGCCGCAGGCCCCCCACCGTCAGCCGATCGTGGAAGTGCTGCACCTCGGTCACCGGTCCCACGGGCCGCTTAGTCGCGGGATCCACGGCACGCGTGAAGATGCACTCGAAGCCGTCGTGTACCTGCGTGAAATAAATGCGGCCCCCGCCCGGAGCCCAGCGCGGATAATCGCCTTGTCCCAGATCCACCCATTCCGTAGCCGGAACACTCTGCAACCCCCGAAACGGCGCGGCCCACATATGCGGCTGGCGGCCGCGCTCTTCGGAGGAGTATAGCGCCCATCTCCCGTCCCGCGAGAAATTGGCCAGGTACAGGTTCGCTGTCGGATGTGCATAGATCGCCTGATGCTCGGCGGTGCGGGTATCCCAGACCACGATCGCCCGGTGCAGCGCCGCGCTGGCCGCCAGCACCCATTGGCCGCCCGGTGAAAGATCCCAGATTACACCGGGGGATATGACCTGGCCCCAGGCTTCCCCGGTCTTGAGATTCAGAACCTTGAAAATCTCAGAACTTCTGCCGGGAATCCGTCGACTCGCCTCAAGAATAAACAGGCCGTCGGAACTCATTTCCGTGGCTCCCGGCAATGGCGTACGCGACCCGGTCCGGTAGTCTTGCAGGAAACTCGCCAGACCGGGTTGCGGGAAAAGGAACGATGCGCCATCCGGGGCAAATCGCGGCTGCTGGACGCCGGGCTCCAGTTTGGTCAGGGGCGCGAGTGGTCCGCGCGCATGGCCGCTTCCTGGGTCAATCGGCAGCACCCAGGCGCTTGACCTGTTGTCTGCCGCATCGGCCAGAATGGCGCCACTGGCGGATGCCGTGCAACTGGCATTCTCCGCCCGTACCTCCCCCCGTATACGTCCTTGCGCGGTGGAGTACCGGACGGCGCCGGGGCCGGGCTTGAGCGGGAATTCGCCCAACGACGGGACGAATTCATTGGCGCTCATATAAAGGAACCGATCTCCGGTCACCGCACAGGCGCGTGAGCTCAGAGGTAAATCGTAACTGAATTCGGGTACCAGTGCAGCCGCGCCGCCATTTAGCGGGGCTTTCCAGAGTCCCAGCGTCGCGAATTCGTCGGCGGCCAGA
>Ga0209333_1000312_pt1 | contig 26973 bp, 24 predicted proteins | sample BlaSpr_A8_OM2_O3_FD_187982 | JGI IMG/M metagenome (GOLD analysis project Ga0209333, IMG submission 187982) | Forest soil microbial communities from Thunder Bay, Ontario, Canada - Black Spruce, Ontario site 2_A8_OM2_O3 (SPAdes) (version 2) | ecosystem: Environmental > Terrestrial > Soil > Boreal... | reverse complement strand
CCGCCAGACCCCGCAGACCCCGCAGACCCCGCTCGACCTATTGCCATTCCGCCTAACCTCCGGCATAATAAGTGTTTGCCTTGACCTCGCCGGACTCTTCCGGAATAAGGATATACATCCGTGTTAATGATTCGACTGTCGCGCATGGGTGCGCGCAAACAACCGTATTACCGCGTGGTGGTGATCGAGAAGGCTCGCGCGCGCAATGGCCGGCCCGTGGAAGTTGTGGGGACCTACAATCCTCGAACCAACCCCACAAGTATCGACTTCAAGCGTGACCGCGTCGATTATTGGGTTTCCAAGGGCGCTCAAATGTCGGAGCGCGTCGGCAAGCTCTACTCCAAGTCCGCGGCTGCTCCAGCGGCCTCCGTAGCCTAAATACCCGTCATGACTGAAACCCCTGGAGATGTTCGCGTTCTCATCGAGAAGATCGCGAAGTGGATCGTCGATGCTCCCGATGAGGTTTACGTGGATCATCTCGATGACGACGTGATCGAACTGGAAGTGGCCGAAGCTGATGTGGGCAAAATCATCGGCCGGCAAGGGCGCAACGTCCGGGCGCTGCGTACGCTTCTAAGCGCCGCGGGTGTGCGAGCGCGCAAGCGATACACGCTGGAAGTGATCGACTAGGAAATCAAAGACTAGGATCACCTAGGAAGCAGAACATTCGCGATTCTGAAACAGACGGTGAATTCATTACGCTGGCCCGCGTGGTGAAAACGCAGGGCCGCCGCGGCGACGTGGCCAACGAGATTTACAGCAATGTTCCAGGACGATTTACATCAGGCATGAAGTTGCTGGCGCTTTCGCGGCAGCCGGAAAGCCCGCGCAGGGAACTGGAAGTCGAGGATCTTTGGCCGCACAAGGGAATGCTGGTTCTGAAGTTTGCTGGAGTGGATTCGATTTCCGAAGCGGAACGGCTGGTCGGATGCGAATTGCAGGTGCCGCGCAGCCAGCGCTCCAGTCTGCCGGCCGGCCGGAACTATGTGAGCGATCTGATCGGTTGCATGGTGCTTGACCACGACCGCGACATCGGACGCATCGAAGATGTCCAGTTTGGAGCGGGCGAGGCGCCGCTGTTGATTGTGCGCGACTCAGCGGCGCGGCTAGTGGAGATTCCCTTCGCAGAGGCGTATCTCGACAGTGTGGATGTGGAACGCAAGCAGATGCGCATGAACTTACCCGAAGGCCTGCTCGAAGTGAACTTTCCGCTGACGGCAGAAGAGAAGCGGGAGCAATCGCACTCGGCCAAACGGAAAAAGCACTAATCAGGAACAGAGGTAGAGAATTTCCTCTGTGTCCCCTGTGCGCTCGGTGTTAAAAAAGTTTTGCATCCGTAAGGCCGATGATGAAGGCCGATATAGTAACGATTTTTCCGGACTTCTTTCGCGGGCCCTTGGATTACGGCATCACGCGCCGGGCGCAAGAGATGGGCCTGGCGGAAATTCAGGTCCATGATCTGCGGGAGTTTACCCGAGACCGTCATCGTACCGTGGACGACCGTCCTTTTGGCGGCGGCGAAGGCATGGTGCTGAAGCCGGAACCGCTGTTTGAATGTTTGGAGTCGATGGGGCTTGCTCCGCGGGAAGAACGAATCGGGCGTCGAGTGAAGCAGTCGGTAGTGTTGCTCTCGGCGCAAGGCCAATGTTTTACGCAGATGGTTGCGGCGGAGTTGGCTCTGCTCGACCGCATCATTTTAGTCTGCGGACGGTATGAGGGTGTGGACGAGCGCGTGACGGAATTTTTAGCCGATCGGGAACTCTCCATCGGCGACTATGTTCTTAGCGGCGGAGAAATGGCTGCGGCCGTGGTTGTGGATGCGGTGACGCGGTTGCTTCCTGGCGCTGTGGGAAACGAAGCGTCAACCCAGCAGGAATCGTTTACGGTTGACGTCAACGTGAAAGGCACGGGCGGAGCGGATTCGACTTGCGGGTCGAACGGATTGCTGGATTATCCGCACTACACGCGCCCCGCGCAGTTTCGCGGGATGGCGGTGCCGGAAGCGTTGATGTCCGGCAACCATGAAGAGATCCGGAAATGGCGTCGTCAGCGGGCGTTGGAAAAGACTCTACGCAACCGCCCGGACTTGCTGGAAGGTGCAGCGCTGAGCAAGGAAGACGTCAAGTTTTTAGCTGAGACGAAAAGAGGCGGGATCAGGATCGAGAAGCTCAAAGATAATCCGCTGTGAGTTCGACGGCGAGACCAAATTTAGCATCACGGATTTTAGAGTTCGGAAGGATTAAACATCATGTCGAATCTTATAATCGAAAAACTGCTGGCGAAAACCCAACGCACGGACATACCTGCATTCCATCCCGGAGACACCGTTCGCGTTCACGTGAAGATCAAGGAAGGCGACAAAGAACGCGTGCAGGCATTTGAAGGCGTAGTGATCAAGCGCGACAACGGACCGCAGGCCAGCTTCACCGTGCGCAAGATCAGCTTTGGCCAGGGCGTAGAGCGCATTTTCCCCGTCTACTCGAAAGTGATCGACAAAGTCGATCTGTTGCGCTCGTCCAAGGTGCGCCGCGCCAGGCTCTATTATCTGCGTGGCCTTAAGGGCAAAGCGGCGCGTCTGCGCGACGTCGAATAATGGACTGTCGAAGAATACGGTTGGAAGTTTCGCCGCTCGGGTGGGTTGCTCCGCTTCCAGGCGGTGTGCGGGTTGATGTGACTCTTAGTTAGCCCGCCGCCTTGGCGAAGGATTCCGTGACGACTTCGAGACCGGCGAAGTCCTCGGTGCGTGGCTTCTTCAACTGATCCAGCACATAGTTCAGCAGGGGACGGTCTCCTTGCCGAATCTCCTGAAACTCCACGCCCATGGCGCGGTTGTCGGCGGTATATCTCACATGCCCGCGCAGCGCTACGCTGACATCGCACATATTCAGTACCAGCCTTAAGTTGGTGCCCGGCTTCAAAAGATCGCTGGCGCTGATGAGGCAACCATATTCCGAGATCTGTTCTAGCCGGCCTTCGAAGCGCGAGCGTCCACCGATATCGGTCAGATCGGCTCCGCCCTCGACGCGGTAGCGCGGCCGCCGCCGCCGATTCTGCTCACCCTTGCGGAAAGCGTTCATGACGGGCTTCTTATTAGGTCCCGCTGGAAGGATTGGCAGATATTGCTCTTCCATCAGCCGCAACTCTTCTTCCCAGGGGCTTCTGCTACCCTCCACACATTCCACTGTGAACTGGCCGCGCAGCGCGGATTCCGGATCGGCGGTCCATACTACTTGACAGACGCTCTTGACGCGTCCCCGCGCGACCGTGACCAAATCCCCCACCTTCATCGCACGGGTGCTGCGCAGGCGCGCGCCGCGCGGGTGGATGTCATAGGTACAAGCCAGTTCCAGTCCGCCGCGGTCGCCATCCTGCGTATGAATGAGGCGAACCGGGAGCGCCAAGTGAATCAGCTTTTCGATTGGGGCACCATCGGCTGGCGCGCCATCTCTTGGCAGAGCGTCCTGCCTCGGCTCGATTGCTTCTTGGTTCACCACTACTCCTTGCGAACTGAGGATGTCGTCAACATAGCAGTACATGTCCTACCGGACAATGTACGTTGGTAATTAAGTAATGGTTACTAAGCGGCATCACCTCGCGGCCAGTGCGTGATCCGGAAGCGGCTTGCAGAGCGAGAAGCAGCGATTATGTTCGGGCGGTTTCTCATTTTGCTAGCGGTGCAGTTTGGTTTTCTGCATTAAGGCGTCATCCCGAGCGCAGCCGTTTTTCCGGCGGAGCGAGGGATCTCCAGCTTAACTTGCCCGGCGCATAAGCCAAACTGCACCGGTGCCCTCATTAATTTTCTCGCTTGCAGGAATCCACGCTGACAAGGGAAGATGGTGGGTAACACCCTTCAATGCCGACCCCTGCGAAGATCGATTCCGAGTTTTCTCTTTCCCCGGCAGCCGCGAAACTCCGGCTGCTGAAAAGATTGCGCTGCACATTGCGTTATGAAAAAAATGCGTGGGCCGCGGGAGCGGCCATGGTTGCCGGCGTCGACGAGGTGGGGCGAGGCTCTCTGTTCGGTCCGGTAGTGGCGGCGGCGGTGATTCTTGACCGTGGATATCGCCTCCGCGGCCTGCGTGATTCCAAGCTGCTGTTGCCTGAGCGCCGCGAATTGCTGGCGCCGCGCATTCGGGAACACGCGGTCGCATGGGCGGTTGCGGCCGTGGACGCCGCGCGCATCGACCAGATCAATATCTACCAGGCGTCGCGGCTGGCCATGCGCGAGGCGGTCATGCGGCTGCAGCCTGCCGCCGATCATCTGCTGATCGATGCCGTGCGCCTGGATTGCGAATTGCCGCAACGCGCTATCATCCATGGCGATGCGCTCTCCGCTTCAATTGCCGCGGCTTCGATTCTCGCCAAAGTCGAACGCGACCGCATGATGTGTGCATGGGATGCAATCTTCCCCGAGTACGGACTGGCTTCGCACAAGGGTTACAGCACGCCGCGGCATCTGGCGGCGTTGCAGGAGTTCGGTCCGACGCCGCTCCACCGGCAGTCGTTCGCTCCGGTGTGGCAGAATCCGGTGGAACAGGAAGTTTTCGAGTTCGACTGACCGTTGAGCGTTCCGCTTAAATTTGAGATATCCACCTTCCCCGGCCTGTCGGAAATCAATTATTCCCCGATACTGCTGTTTGACGGTAGTATCGCCTCACGGTGGCCACACATCCAACTGCTCCCTCCGTTTGGAAGACGCTCGTACTGCCTTGAGTCGTCTGAAACTCGGTTTGGGGACTGCACCCATTGATCAGGGATTTCACGTACTCATTGATTTGGGTGTTGCTGAACACGCCAGCATTTCTCACTGCTGGGGTTTGAGCGAAGCAAACGGACCCGAGCAGACACACAATGGCGCACAGGATACGGCGAGAGTAGTTAGACATGATTTTGGGGACTCGGTAGAAAATGGCTAGCCTTTGCGACTTCGCTCCCACTCTGCAATGCGCCCGACAGGGCGCCATCATGAATTCCATAGAGCCAGGTCACTCCACCCCAAGCCGTACCACCGGTTCCAGTTCCGGAAGTCGAACTGGATGCGGTGAAGCGCCGCTAAACGTCGCCGTAATCATGGCGTTAAATCGCCTTTCGCTTTGCTGTCTGTTGTGTGGCTTTATCTCACAATGATACTGCCGTGACAGGGTAAAGGATATGACTTCGGGAAGATGTCTCCGTGTCGTATGAACGCTTCATTCTTATGATTTCGGACGACTCTATCCTCGCGATAGTCAATTCTGAAAAGCACGATGAAGCTTGGTATCCCGTCATGGGTGATCGCCTCGACCCGCTTGCTCTCAACCCTCGCATCCGGACATAGTCGACGCGGTGATTTTTCCAAGTCATTCAACTCGTTAGAGGAGAGGCTATGGCAACCTGCGACCTTGCCGCCGTCCTCAATGCCAATCGCCAGAAGTCCGCCATCTGGCACTGTATTGGCCCACATGGAAAAATATTCACTCAGGTTGTCGACTGGCACTCCGGGGGAGGGATGAGGGGATACCCAATAAAAGGGGTACAGACCGGGCACATCCCCCGCGTTCGCGGAAACCTCGCCGCAAACTTTATTTTCTGCGGGGAAATCCGCAGTCTGTCGTAGCCAACCGACACTGTCATCCTGAGCGGAATTTGTCTCGCGCTTCGCGCGAGACAAATGGAGTCGAAGGCTCGCTTGCGGCGGCAGCGCGGAAGGGAGCTTGCACGGCTATGCTGGAAGAGAACTCCTGAGGAGACATCGGAAGTCAGGATGACAGAGCTTGTCTTGCGTCGGTGGTCACTTGGGACCGGTCAGAGCGGAATTCAATTCGTCAACTAGCTTGCTGTTGTTGGTGAGTGCATGACGCAGAATTTCCGCTTGCTGATTGGCGGTGGGCCAGTCTTGTTTCTCGACTGCTTCGGCCAGACCGGGCAACTCCAGGTGCGCGTAGGTAAAGCGCGTGCCGTACAGAATATGTTTGAACCAGGGGCGGCCGGGGATGCCGTCAGGGTTGAGCCAGTTGCGTTCGACTTGCATGGTGCCGTGATTGATCGTGTTAGCAAGTTTGGGATCGATGGCTCCGGAAGTTAGCGCGTGGGCTGCGGAGTCATCGAGGCGTTTCCCGGCAGCTTCGAAGTCGTCGATAGCATCGAGCACCGGCTTCAGATCCAATTGGCTCCTGTCATTTCTTGCAGCCATGCCTTTCGACAATTCATTTACAAATTCGCGAATGTTCGCGGCATAAGCGGAGAAATCGAACGGCAGCAACTCGGCATTTGCAAGGCGGAGAGCGAGCACGCCCCACAATTGCGACATCAGTGTGTGATAGCGGTAGCCTGGATCGCCGAAATGATTCATCCAGAAGAAATCGTCGTAGGCTGAGTGGTAAACGCCATAGGGTCCGACGAAGCCGAGATTGAAGACTGGCAGGCCGATGAAGTTGAGGAAGACGGTGTGGTCGGAACCGCTGCCGATGCGAGTGTCGGGGAGATTTGAATCTGTGACTGCTTCTGAATTTTTTTCTTCGCTGCGTTCGTGAGCAGATGATTGCTTCCATGCTTCATAAAGAGTTTTTCCGGAAGGATCCTGCAGCGAGTGCGCGGTCTCAACCAGCATGGGCCCGAGCGAGGCGACGGCCTGGCCGTGGAAGTTTGGTCCGGAAGTGGCTTCGTCGACATTGATGTAAGCGACAGCTTTGTTGCGCAGTTCGTCGGCGAACTGCTCTCCCCATTCGGTGGAACCGGTGAGGCCAACTTCTTCGCCGTCCCAACTGCACACCACAATCGTCCGCCGCGGACGCATTCCAGTCTTGGCCAATCTTCCCAGTGCGCGAGTCAGCTCCATCATTGATGCGGTGCCGCTGCTCGGATCGACCCCGCCGAAGACCCAGGCGTCGCGATGATTGCCGAGGACGACCCATTCATCTGGCAACTCCGCGCCGCGAATGCGGCCTTCGACCACGTAGTAGGGCTGCGTGGAGTTATCCATTTCGATTTTCAGGTGCACGCGCACGCGCTGCCCACCAAGGTGATATTTAATGGGCAATCCACCCTGCCAGTCTTCTCCCTGCCAATTCTCTGGCGCAAGCGGGCCATCCATGTTGGCAAGCAGCGGCTTAGCATCGTGCCAGGAGAGCGGCAGCGCCATGATCTTTGGAATCGACGTAGCCTGCTCGACGGGAATGCGTTTAGCGCCGGGAACCGAAGCCCATCCCGGAGTGAGCGGGTCTCCCGGGACCATGAAGTCGTAAGTGATGGCACCGCGCTGAATGTGATACTCGGGGCCCCACGGGCCGTTGGGAACGACTTTGCCTTTTTTGAATCCGTCTTCGGCGGGATCGCTATAGATGAGAATGGCGGCTGCGCCTTCGCGCTCGGCGGTGAGCGCTTTGAATCCGCGATAGCTGTAGGGGTTCGAATAGCGCACCAGAACTACTTTGCCTTTCACGTCGATGCCTTGCTTACGAAGAAGGTCGTAGTCTTCGGGATTGCCGCTGTGAGCGTAGACCAGCGGGGCTGTGACTTCGCCGGACGCTGACATGCCGCTCCAGGCCGCACTTATGCTTTTGTTTTTTAAGTCAGGATCGCCGGGAACCGGCATCTCTCGCAGGATGGCGCGATAGTGCACCGGCGCAATCATTTCGAGCGAGGTGAATTTTGGGCTGCTGCCGTAGACATCGTAGCGGCGGATGACAACGTCTTCCAGGCCTTCCTGCCGCCATTCGTCGGCGATGTAGCGAGCCAGTTCGTTGTTGCGCGGAGAGCCAGCCACATGCGGCTCGGCGGTAAAGATGTGATGTTGGCGGCGCTCTTCGTCCGGCGAGGGAATCGCTTTGAACTTGTTTTCAACCTTAACTTCGCGCGCCGCGGCTGCAGGAGCGAAGCCAAGGATCGGACTCTGGGCTTGGGAAGATTGGGCTTGGACCAATAAAGATGGGGAAGTTGCAAGGGTTAGGAAACCGATGGCGCTCGCGGAATAGAGCACAAGCCGGCGGAAGCTCATGATCGGCATCTCCTCGTAAAACGAGTGAATGCAAAAGAGACTACAGAACGGCAGTGAGCCAGACGCGTGACCGCAAAGAACACGATGCATCGCGCCTGGACTCTTTACTTCGCAAAAGCAATTGTTCAGGACGACGAATCCCGAGGCTACTTTGCTTTATAGACATCCGACAGCAAGTCAGGTTTCGACTCATCGCGCACCAGATGTGGGTAGCGCTCGCCGCCGTGGTAATCGAGTTTGTAGGTTTTGTAGTAGTCGGTGTTCTCCACAAGAAGTTCAAGGGGAGCAGTGCCGCCCTTGCCCGCTTTGAGCGAGTCGCGCAAGACTTCGGGGGAGTATTGGTGCCCGTTCACAGCGATCAGTTTCATGCCGGGACCGATTCCGGCCACGGCTGCGGGCATGCCCTCGGTAGTGTCCGTGATCGTGCCATCTTCGCGAAGCTCGATGCCAATGGAAAATGCTCCGCTGGCGACATGGCCGTTGCCTTCGATGCCGCGCATCATTTCCGATTGGGTTTCATCGTAAACCACTTTCCATCCACTCCCTTCGATTCCACCAAGCGGCGCGCCAGGGCCGTGGTTGGTGAGACGCTCGATCCAGAAGCCGCGCCAGTCGTAGGGTACGGTCTGGTTCAAAGCGTTGACGACATCGTCGAAGGTGTAAGTCTTCAACATGGGACCGGTGCTAGGAGCGCCGTGGAAGAGATGGCAGAAATCGTCGATTGATTTTGCGCCTTTGCTTTGCTGGCGAATGATGATGTCTACCCAAAGCCAGTTCAGGGTATCTTCATCGTAAAAATCTGTGCCGCGCCGCCATGAGTTCCAGGCTTGAGGGGCGAAATAAAGTTCGGGAGCCGCATCCGCCGTGTCTTGCAGGTTGCGCCAGGTACGTCCCGGAATGTGATCCAGCGCGGCGGCAGTTATGGCTAAGTCGTCCCTCGCCTGTTCATTCGTGAGCAATCCACTGCGAGCGGTCAGCACGGTGCCAAGATAATTCGTCAAGCCTTCGTACACCCATAGCAGATCGTCTTGCATCGGCTGTTCATAGTCGGGAGTAGCGAGGTCGGCAGGGCGGCGATATTTTCCATTCCATGAATGCACATATTCATGGGGAAGGAGGCTGGCTGACATTTTACGGCCAGTTTCATCGACCAGGTCACGCTCACCGATGCGGCTGTCATCGGACTCGTGGTGCTCCAGGCCGAAGTGCGCGACGTGATCACTCAAGCTGAGAAGAAAATGATAATCGCGATAATGGTGAGCCCCGAAAAGCTTGTTGGTCTGCTCCACCAGATTCTTGTAATGGTCCCAAACTTCCTGTGGAGGCTCGAGTGCCGCGGCGCTGTCGGCCGCGACGTCCATCTCAGTAAGGGGATCGTCAGCCAGCTTGACGACTTTGAGGAATTCGCCGGTAATCACGGGCGAATCGACAAGCGTGGTCAGGGACGATGCTTTGAATGAAATTTGTGTTTCGCCGTTGTCGCTGCTGTTGGATTCGACCGGCAGGGCCGTCCCGTACTTCCAATTGGCGGGAAGTTTCAGAGTCGCGACATAGGTGAGATCGTCCGACTTCCAGCCCTTGGGATAGAGCAGGACCTGATTCCAACTAATCACCGCCATTTTGTCGGTGGCGGAAGATCCGGCGGAGAAGCCACTTTCGAAGGTCGCGGGCGAAAGGAAATCGAGTTCGGCGTTTACTTCGTTCTCGCCGGCCGGCACTTCGACATGGATGGTGAAGCCGTCGAGCAGATCGCGCCGCCATTTCAGGGTCTTGCTGCCAGCGAAAAATTTGAGTCCGGCCAGATCAATCACAGGGCCGTCGGGGGCGTGTTCGCCGGGAATCCACTTCGGGTAATAGAGCGTCAGGTCTCCTGCGCTGGCGGGAAACTTCAGTTTTGCATGGAAGATTTTACGGGGAGCAGAGGTGGCGTCAACGAAGATGGTTACGGTCGGGGGCGTAGCCGACCAACTGGAATGCGAGATGAAGACGATGAATAGAAGACAGACTCCTCCCAAGATTCTTGAGAGTTTCATTTTTTGAGTCCCCCTGGGATCGACAAACCAATTCTACCCTGTGATGCAGAATTTCGAATTCTAGCAGCCCGGGCGAGAGGCGGCACAGAGGCGCACCAGCGCTGCTATCATGCCTACGATGTCGCGGCGCGGAAAATTCATCACCTTCGAAGGACTCGACGGAACCGGCAAGAGTACGCAGATGCGCAAGCTGGCAGCCGCTCTGCGCGCGGCCGGAGATAAAGTTGTTGAGACCCGCGAGCCGGGGGGAACGGCCACGGGCGAGAAGATACGAAAAGTCTTGCTAGACTCGGCGACGTCAGAGCTCGCGCCGTTGGCGGAGATGGCTTTAATGTTTGCTTCGCGCGCGCAGCACATCGCGGAACTCATTCTGCCAGCGCTTGATCACGGGCAGATTGTGCTTTGTGATCGCTTCACCGATTCCACGGAAGCCTACCAGGGAAGTGGCCGCAAGCTGGGCAGCGAGGTCGTACTGAAGTTGCACCGCGCTCTTTGTGGAGATCTGCAGCCGGATCTAACCATCCTGCTCGAATCCGACCCGGCGAAGAGCGTCGGGCGCGCTCGCAGGCGCAACCGGCAGTCCGCCGACCGTGCAAATAAAAGTGGGAACAAACATGCGGACGAAAACCGCTTCGAGCAGCAGAGCCGCAGTTTCTTCAGCCGCGTGCACGATGGTTATTTGGCGATCGCGGCGCGAGAGCCACAACGGGTTGTCGCCGTGGACGCTCGCGGCACGCCCGCACAGACGCATCGGCGGATTGTGGAAGTTGTACAGCGGAAACTCAGGTTGGGAAGCCGCTAATCACTTGGATTCGAAAATTACGCTGACTCAACCCGCGCAATAGCCTTCAGCAGGGCGCCGCTGCCGAACATACGCTCGTTTGGCCTAGGCCTCACTTGGTTACATTTCGGAAGTTCAAAGGATCTTTTCCGGAAAGTATCGAGCAACGCCGATTCGAGCTGCCTCCAGGTTTGAACATTCCTGCGCCTCGCGCATGATGCGATATGGACTTCGATTGTTTTGACTCCGTGCAATTTACAGAATACGTCGTTCGCCTTGTTCACTGCGGAGGTAGCTCGCCTGTCGGCCCCTATCTTGGTCGTGCCTATGCAAAGGATTCTTGACCACCCGTTTTTGTATGAGAGATGTTTTTTTGCCGCCAGGATATCAACCATCCTATTCGTCCATTGGTGGCTTCGAGCAAGGTCAGCAGCGACTTTTGGGGAGCACGAATCTTCAGCTTGCGCATTGTCGACTCACTCTTTCCAAAGCGCATAGGCCTGATTAATGACCGAAAGTGTATCCTCTCGGGCAAATCCCACCCGGGCAAATCCCACCCTTGCAAAAAACGCAAGGGTGGGGCACCCTCATTGTGGGTACTCCCGACCATGAGTTTAAAACGATCTTCCGGCCGACCGAAAGCTGAGGAGTTGCCGCAGCGTCTTGCCAAAGCACAAGAATTTATCCGCACGTACCCGCGGGCAGTTCTTGGCCTATGAGTTGATTGCCGAGCGGCGCGCGGAAGGCGGCGCGAAATGGATGATAGGGCCGAATGAGTTTCTCTGATTTTCACAGCAACGCCGAAACCGTCCATCGCCTCCGCGGCATGCTGGCGCGGGAACGTTTTCCGCACGCGGTGATTCTTTCGGGTGCGCGGGGCTCCGGCAAGTACACGCTGGCGCTGATGCTGGCGCAAGCTTTGAATTGTTTGGCGCCTACTGAGACGGATGGCCTGCCTGATTTTTGCGGGCAGTGCGCGAATTGCCGCCGGATTGCCCAGGCCGCCGATCTCGATGCCCGCTTTGCCGAAGCAGTCGAGGCGCGCGAAGGCCTGCGCGAGACCGATAAGAAAGAGACTCGCCTCTTCGTGCAGACTCATCCCGACGTATTGATCATCCCTCCCGACCCTCCGCAAATGATGATCAAGGTGGATCAGGTGCGGCGTGTAATCGAGACAATCTATTACCGCCCGTCGGAGGCGAGGGAGCGCGTCTTTATCTTTACCGATTCGGCCTTCATGAAAGAGGCGGCGAATTCGCTGCTTAAAGTTCTGGAGGAACCGCCAGAGTTCGCCACGATTTTTTTGCTCTCCGAGAATTCAGGGGAGTTGCTTCCGACGATCCGGTCGCGAGCGATGGTCTTTCACCTCTCGGCCTTGCCCGCAGAAGATGTGGAAGGTTATCTGGCCAAGCACCGGCCAGAGTGGAAGCCGCCGCAGAGGGCCTTAGTCGCTAGACTCTGCGAAGGGGCGTTGGGTCGGGCTCGCAGTTTCAATCTAGATGCATACGTTGCTGCCCGCGCGGATGCACTCACCGTCTTGAGATCGGCGCTGCTGAGAGGGGAACACACGCAGTTGTTCAAGATCACTGAATCCTACCGCCCCGGTGTTGAGGGACGGGAGAAGACTGAACATCTTCTCCGAACGCTCTACTCGCTGCTGCGCGACTTGATGTCTTTGCGGTCGGGCGCTCCCGAGTTGGTTCATAACACCGATATTCTGAAGGAACTCTCAGGGTTGACGGAAGCCGCCGACTTTGACTGGATCAGCGCCGCCTCCGATGGTTTGGCCGAGGTGGAGCGTGGCATGCGCCGCAACTTGCTGCGTTCATTGTCGCTGGATGCCTTCGAGCTCGCTCTGGAGCGATAGGGGCAGTAAGTGCTTCATTATCTTTATTTTGCCGATATTACTTCGGTGGTTCTACTGCCTTCGGGGTGATTGCCCGACCCCGGTTCCCAGCCTATAATCGTCTTACTCTGGTTGAAATTCTCCGTCAGGTTCCGGGTAGAAATACGTGTGGGTGAAGTCTGTCTTCGCCAGCGAGGAATAGAAGCCCGGTAATGCGAAAGCGCCTGCAACTCGCCTTGATGGCCAGCACCATAGCCGCGACCTCACTTTCCTTTACACCCCAGCTTCGCGCAGGGGATGGTGACGGTTCCTCTCAGACGATCGTAGCCACCGACGAAAATGGCCATAAAATCTATGTGAACGACGCCGTGGCAGCGAGTCCAGCACGCCATGCCGGGACTTCCGCATTGCCTCGGAGCACGCTGATGTATTGGAGTTCGAAAGAAAATCGCTGGAAACCTGTGCCTTCGGCAAATGCAGCGTCTATGAAGGCCGCGCGGTCGGCGGCCGCCGAAGTGAGCCAGTATATCGGCAAAGAATCCAATCAATCTGCGAACGCCAAAATTGTGGCCGCCAACTTTCACGGCGCAGCGGCCACGGCAGTCGATATCGATAGCGCCATCGAAGAAGCTGCTGCCCGGCACAATGTGGATCCCAACCTGGTGCGCGCAGTGGTGAAAGTGGAATCGAACTTCAACCCCAATGCGGTATCGCGGAAAGGCGCAATGGGATTGATGCAGTTGATGCCTTCGACGGCGCGTCAATTGAATGTGAAAAATCCGTTCGATCCGGAACAGAATGTGGACGCCGGAGTGCGGCACTTGAAGCAACTTTTGGAGAATTATGGCGGCGACATCAAGCTGACCCTGGCCGCCTATAACGCGGGTGCGGGAGCGGTGGCGCGCAGTTCAGGCGTTCCGCGCTACGCCGAAACCCAGAATTACGTTCGGCGAATTACCAATCTGTATTACGGAGGAGCCACCTTTGACCCAGGCGCCGCGGCTCGCGCTCCCGTCATAGTTCAACGGGATGCGCGCGGCGTGCTCTACATCAGCAACACTGAATAATTTGCTGTATCTATCTCCTCAAGCACCCAGGCTTCACTCAACCAATGCCGATTTAACGAATACTGATTTGCGAAGCAGGATTCACGAACCAGGACTTACGAACAAGGATTTACGACCCAGGAACGAGGGCGCGGGCTGATTATCTTGAAAAGCTCATCGCGGCACCGTGGTTTGTGGGCGGCGTTGCTTGCCCTGGCCTTGTTGGCCACGCCGTTGGCGCACGCACGCGCACATCATTCCGACGCCTGGGCGAGGGAGCACTTCGCTACGGCCGAGCGAATGCGTGAGGCCCTCAATGGACGGCCTCCGGCGGAACGAACGCGCCACGATTATCAGCGGGTGGTCAACGCCTATCGTTCGATCTATCTCGGTGCACCCGCATCCTCGAAGGCCGATCCCAGCGTAGTTGCCGTCGCGGAAACGCTGGTGGAAATGGGCCGGCGCTTCGACGATAACAAAATTCTGAACGAAGCCATCGATCAGTACAAGTTCTTGCGCCGGGAATATCCTGGCAGTAAGTATCGTTTCGATGGACTATTTACCATCGGCGAAATCTATAAAGACGATCTCAACGATCCTGAGGCGGCGCACGCTACTTTTAAGGATTTCCTGCGGCATTATCCCCACAACCGCCTGGCGGATGGCGCCCGCCAGGCCATCGCGGAACTGAGCGAGGGAGCAGAAGCAAGAAAAGCACCGGGAACGCAAAAGGCCGCGGACAAAATGCCACCTCAGAAGGACGCCCGGGAGAACAGTGACAACGTGCACCCGGCTTCCGCTAGAGAGGAATCTTCGGGACCGTCCTCCGGACGCTTGCCGCGAGTAACCGGTATCCGGCACTGGTCTACGCCAGACTACACGCGAGTGGCGATTGATGTGGAAAGCGGCGTGAAGTTTTCGTCGCAGCGGATTGCCAATCCTTCGCGCATCTTTTTCGATCTCCGCGATACCAAACTGGCTTCGACTTTGGTGGGCAAGACCTTCGATGTGGACGACGGTTTTCTGAAAAAAGTTCGAGTCGCACAATTCGCTCCCGGCCGCACCCGGATCGTCCTCGAGGTTGACAGTCTCTCCGACTATGACGCTTTCCTGCTGCCCAATCCCTACCGCCTGATCGTCGACATTCACGGCAAGAATGGGCGGCGGAAGCAGAGCCAGGAAGTTGCCGATTCGTCCTCGTCAGATGCGGATGCTGTGGCTCCGTTGCCAACAAATTCTGAACTGGATTCAGCGTCATCGGAGACGAAAGCTGTTGGTTCGCCCGCTACTCAGGAACGATCGGGAAAAGATGTAGCCAGCGAAGGTTTGGCGACCGATTCGCCGGCAGTTTCGGGATCGGAATCCTCAGCTGTCGCCAAGAAGCCACAGAGCGCTGTAGTCAAGAAGATCGTCGATGCCGACGATGATGACGACGAAAAGACGAGCGTCCCCGACTCCGCAATCGCGAAGCGGAACGCTCGAGCGTCGAAGGAATTAGCTTCCTCTTCCAACTCACGCGCGATCGCATCTGGCGCACAGGACCGGGTTTCTGACCTCGACGTTCGCGAGGCGAAGCCAACGGCCAGCGGAGATCGCTCTCTGATTCGCGCCCTGGGATTGAAAATTGGAAAGATCGTGATCGATCCGGGCCACGGTGGCCACGATACCGGCACGATCGGTCCGAACGGTCTGGAGGAAAAAGATCTTGTCCTCGACGTAGGCCGGCGTTTGGGCAAACTGCTGGAGACGCGCCTGGGTGCGGAAGTAGTTTACACGCGCAAGGACGACACCTTCATTCCGCTCGAAACCCGCACCGCGGTTGCCAATCAGGCACGCGCGGACCTATTCGTCTCCATCCATGCCAACTCCAGTCACGATGCTGACGCTCGCGGAGTGGAGACCTACTACTTAAATTTCACTTCTTCGCCGGAGGCACTGGAAGTTGCGGCCCGGGAGAATGCGGTTTCAGAGAAATCGATCTACGAGCTGCAGGACCTGGTAAAGAAGATCGCGCTCAAGGAAAAGATCGAAGAATCGCGGGAGTTCGCGGGTGACGTACAGGCGTCGCTGCACAGCGGCCTCGCGGTGAAGAGTCCGGCCATTCGCGACCGGGGCGTGAAGAAGGCTCCGTTTATCGTGCTGATCGGCGCGAACATGCCGTCGATCCTTGCCGAGATTTCTTTTGTGAGCAATCCCACCGACGAGCATCGCCTCGCCACCAGCGAATACCGCGAACGCATCGCCGAATCGCTCTACCGCGGTATCGCGAAATACGCGAACGGTCTGAGCGGGGTTAAAGTGGCTAGCAAGATGGATAAGGGCGCGGGCCAGTAAGTCCCGCTCCCAAACATTAAGCTTGATCCGCGACAGCCCATCGCATTAAATCCTGCCCAAAGTGCCTGCAGAAACCTTTTCCCATCCTCTGTGGTCTAATTAGAGAGGGTCTGCGCCCTGCGGTGGAACCATGCATTTTCCCAAGGCTTCGTTTTTACTGATTTTCTTTGCGGTTCTTTTTGAGAACCTAGCTTTCGCCGCCAGTCCTGGCGCGGACTCGCCCGCTCCGCCAATCTTGCCCAAGCAGTTTGCCGGATGGCAGATACAGGGCGTGGCTCAGGCCACCAAGAATGCCGCTGTCGCCGATCCCACGAACGCGGCCCTGCTCAAAGAGTACGGTTTCAGCGACCTCGAGACCGCCTCCTACAAAAGTGACGATGGCCGTACCCTGAAAATCCGCGCGGCGCGATTCGCCGATGCCAGCGGCGCCTTCGGTGCCTACACTTTCTATTTGCAGCCGGAAATGGCGCGGGAAGAGATCGGCGATCAGGGCGCATCTCTGAATCAGCGCGTGTTGTTTTATCGCGGCCACATCCTGGTGGATGCGTTGTTCAGCGAAATGTCGGTGATGTCGGCCGCTAGTCTGCGTGAACTGGCGGGAATCCTGCCTCGCCCTGGCGGAAATGCCGGGAACCTGCCGCCGATTCTCGCCTTCATGCCGCACCATGGATATCAGTCGAACACAGAAAAATATGCGGAGGGGCCGCTTGGTCTGGGAGCGATCGCGTCTCCGCTTCCCGCTGATCTCGTCGACTTCAGTGCGAATCCTGAAGTCGTGTTGGGCCAGTACTCCACTTCTGGGGGACAAGCCATGCTGATGTTGATCGAATATCCGACGCCGGCGTTGGCTGCGGAACATTTGCGGCGCATCGATGCGGTAAACCATGGAGCGCAACCGCAGGCCGGAGTAGAAGCCGTCGAAAATGTTGGTACCTATTTCGATAAGCGTACCGGACCGATCGTCGCAATCGCCGCCGGATCCCTCTCACAGAGTGACGCGCAAACTCTTTTAGGCGCGGTGAATTACGAAGCCAGCGTCACCTGGAACGAGAACACCTATTTCGACAAGAAGAACAACATTGCCAACTTGCTGGTCAACATTATTTTACTGTGCATCCTCGTTGGCGCAATCTCTCTTGCGGCGGGAGTCGCTTTTGGTGGCGCGCGAGTTCTCCTGCGGCGCTATTTTCCCGGGCCAGTCTTTGGCCGGGCCGACCAAGCGGAGTTCATTTCTCTGGATCTATCTGAGCCGTCGGCATCTGGATCTTCAGCTGGGCACTCGTCCCCCTCGGAGGGCTCAAAGCGTCTTAAGTGACTCAGGAATATCGGCTTAGAGCGTTGTCGGTCGATTTGTGTCTCAAATTGGCACACTATGCCGAAGTGTTGCCAGGTTGTGCAAGCTATTGAAACTAAAGGCATTTATTTACCAAAAATTGCTTGACACCTTCCTTTTTCGGCTCATAAGATTTTGTACAGAAAGTTTTGACGGCTTTGCCTCCGTTGGAACTATTCTCCCTTGAAAGAAAAGGTCACCCAGTTGCCGGGTGGCCTTTTCGTTTTGCGACTGACCGATCTGCATCTCCCAGACTTGTTGAATAAGATTTGTTTAGGCCCTTAGGCGGTTATTGGGGCCCCAACGAGAATTTTGTTCTCGTTGTATTGGTTAAGCAGCAGTCTTGAGTCCGACTGCGGATATAGAGCGTCGAGATCGTCGGTGAGCGGTTGATAGAGGTGGTCAAGTTGACAACGTTTGTCCGGGGCGAGGTTGCGATCGCCGGCGAAAGGCTTGAGGAGACCGGCGGTGAGCGGAGCATAGATGCGCTCGAATAGCTTCAGGAAGAGGACACAGATGGAAAAGCCCTAGTGGGCGAGACGGTAGCGACGCGAGTGGGGCAGTTTTTCGAGCAGACCTTTGGCGCGTAGTTTGGAGAGATCGTAGCGCAGCGATGCCAAGGAGTATTGGGACTGGGGAAGTCCGAGAGCGTCCAACACCGGCGGGTAGAGATCGGCGGTGGTGAAAGTGGAGCCGGCGGCGATTTCGCCATCGGGGGCACCCCCAACTATCATTGCTTACGTTTGAAGAGTGGAAAAGCTGTGCTGAATTGACCACTGAGTTGAGTTGTAGCGATTTTGTATCAGTCAACAAAAGAGGGGTACGCGCTCACTCCGAGTAGCCTTCGTCATTGTGTTCTTCGTCATCATCGGCGTCGTCTTTGCCGTAATCATCATCTTCCTCTTCTTCCTCCTCTGGCTCCTGCCGGAGGATGAGATCAACAGCTACCGGATGATCAGAGGTGTCTGGGTAGAGGACTTCAGGATGTATGAGGCTCATGCCCAAATGGTACGCCCTGCCGCTGTGCCGCTCGGCGCCGCCAGAGTGCAATACGCTCCTCGACTGCTATAATGAGTGCTGGGGTGGTTACGTTTTTCTCCTCTTTCAGGTCTTCTGACCTAAGCCAGTCCATCTGAAGTTCTCCCACCTTAGGCTTTTCAGCCGGCGAGCGGTCTACTGAGGCCGTTTGCATTGATTTTGCGCGAAGTCGATTCGAGTCCGGGATGTCACCACTCGGCTTGAGCGACTGGTTTGCGCGATGCAGGACTCGCCAAGAAGGGTCGCTGTTATGAGTGCAACGAGTATTTCCTTCGGTCTGCTTATCGTGCTCTTCACGATCCTGCTGCTCCGCTGGAAGCTGAAACCGCAGATCGCCGGGTTCCAATCACAGAGGATGTGCCCATCATGCGGATTGATCACATCTCGAATGAAAGCTTGTTGCTTGGAGTGTGGCAAGCCCTTTACGGCGGTGGCGCACTCGATTGCAAAGAAATGAACCGCCGCTTTTCCCAGCTTGAGCAAAAAACCGTTAACCCTAAACACTAAGGAGAAATGGAGAAATCATAGGAAGCCGTCAACCGCAATGCCAGCCCCGTTGAGTGCAACCCACCAAAAAACTGAATCTAGCTTTGAGCGCCAAGAGCAAATCCGTCGCCGTGCCCACGAGTTGTACGAGAAGCGCGGCAGGGTCGACGGTTTCGCTTCGGATGACGGGTTCCTAGGGGAACCCGCCATCGGATCGAGCACAAGCTCGATGCTCGATGTGAGTGTCGCGTTTTTCGGAAGCGCGGGCGTGGCAGTTGGTGCTTTCGATCCCGCCAACCTTTACATCAAAATACGTAGCCCGTAATCTCCGCTCCCTGCTCTACCTTCGAACGCCCTGTGTCGCTACCAGGAACGAGCACGGCGGCGAGCGTGATCGCTGGGTCGATTTCTTGGGGAGTGGTGTAACGATTTCTTGAGTCGATTCAGAGCCCGAAGAAACCTGCGGGACAAAATGATGCCACCACAATGCAATACGATGTCGGCTCGGTAGCGTACATGAGAAATTCGATGATTTCGACTAGAGCATCCTCTTGAGCACCGCGAGACTATTGAGTGCATCCTTCAGTTCGCGGTGCACTTTAGAGTCTGCGATTGGCAATTCGTGCAAAAGTTTTTGAATGGCCCGTTCAGCCACGTCGATACTCGCGGGCGATTTGTTTCGGCTGAATTCCATCACTGCGGTTTTGTAAATACGGACCCAATCCCTACCGATGCGGTTCAACTTATCACCTGTCCAAATCCTGCAAAGCGCCACGAACTTTAGCCACGAGCGCTTGCGAAGGCTCTATCTCACACTTTCGACACACAGGCATGGGTATTTCCCATGTGGTAATGTCGCAAGGCAACGTTGCGACTCTGAGTTCCATGAAGGAACCACAATTCTGACAATGCTCGATTTTCGGTTGGCTGTCGCAACTATCAAGGAACTTTCTGATGGACTTGGGTAGAGCGTCCGAGGGTAACATGTAGAGCCTCCTGCCTCGCGGTGCCACAGTCTAATGGCAATCACGGATATTGTCGGTACGTAACCGCACACTAGATTTCAAACCAGAATCGCCGCGCGGCTGCAATCTGCTTCGGACGTTATAATTGCGTTCGCCGATGACACTGACCCCTACCACGAAGCTGGGTCCGTATGAAATCCAGTCACTGCTGGGTGCCGGCGGGATGGGCGAGGTCTACCGCGCGCGCGATCCCCGCCTGGGCCGCGAAGTAGCGATCAAGATTTTGACTTCGGGCTCTGCACCCGATTCCGAGCGCCTACGCCGCTTCGAGCAGGAAGCGCGAGCCACAGCTGCGCTGAACCATCCGAATATTCTGGCTGTGTTTGACATCGGCACTCAGGACAACTCTCCTTACATCGTCTCCGAACTGCTTGAAGGCGAAACCCTGCGTTCGCGCCTGACCAGTGGCCCGCTGCCGGTACGCAAAACCATTGACTATGCGCTCCAGATCGCGCGCGGACTAGCCGCCGCACACGACCACGGGATTTTCCATCGGGACCTGAAGCCGGAAAACATTTACATCACTCGCGACGGCCACGTGAAGATTTTGGACTTCGGCCTGGCCAAGCTGACCATGCCAGAACCGGGCGCGAGCGGTTTGTCCGCGCAGGCAACACTTGACTCCGTGACTGCCCGCGGCGTGCTGCTGGGAACGCTCGGCTACATGTCTCCCGAACAATGCCGAGGCGCTTCAGTCGACGCACGCTCCGACCTGTTCAGTTTTGGCGCCGTGCTTTATGAGATGCTCAGCGGCAAGCGCGCGTTTCGCGGCGACACCACAGCCGACACGATCAGCTCCATTCTGAAAGAAGAGCCTCCGGATTTGGCTGCCACAGGGCGCGATGTGCCGCCCATGCTGGAGCGTATTGTTCACCATTGCCTCGAGAAGGATCCCGCCCACCGTTTTCAATCCGCACGCGACATCACCTTCGCCCTGGAGGCTTTGTCCTCAACTTCATCTTCTGTGGCTGGGACTGCGGCTGCCCCTGCACCTGCAATCGCAGTGACACCTCGAAAATCCTGGCTGGTTCCCGCGCTGCTGGGGGCGATCATCGTTCTGGTTGCGGGTGCGGCGCTCCTTATCGTTCGCGTGAGCGCTCCGCCGTCCGAGCCGCCCTCCTACCGTCAGCTCACGTTCGCTCGCGAGTCCATCGCTTCTGCCCGCTTTGCTCCCGACCAGCGAACTATCATCTACGGCACAGCGCGGGTCGGGACGCAGACCGAGCTTTTCTCGCTGGCGCCCGACAGTCATGCCCCTGTAAGCCTCGGCCTGAAAGATGTGGATGTCGAATCCATTTCTCCCACGGGCGAGATGCTCCTGATCCAGCAGCGGCATTCTCTTGTGCGTGTTGCCAGAGTTGGCGTGCTGGCGCGAGCGCCGCTGAGTGGCGCTGCTCCCCGTCCTATGATGAGCGATGTCGCGGACGCCGACTGGGGCTCGGACAACCAGATCGCAGTCGCTCGCTACGTGGAGGGACACTTTCGCATTGAGTACCCCATTGGCCACGTTTTGTATGAGCCCGCCACCGGCTATGTCAGCAGCGTGCGCGTCTCGCCCAATGGAGACTGGGTGGCATTCGCCGAGCATCCCACCCTCGGAGATGATGCGGGCTATGTGGCGGTGGTGGACTCTTCCGGCCGCAAGCGCACTCTGTCCCCACGGCAGTCGGCCGTTGAAGACGTTAATTGGGCTCCCTCCGGCAAGGAAGTCTGGTTCACCGGTGCGGCAGTGGGCATCGAGTTTCAGCTAAGGGCCGCTGATCTTTCAGGCCATACCCGCGTAGTCGACCGAATTCCGGGCATCCCAGGCCTCTACGATATTGCTCGCGATGGGCGCGTTCTTCTTACGCAAAGTATTTTTCGAGTCGTCACCAACGCGTGGGGACCCGGTCAGGATCAGGAACGCGATGTGACCATTCAAAATTGGAGTGAGGCTATGGCCATTTCACCCGACAGCCGACAGGTGCTGTTGACTGAGGAGGGGGCTGGTAGCGGACCCGATTACGACGTTTATGTGCGCGCAAGCGATGGCACAGCGCCCGTACGCGTTGGCGATGGCGTGGGTTACGATTTCTCGCCCGACATGAAATGGGTGCTGTCGTCTCTCCCCGTACATATTCCACGTCAGCTTTTTCTGATTCCCCTTGGCACCGGGGAGACAAAGCAGATCACGCATGATTCCATCGACCGTGGCCGCGCCCGCTTTCTCCCGGATGGCAAGAACGTCGTGTTTACCGGCACGGAGCCGGGCCACAAGTCACGCATCTACTTGCAAGCCACTGATTGGGGCACCGCGCGTCCGATTTCTCCCGAGGGAGTGAGCGGATTCGTCCCCACAGCGGATGGAAAATTCGTGTTTGGCGTCTCCGATTCGGTGGCGCTGTATCCCGTGGATGGTCAGGAATCGCCCCGCCCGGTTCCCGGCATTCATCCCGGCGAGGCAATCTTTTCTGCGTCGCCTGATGGGCGCTCGGCGCAGGTTGCGGTCCTGGGTGGCTATTCGGCGGATGTGATGCGCGTGAACCTGTCTAGTGGCCGCCGCGAGTTGTTCAAGAAAATAGGGCCATCCGACCCCGCAGGGGTTATCTTGGTCGATGCAGCGTTCACTCCCGACGGGAAATACTATGCCTATTCCTGCTTCAACGGACTGAGCCAACTGTATCTGGTGGAGGGATTGCGGTGAGGGTAAACCGCAGGACACCCCCGTCCAAACAAACGCGACTGTGCCAAGGCGACGAGGGACGAAGTGAGCGGGAGACCGCCGATTCAGACATTCCCATCTTGAAATAAGCCAAGAGCGAGTACGCTGCTTTCAAAGCCTGAACCCTGAACGCGGCACATGCCGATAAATGCTCCCGCTAATTTTTGTTGATGCGGACTCCTACTGGATGACGGACAACTCTCACCCTACAGTCGCGGCGCTACTCTGATCATTGATCGGTGGCACGGAGGCCACCGGTCATGAAGCAGAAGCCAATCTCCAAAAGAAGACGCAACAGTACCAAGTCCATCCTGCGCTTGCCCGACCTAGAACACGCCAAGGCCGCGGTGTTGAATAGCCTCAACTCGACAGACGCAAAGCGGGGGTATCGTCACGTCATCGATGAGTTCGTTGACTGGTATTGTTCGGAACCGCGCTTGGCCTTCAACAGGATCGTCGTCTTGCGTTACCGCTCTCATCTCGAATCCCGTCAACTCGCCCCCGGAACTATCAATCTGCGTCTTGGCGCCGTGCGCCGGCTAGCCCACGAAGCAGCCGACTGCGGTCTTCTCAGCGCCGAATTGGGGGCCGGGATTCGTCGCGTCAAAGGGGTGAAGGAGCGGGGCATTCGCCTCGGCAACTGGTTAACGGCAGAGCAAGGCAATGCTCTTTGGCAAGCACCCGATCGGCAGCGACTGAAAGGGAAACGTGACCGGGCCTTGCTCGCATTGCTACTCGCGTGTGGCTTGAGGAGACATGAAGCCGTGGCTTTGACCTTGGATCACCTCCAGCAGCGCGAAGAGCACTGGGCCATTGTGGATCTGGTTGGAAAGGGAGGCCACATTCGAACGGTTCCGGTTCCCGATTGGGTGAGAGCCGAACTGGACGATTGGCTCGCCGCAGCCGCCATTGATCGAGGAAGACTGTTCCGTCGGGTCAACAACGTGGGAAAGACATGGGGAGATGGGATGACGGTAAAGGCGGTTTGGCACATTGTGAAGGAATCCGCCAGACGTATCGGAGTGGCGAAGTTGGCGCCCCACGATCTGCGGCGGACCTGTGCGCGGCTCTGCCATGCCTCGGGAGGCGAGTTGGAGCAGGTCCAATTTCTCTTGGGGCCCGTTTCGGTGCAGACGACCGAACGTTACCTTGGCTGCGAGCAGCGGATTCGATCAGCCGTTAATGATCGTATTGGCATCGAGCCGACTCCTTGAGCTGGATGCGCGGTTGTGGAAGGCTTGCCGACTACTCGCTCTCAATGATCGTTTTCAGCGGATCATGAAGGCTGTTCATGAGGCTCACGAGTGGGGGCCGAGGCTATAATCCTCCGCATATGTTGCCAGCCGCTTCAGCTTCGCAGATCAATGGTCAGCCAGCGCCGGCCTATCTATCGCCAAAATTGCAACGGCCCCCCTTCACTCCGCAAGGGCGAAAGCCTGCTCTCCACAAGTTGCTGCTGACGGCAGGGCTCATTTTCGCCGCTGCGACCGTGGTCTATAGCTGCGTATGGATGTATTACGTTCGGCTGCGTCCGCACGTAGAGCTAGGAATGGATACAACGCTTTTTTCCTCGAGCGAAGTAAGCGAGATCACCAAGGTTGAGGAAGGCAGTCCGGCGGACGAAGCGGGTCTGCGAACTAACGACCGTATTATCGGAGTGGATGGAAAAAAACTCGATGCTTACGCGACTGGGTTAAGTTCTGCATGGTCCAATGGGCGTCCGGGCGATGTGGTTACCCTGACCATTCAACGGCCGGGGGTGCAACAACCCCTTGTAATAAGAGCGACGTTTCGAGCCCCAGCTAGTCCAAGTCTGCCGCTGGCCCGAAGCCTAGCCCTCCAGATCATGGGAAGTTATCCGGTCGTATTCCTGATAGTCGGTTTGTCCGTGTTGTTTATGCGGCTAGAGGATCCCAGCGCATGGCTTTTGGCCCTTCTCTTTGCCGGTTTTATCGCCGTCTCGGACCTCCCAAGTTCGTTCATGGCGTTGCACGGATTGCTTCTGCCGTTCATGTTGGGCTACCGAGCTTTGTTCGTGGGCGCCCTTACGCCATTGTTCTACTATTTCTTTGCGGTATTTCCGGCACGGTCTCCCCTCGACCGTCATCTTCCGTGGCTGAAATGGGTGCTGCTCGTCACCGGCATCTCTTTCGGCGTTTTTGGACTGGATAAAGGAGGACCTGAGCCCTGGCCGGCGCTAGTCAGCTTCGTGGGACAGCGGGTCGCCGACCGTGCCGTCTTGGCTTTTATCTATGGCTGCCTTGTTTTAGGTCTGCTTTCATTAACATGGAACGCCTTCGTTCTACCTGCCAAAGAGGCAAGGCGAAAGATCCGGGTGATTTTTTGGGGAACTGTGGTTGGCGTTACGCCGGCGGCGATTGTGCGCGGCGCAGCGGATTTCCTGCAATTTCATGTTCCGTTTTGGCTGGACTTCTTCGACATCATCGTGCTTTTTATTTTTCCAGTGTCGTTTGCATACGCGGTAGTCAAGTATCGCGTGCTTGCGATTCCAGTCCTGCTCCGTCGCAGTGCCCGGTATCTCCTGGTCAGGCGGGGACTGATCGTCTTCGTGCTGCTCATGGCGATCTCGATAACCGTGCTGTTCACGCTTTCCTTTTCGAGATTCTTTGCGTTGGGGTCGACAGCCGCAATGGCAGCTGGCGTGGGTTTCGGGGTGATGCTCGCGTGGGTCTCGACCCCAGGGCTGAAGCAGGTTACGGGACGAATTGACCGGGCGTTCTTCCGCGGCGCGTACGATGCACGCCGAATTCTTCAGGACTTAGCCCAGAAGGCGCGCACCGTTAAAGCACGCCAGGAATTGGCTCTGGAGATGGTTCCGAGCATCGGCGAGGCGCTTCACCCTAGTTGGTCTGCTGTGTATGTGGAGGCCGGACCTGATTACCTGGAAAGCGACGCCGCCATACTGCCGCTCGCACTGAAGAGGATCCGCAAAGACTCCTCTGGACTGGAGCTCCTACGTGCTGACGGCGAGCCCTGGGATGCATCGCTGAGTCCGACTGCCTATGGGGTATTTTCCATATTCGCTCCGCTTCTGCCCGAGTGCATCGTTCCTTTCCCGAGCCGCTCCGGCAGTCTGCTGGGACTGTTTGTCCTCGGCCCCAGGCTCTCCGATGAGTCTTATTCCAGCGAAGACAAAATGCTTCTGCGATCGGTTGCAAGCCAGGCAGGTGTGACCCTGGAAAATCTGAATTTGGCGGAAAACATCGCCGACCGTCTGCAGGCGGAAAGAGCCGTTTCGCAGGAAATGGAAATCGCCCGGCAAGTGCAGCGGAAGCTGTTCCCTCAAAGGCTCCCGCGCCTGAAGACGCTGGAGTACGCGGGGGGCTGCAATCAGGCGCGCGCCGTAGGTGGAGACTATTACGACTTCGTGCAATTGGGTGTGGGACGGGTCGGCTTCGTTCTTGCCGACGTGGCGGGCAAGGGAATGTCCGCCGCTCTGCTGATGGCCAATTTGCAAGCGAGTATCCGCAGCCAATACTCAGTGGCTTCCGAAAACCTCCCCCAAATATTGGAGTCCGTCAACCGCCTCTTCTATGAGAACTCGGAGCCCAACCGATACACGACTTTATTCGCTGGCTCATACGATGACGCCGGCCGCAGGCTGCGATACGTGAACTGCGGCCACAATCCCCCTCTGGTTCTTCGCCGGGATGGGAGCGTTGAAAGACTGTCGGCGACGGCGACGGTATTGGGCCTGTTTGAACAATGGGAATGTTCGATCAACGAAGTGCAATTTCAGCCAGGAGATCTTCTGGTTCTATACAGTGACGGTGTAACGGAAGCCTACAACGACCACGAAGAGGAATTTGGGGAGGCGCGGCTCATCCAAGTCCTGGAAGCAGGCAGAAATCTGGAGATTTCAGTTTTGCTGACAAAATTACTGGAAGAGGTAAATCAATTCAGCACTGGAAAGCAGTCCGATGACGTGACCGCCATAGTTGCTCGGATCCGCTGAAGATGTATTTGATGACCTTCAACTTCCCAGAACTGTTGTTTCCCGCAGGAATTCGAAATTTCGCGCAAGATCGGGCTGCCCGAAACGGGCTCCGGGCAAGAGCCGGGCGCGGCTTCCTCCTGGATGACGGGCAAACGTGAAGTAATCCTAAGGTAAGGGCGGGATCGCGCAGGTTTCAGCGGCCACCCTGATTTGGTTCCCGCCGTGAACCTACTGATGCAATGAGAATCCGGACGGCAAAGCTGCCTCAAGATTGATTTGTTCTCCGGTGATGGGGTGGTGGAATTTCAGAAATTGGGCGTGCAGGAAATATCCTCCATCGCCAGGGAGGCCTGGGAGATTTTCAAGAGGCTGGCCGGTTAAGCCATACAGAGGATCGCCCACCAGGGGATGGCCGAT
>Ga0209333_1000309_pt1 | contig 27151 bp, 25 predicted proteins | sample BlaSpr_A8_OM2_O3_FD_187982 | JGI IMG/M metagenome (GOLD analysis project Ga0209333, IMG submission 187982) | Forest soil microbial communities from Thunder Bay, Ontario, Canada - Black Spruce, Ontario site 2_A8_OM2_O3 (SPAdes) (version 2) | ecosystem: Environmental > Terrestrial > Soil > Boreal... | reverse complement strand
CCCGCCACGATCAGCAGGAACAGAAAGAGATAGAAACCACGCCAGGAAACTACGGATTCCGGCGCGTCGAAGGGCGTATGCCAAGCCCAATAGCCGATGCCGGCGCCAATCAAAACAAACGCGAGCGAGAGAAGGCTCAAACTTCCGGGCGGACTCACTTTGCGGGGCTGCGGCATCCAGGTTCCGGGGGGCCAAAACCTGACCGGCATGAAGCCCCTGCGATCCAATATCAGGAGCCATGCCGGCGGACGGGGGACCGACTGCCATGCGTGGTCGGCCAGCTCCGACAGGCGTTCGTCTTCGCCGGTTAACATCAAGACGGTCGCATTAAATACGCCTTCCGAGAGGGTGTCCGGAAAAACGATCATGTCATTCCGGTCCTCCCATGGGTTGCTCTCGGCAAACAGCGGATAGCTGGTGAGAAACAGGGCTCCGTCCAGAGGCTGGGTCTGTTCCGCCTGGACGAAGAGCAGATCGGCGTTCTGGATCAACAGCCGGGTGTTGGGGCACTGCCTGCGCAGTACTCCAGCCAAGAACAACGAGTCGAGCACGTTGGTCGCGCTGACCGAAACGATCCGGATATTGTCGCGCCGTATGGCCCGGGTAATCTCGTTGATCATGCCATTCTGGGAGAGCGGCGTTTGCGTTTGGGAATAGCTGGGTACGCTATCCTCGCCAACGCTGGGATCCTTGATGGAGAAATCCAGAGCGGGTACTGGGACGTTGCCCGGCTTCGCCGCTTGTTGCACCTGGCGATAGGCATCCCGGAGATGCGAAATGTCGCGCGGAAAGCGGAAAGCGCGAACCGGCTGGGCCGCATCGCCGTTGCCGGACGCGGCCACCAATGTCGCCCCTCCCAGCGCGGATTCGTCCTCCGTCAGCACGGCTGCTTGATGCGGACGTATGCCTAGAGTTTGCAGCACCTCGCGGAAGTGGCGGTCCTGATCCGCAAGGTTTCCAGTGGCGGAGTGGAACTCAACATGCTCCCCCGCACGGGCCAAGAAAGCGTTCGCGGCACCCGAGCTTTGCGCGGTTCCGCTTTGGACTTGGTATTTTTTCCCATGCAGTTTGTCTCGGTCTTGCAGGATCAAGGTGGCGAGAGAATAGAACGAGCCAGAAAATGTCGGCCCTTCGATCTTCACCGGCCTGGAATCCTGGCTTGGACCGCAGAGTGCCTTCATGTACGCGCGCGCGATTTGAAACTGGCTGGGGTTCACGCCGGCCGTTGGTGTTTCACCAACCATAAAGACCAACAACTCGCGCGGCCCCCAATCCGGCTCGTACGCCTTTGAAGCCGATACAGCCGCGCGCCGGAAAACCAGCACACCCGGTTGCTTCTCCTGTAATGCGATTTCGCTGCGCTCTTGCGCCTTCTTGGCGGGATCCCCTTCATTGGGATCGGCTGTGTCGTTCCAGGGGAGCCACTGGGTGGCGAATTCCCAATCCGCCGCAGTCGCCCCTTTGCCGATCGCCTCGATAGTGTGGTCCGTAAACAGCGCGAGCCGCGTATGGACGGGGTCCGGCACCAGAGCCAGTACGCATTTGATTTCATCGGCTCTTTCGGATTCGGATTGCGGCAATCCGAAGTATCTCCGTAGCCGATCGCGGCAATTCGTCTCGTCGGCGCATTTGCGGACACTTTCAGGGTTGGTGAAGTCGACGGCCTGCGAACTGGAAGCCGCGACGGAAGGTGGCGCGGGTTCGTACGGCGCGAAGAAATGCCGGGTAGCGATCCATGGGCCGTCGTACGGCAGGGGCGCCGCGGCCGCAGCCTGGACCGCGCCATTTGCGGCCTTGCCTCCGCTCCCCGACTGCTCCGCGGATCCTCGCTCGCGCCCGGTTGGAGCCGCAAGATGGGCCACCAGCGCCAGCAGCGCGACGACTCCGGCCGTTAATCCGGCATTTCCTTTCACGGGTACCCTATCCCTTTAGTGATTATCGGGCAAAAATCGTTTCATGGGATCGGCAAGAACGGGACATGGGGACAGCGAACTACGCGCCGGCCGGTTTCTGCGGGTTGCGCGACTTCGAGATCGCGGGCGTTTCCGGCGTCTCCGGCTGCAGGTGGGTCGTCAGGTGATCCTTGATCATCCCAAACGCCGTGTCCGGGTCGTCCGCATACCGGAAGAGATCCAGATCCGCCGCGCCGATGGCGCCATGCCGCACCAGGGCATCGAAGTTAACGACCTCCTTCCAGTAACTCGACCCATAGAGCACGATCGCGACTTTCTTGGCCAGTTTCTGCGTTTGCGTAAGCGTGAGCACTTCCATCATTTCATCGAGCGTGCCGAACCCTCCCGGGAATACGATTAACGCCTTCGAAAGATACGCGAACCACAGCTTACGCATGAAGAAGTAGTGGAACTCAAAGCTGAGTCCGGGCGTAATGAACGGGTTGGGGAACTGTTCGAACGGCAGGCCGATATTCAAGCCGATCGTTTTGCCTCCGGCATCGGCCGCGCCCCGATTTGCCGCTTCCATAATGCCCGGCCCACCGCCGGAGCAGACCACGAAGCGGTGCGTTCCGTCGCGGGTGAACTGAGCGGCCCACTCGGTGACCATTCGGGCCAAGGTCCGCGCATCGTGGTAATACTGCGCCAGAGGACCGTCGTCGCGCACGCGGGCGGAGCCGAAAAATACCACCGTGTCGCGGATCTTTTCGTGGCGGAAGACCGCCAGCGGCTCCAAGTATTCGGCCAGCAGGCGGATGGCCCGCGCATCCGGACTATTCAGAAAATCCTGGTCCAGGTAGGCTACCGGTTTGCGGCCGGCAGGCGGATTATTGTTTGCCATGTTCCAGTTGCTCGATTCGTTTTTTCAGGTCGCGCAGGGTCTTCAATAGTTCCGGCAGCTTGGGAAATGCGGTGATGGCGCGCAGCCATTCGCTGGCGGCGAAGGCCGGAGAGCCGGAGACGCGCGCGCCGGCCGGCACGTCGCCGCCGATGCCGCTTTGCGCGTACACGACGGCGTCGTCATGAATCGTCAGATGACCGGAAATGCCCACTTGTCCCGCCAGGAGCACGTTGCGCTCCAAGATGGAACTCCCGGCCAGGCCGGTCTGCGCGCAAATGATATTGTCCTCACCGACCACGCAGGCGTGCCCGATCTGCACCAGGCTGTCGATCTTGGCTCCGCGTTTGACCCGCGTCTCGCCAACCGTGGCCCGGTCCACCGAGGTGAGGCTTTGCACTTCCACGTCGTCTTCGATAACGGTTACGCCGGACTGCACGATCTTGTAATGCGAGCCGTCGGCGCGCTTGGCGAACCCGAAGCCGTCGCCGCCGACGACTACGCCATTCTGCAGAGTCACGCGGTTTCCGATCTGGCAGAATTCGCGCACCACCGCGTGCGAATGAGCCAGGAAATCGTCGCCGATGCGCGCGCCTTCGTAAACGACCGCGTGCGGATGCAGCACGGCGTTGCGTCCGATACGCACGCGTTCGCCCACGGCGGCGAATGGCCCAATCGAGGCGCCCTCGCCGATAGTGGCAGTGCCGGCGACGAAGGCCAGCGGGTGAACGCCGGGCGCGGGCCGGGGCGGTTGATAGAAGAGCTCCAGCGCGCGCGCGAAATCCAGATAGGGGCTGCCCGATACCAGCCGCGCCAGCCCGGAATGCCCGCTCACATCGCGCTCCGGTTCGGACACTAAGATGGCGCCGGCGCGGGTGTGTTTGACCTTGTGCGCGTACTTGGGGTTCGCCAGAAAGGTGATCTCGGCGGGACCGGCGTGCTCCATGCCGGCGACTCCCGTGATTTCGATCTCACCGTCGCCCGATAGCTCGCAATCCAACCTGCCGGCGATTTCGGATAGTTTCATGGGCCAAGCTACAGGTTAGCCTAATTCGACGGAATGCCGACGGGCCGAGCGGAGCATAGCTCGCGTTAGTCTCCAAACGAAAGACGGTTCCAGATAAATTGTGAAGTGGCAAACTTGCGGGAGCCGGCTTTTAGGCGGTCGGAGCCGGCTGAAACCGGCTGCGATCAGGAGGAGTAGCCACGCGTGCGTCGTCAATCGCCGTCGAGGTGCGAGATGCGCCGCTCGTGCGCCGCAGCAGTGCGCTCCAGGCTTTGCAGCGACTCCAACACGACCTCGAAGTTGCGCGTAATCACGGTAAACCGCTTTTCGTTGTCCATCTGCGCCAGCGCTTCCAGCCGTTCGTCAATTGTCATGTTCCCCTTTTGCGGCACCCTATTGCAGCATTGACTGGCCCGTGTCATCGTCCGCCCGCCAGTGCCTGAAGTGGGAGCCCTCGATTTGGTCTCCGACCATCGAAAGAGCCTCCCTTATGAAATCGCGGACGCTTTCGTCCGCCCAGTCGCCGACCTCCCCGATTCCCACAAAACCTCAAACCAGTGGCGGGCCCTTTGGATTTTCTCGCTGGCCGTTTCGTTTGGCCGCTTTCCCGGGTCGGTATGGTCATTGTCCCTTTCTAATCCATCCAGCAGCACCGCCGCTCTGGTGAACGTTTCATTATTCCTTGGATCCGACATTAGCTCCAGTGCCTCAGTGGCTTTGCGAACGTGCATTTTGCGGCTCCTGTTCCGTCCATTGGATCGTTTCTCTCCTACGCGATTTGGAGAGGAACTGCTGAAGGAAGCGCGAGACATTCATGAGAAGCGTCGATGGAATCTTTGATGGGTCGTGGCCTTGTTCGAACGGATAGCGGGAGGTTTCAAATGCGCCTTCACACTGTTCAAGCGCAGACCGAAACGAGAGGCCAACGAAAGCAAGCTCGATCTGGAAAGCTCGGTCGAGTTCATCCCGTAGATCGCCCTCAACTTCGCCCAATGGCGTGGTCAGGCCGTGGCCGCGCTCAGGCTTGGCCGACACCCTGCGCCAGCACCCTCCCCCATCGGCATACACCTTCTCGGCCGACAAGCACTTCAGATACAACTTGATCGCCACCGCTGCGGTATTAGGGTAAAGCGCGCCGGCACCAGGCGGCTGAGCGTCCAAGAGCTTTCGCGCGGATTCGAACTGATCAGCCGCGTCCCGAATCTGGGGGGCTGGAATCTCTTACCGCTTACCCCGCGGTTGCGATTGCATTGTCTCCATTGTGGCCCTCCCCTCTACATTTTATAACCGTGCGAACGGAAGTCGGAATCGACAATCGAATTATTCGCCGCGGCCAGTGACTACCGCCCTCAAAAAATCCCGGTTCATACGCGCAATCACTTCCAGCTTGATATCTTTCGGACACACAGCTTCGCATTCCCCGACATTGGTGCAATACCCGAACATCTCATGGCTGGCTTGCGCCACCATGGCCACCGCCCGCCGATACCGCTCCGGCTGCCCCTGCGGCAGCACTCCCAGGTGCGTGATTTTGGCGCCGGTAAACAGCGCGGCGGCGGCGTTCGGACACATGGCCACGCATGCCCCGCAGCCGATGCAGGCGGCTGCATCCATCGATATGTCGGCGGCCTCCTTGGGCACCAGGATGGCGTTGCCGTCCGGGGCGCTGCCAGTGGGCGCGCTGATGAAGCCTCCGGCGGCAATGATGCGGTCGAATGCGCTGCGATTCACCACCAGATCCTTCACGATGGGAAACGCGCGCGCGCGCCACGGTTCCAGGTACAGTTCGTCGCCATCCTTGAAATGCCGCATGTGCAACTGACAAACGGTCGTACCGCGCTGCGGGCCGTGCGCCACGCCATTGATCATGAAGCCGCACATGCCGCAGATGCCCTCGCGGCAATCGTGGTCGAAGGCCACCGGCTCCTGGCCTTTGGCGATCAGGCCTTCGTTCAGTACGTCGAGCATCTCCAGGAACGACATCTCCGGATTGACATCCGGGACTTCGTAACTCACCATGCGGCCCTTTTCGCCTGCGTTGCGCTGCCGCCAGATATGGAGGGTAAGTCGCATGTTACTTGTAGCTCCGTTGGCTGGGATGCACGTAGTCGAAGTGCAGCGGTTCTTTGTGTAACTCGGGCGGCTGGTCCTCGCCGCGGTACTGCCAGGCCGCCACGTAAGAATACGCCGCGTCGTTGCGCAGGGCCTCACCATCGGGCGTTTGATATTCCTCGCGGAAGTGGCCGCCGCAGGATTCGTTGCGCTCCAGCGCGTCCAGGCACATCAGCTCGGCCAACTCGAAGAAGTCGCCCACGCGGCCGGCCTTTTCGAGCGACTGGTTCAGTTCTTCACCCGACCCCAGAACCTTAAGGTCGCGCCAGAATTGCGCGCGCAGGGCGGGGATTTTTTCCAGGGCTGTACGAAGTCCATCGGCGGTACGCGCCATCCCGCAGTATTCCCAAAGTATCTTACCCAGGTCGCGGTGGAAGGAATCCACGGAACGGGTCCCCTTGATCTCGAGCAGGCGCTTCGTCTGGCAGGCTACCTGCGTTTCCGATTCACGGAAAGCGGAGTGGCTGGTATCCACTTTGGGCAGCTTGGAAGCCGCCAAATAGTCGCCGATGGTATAAGGCAGGACGAAGTAGCCATCCGCCAGCCCCTGCATCAGCGCGCTGGCGCCCAGGCGATTGGCGCCGTGATCGGAGAAGTTAGCCTCACCCGTAACATAGAGACCGGGGATGGTGCTCATCAAGTTGTAATCCACCCACAGCCCGCCCATGGTGTAATGAATGGCCGGATAGATGCGCATGGGCGCTTCGTAAGGATTCTCGCCGGTAATGCGCTCGTACATATCGAACAGGTTGCCGTAGCGCTCCTTGATGACGTGCTTGCCAAGCCGCTGAATCGCTTCGCTGAAATCGAGATAGACGCCCAGGCCGGATTCGCCCACGCCGCGGCCCTCGTCGCAAACCGCCTTGGCATTGCGGGAAGCCACATCGCGCGGCACCAAATTGCCGAAGCTGGGATAGCGGCGCTCCAGATAATAGTCGCGCTCTTCCGGCGGAATCTGGTTGGGCGGACGCCGGTCGCCTTTCTTCAGCGGTACCCAGATGCGGCCATCGTTGCGCAGCGACTCACTCATTAGTGTGAGCTTGGATTGGTATTCGCCGGTGACTGGGATGCAGGTGGGGTGGATCTGGGTGAAGCAGGGATTAGCGAATAGCGCACCCTTCTTATAGGCGCGCCAGTTGGCGGTGACGTTGCATCCCTTCGCGTTAGTTGAAAGATAGTAAGCGTTACCATAGCCGCCAGTGCCCAACACCACGGCATCGGCCACGTGGGATTCGATCTTGCCGGTGATCAGGTCGCGTGTAACGATGCCGCGGGCATTGCCATCGATCGTCACCAGGTCGAGCATCTCGTGGCGCGCGTACATCTTCACCTGGCCCGCGCCGATCTGGCGTTCCAGGGCCTGATAGGCGCCCAGCAGCAACTGCTGTCCAGTCTGGCCACGCGCGTAGAAAGTGCGCGACACCTGCGCGCCCCCGAAGGAGCGGTTGTCGAGCATGCCGCCATATTCGCGCGCAAAGGGTACGCCTTGCGCCACGCATTGGTCGATGATATTGACGCTGATCTGCGCGAGCCGGTAGACGTTGGCTTCGCGCGAACGGAAGTCGCCGCCCTTCACGGTGTCATAAAAGAGGCGATAGACGCTGTCGCCATCGCCGTGATAATTCTTGGCGGCGTTGATGCCGCCTTGCGCCGCGATGGAGTGCGCACGGCGCGGAGAATCCTGGAAGCAGAAGCATTGGACGTTGTAACCCAGCTCGCCGAGCGTGGCTGCCGCGCTTCCGCCTGCCAACCCCGACCCGACCACGATGATATTGTACTTGCGCTTGTTGGCTGGATTCACCAGCTTCAGATTGAATTTGTGACTGCCCCAGAGGGTCTCGATGGGTCCGGCCGGGATTTTGGCGTCGAGTTCCATATGCGCTCCTCTATGGCAGCCTCAGCAAACCGGCGAGCACTGCGACCGGAATGGAAATATTGCCGATGGCCACGAACCAGGCGAAAACGGCCGCGCCTTTCTTGATGATGGGCGTATATCGGGGATGATTCACACCCAGGGATTGGAACATGCTCCAGAGGCCGTGGTAGAGGTGCATGCAGAGCAGCGCCATGGCGATGATATAGAAAATGGCTACGGCGGGGTTCTGAAATCCGGTAATGACGTTCGCGCGCACGTCCATGCCGCCATCCGGCAGGGTGTGCAGCGGCAAAACGCTGCCGACCGTCAGGTGAAGTACGTGGAAGATGACGAAGGCGGCGATGATGGGGCCGCTCATGATCATGGTGCGGGCTGCATAGCTGGCAGGCACGTCGTCCTTCTTCACGTAGGCTTCAGGGCGGGCCTTCTGCTTCAATAGCCACAACTGCACGGACGCCGTGATGTGAAGCACCACCGACGCCAGCAACAGCGCGCGCACGGCCCACAGCAGGACGTCGTGGGAGTGCAGAAAGTGCGCATAGTGGTTGATCTGTTGGGTGTCCGCCGAATAAATCTGGAGGTTGCCGATGAGGTGGCCGAGCACGTATCCGAACAGGATGACGCCGGTGACGGCCATCACCACCTTCTTGCCCAGGGTCGACTCGTAGAACCCGATGGAGCGATTCAATTGACTGGTAGTCGCAATGGCACTCATGTAGATTTCTCTGGTGGCGGCGAAAGCGATCGCCGTCCGGCAGTTTTGCCGTCTGGTAACGACACCGCCTCGGCGAAAACTGCGACCGCGGCGTGTGGCATATTCCAGTATACTCGGGTGCCATTGCAGGGTGGGGCGCGGCTCCAGCGGGCGTGTCTAATTGGAGCGCAAGTGTTCGTTGTAAACAGCCAAGCCGGTGAAAGCCCCCACCCTGACCATATTCACGATGGCCAGCCGTTTGGCGAGGAACGGCTTGTAATGCACCAAGATCTGTTGAGCGGCTAACATCGCGCCTGTGATCCCAAACTCCAGGGACGCTTGGCGGACACCGTAGCGGCCCCGGCCCAATACCGGATCCAACTCGCGCTGACCATAACTGGATGCCGCGTCAGCCGCGGTGCTGGCCAACAGGGCCGCTTGGGTGATGCGTAAGACGCGGCGCCATGAGGCGGCTTGAGCGTTCGATCCCGCAGCCGAAAGGGCGATGAGAGCTATCAGAATGGGCCGTTTCAATCTTAGCCTCGCCGGCGCATTCGGCCCAGGCGCGTTCCGATAACGGTTAAGCCAATGATGAGTAAACCGATGGTGCTGGGCTCGGGAGTGCCGACGAGTTCCACCTTCATAACTTGCGCTCCCACGCTTTGGGAGCAGTCCTGGTTGAATAAGGAAGCGGAAGAGTCGCTGCCGATGGAAGCGCCGGGATAGCCGAACGTGTAGTTGGCGCCGATGTTCTTGATGTCGATCTGGAATTCGCCGGAGCCGAACAGGCCGGCATCTTGTTGCGAACCGATGGTCACTTCAGCGGAGACCAGGTCGATGGGGCCGGAGTAGGATCCGCCGCTGCGCGCTCCGGGGGTCAGCAGCATATCGCCGTTAGGCAGTCCCAGATGCGTGGCATCCGGGTCGGTCAGTGCAATCGAGACGGAGCCGTTCTGAGATTCGAGCGTGCCGTCGAATAGGAAGCCTGTCATATACACGCCCGACGTACCGGGTATGGAGGACACGGGTCCGCCGAGAGGCATTCCTCCCAGCAGCATCTCTATCTCGCCGGGATAATTCGATCCGTGGCCTTCGGAAGAGTCGGAGGAGATGTAGAAGACCAGGGTATCTCCCGTATCGACGGTCACTTGAGAGTTGTTTGTGACATTGACGATGCCGGCCGTGGCGGGTAGGATGGAGGCGCACAGAAGCGCCATCAGTGAGAATAGTGAGAATGGGGCTGTTAGCTTGTTCATAAGTTACAACCCGATTCTAGGGTAGAAAACGGGGAAATAACCCAGAAAACCGTACTGGTACATAGGGCTTTGGTAACGGTACAAACTTGGGGGGCTGGCGTCCCCATAAGTGGGACGCGGCGCGCAAGAGTATATGCGCTACAGGGCCAGCGGGAGGGAGCGAAGGCGAGCGCCGTTTAAATGGAAGACGGCGTTGGCGACGGCTGGGGCCAAGCCCACGATGGGAGTTTCACCGGCGCCGGCCGATGGCAGGTCGGGCCGATCCACCAGGACTACGTCGATCTCGGGCATATCGCTGAAGCGGGGCACGCGATACTGCGAGAAACGCGGGTTCAGGACTTGCCCGTCGCCGAACCGGATTTGTTCGAACAGCGCGCCGCCGATGGCCATGGCGATCGCGCCCTGGATCTGGTTCTTGAGGTGATCGGGGTTGACCACCGCGCCGCAGTCAAATGCCTCGACCACGCGCAAAATACGGATGCGATTCTCCTCGATAGCCACTTGGGCGCAGGTGGCAATGTACCCGTTCTTCTCGAATCCTCCGGCGATGCCGATACCTTTGTCTTTGCTCTTGCCAGGGCCCCATCCGAAGCGGTTGGCGGCGGCTTGCAGCACGGCGCGCAAACGCTCGTCTTTCAGGTTCTTGAGCCGGAATTCGAGCGGGTCCATTTTCAGCGCGTGGGCCAACTCATCGATATGCACCTCGCGCGCGAAATGGTTGGCTGTGGCGGCCAATCCCCGGTAAGATCCCTGCCGCAAAGGCGAGTTGGCGGGGTGGAAGACATTCCGCTGCTTGGCGATGTCGTACTTGCCCACCAGTCCCGAGCCGCCGGAATTGTAGTTATGGCATTCCCAGGCGGCGATGCTGCCATCGTGGCGGACGCCGCTTGAGATTTCAATGAGGCCCGCTGGGCGGAAGTAGGCCCAAGTGAATTCTTCTTCGCGGGTCCACACAAGCCTCACCGGTTTGCCTGCGGCTTTCGCCAGGCGCGCAGCTTCAACGGCGCATTCCCCGGAGTGCTTACCTCCGTACGCCGAGCCTGTGTCCGGCACGATGACGCGGACGCGGTTTTCCGGGATGCCGAAAGAAGCGGCCAGCTCGGCGCGCACGCCGAAGGGCACCTGTGAACCGGTCCAAACGGTGAGCTTGCCGGCATCCCATTCAGCCAGCGCGGCGCGGGGTTCGAGCGGGGCATGCGCGATGTACGCGACCGTGTAAGAGGCTTGCAGCTTGATATCCGCGGCGGCCATCGCTTCCTTGACGGCTTGGACGGATTCGTGCGTATCGCCTTCACCGGATTCCGCGGTTTGCTTCAAATATTCGTAAAGCTTGGGGCCTGAGACTGCGCCGGGCGGGACGGTCTCGCGCTTCCATTCAGCTTTGATCTGGCGGATCGCCTCGGCGGCGGATTGTGCATCCGGCGCGGCGACTCCCACGAAGTCCTTCTCATGCACCACGGTCACTCCGGTGAGAGTGGGGGCTTCGAGATTAGTCAGGGCCGCGCCGAATGCGGGCGGGCGCAACACGCGGCCGTGGAGCATGCCCGGGCGGGTCAGGTCTGGCGTGTACTTGTGCTTGCCGGTGACCATGTCGCGCGCCGCCACTTTGGGTGCGGACTGGCAAAGCGGGCGCGTCAGGGGCACATCGCGCGCGATAGTCTTGGTTAGCTTACGGCCTTTGGTCAATTCGCCGAAACCCATCGGGGAGTCGCCGGCAGCGGCGGCATCCATGCACGCGATTTTGCCATCCGCGATGGACACTTTGGCGCGGTCGATCTTCCACCGTTCGGCGGCCAGGTCGAGCAGCGCCTCACGCGCGGTGGCGGCGGCGCGCCGAACTTGCGGGGCCATCGTAGGAGTGGTACGGCTGCCGAAAGTGCCCATGTCGTAGGGCGCCAGGGCAGTGTCGGCCATCACCAGCTTGATGGAAGCCAAAGGGCAGTGAAGTTCTTCGGCGGCGGCCTGGCTAAGAGAGGTGCGGATGTTCTGGCCGACCTCGGTCTTGCCTGTGTAGATAGAAACGACGCCGTCTTCGCCGACGTGCAGCCATGCCTCCAGATCCTCGGGCGCGGCTTCCGAACGGCCGCCGCGGCCGGACTCCTGCGCACCGGAGGAGAAAACCACCAGCAGTCCGCCGCCCAGCAGACCGATGAAATCGCGGCGATCGACGGCGAAACGATAAGCCGGCGGCGCGGTCAATTCGTAGCGTTCGGCTTCGATTTGGAAAGGTGCGTCAGGCATGCGATTGGGCCGCCTTTTGGATGGCCGCGACGATGCGCGGATAAGTGCCGCAGCGGCAGACGTTGCCGTTCATGTGACGCACGATCTCTTCGCGGCTGGGGTGCGGGGTCTTCTTCAGCAGCGCCACGCCGGAGACGATCATGCCGGACGTGCAATAGCCGCACTGCATGGCGCCCTCCTCAAGGAAAGCGTCCTGCAGCGGGTGGTGGATGCCTTCGATGGTGGTGACTTGTTTGCCGGCGGCGATGCGGACGGGGACGCTGCACGAGCGGACGGGCTGGCCATCCAGCAGCACGGTGCAAGCGCCGCACTGGCCTTCGCCGCATCCGTACTTTGTTCCGGTCAGGTCGAGCTGATCGCGCAGGACGGTGAGCAGGGGGACGTCGGGTTCGGCGTCGATGGGCCAGCGGGTTCCGTTCACGGAGAGTTGGGTGACCCTGGGCATAAGACCATTGTGGCGCCGCGCGCGCACACGTCCAAGCCCCAGTTCTAATCGGCGACAGCAGGCTTTATGGTGCGATAGGTCCGGCGGGCCGGTCAGTCTGGTAGTCGTTCGGGTTCAACTTGCACGGGTGCCTCAGGCGCCTTGGGCCGTCTTCCTCATCTGCCAATCGCCTTTAGCAGCTTCCGCGCCGAGAGGCTCACGATGGCGAAGAAGACTCCGAAGCTGATCGCGATCACCGCCAGTTGACGCCCGCGCGACAGGTAGCGCACCCGCGGCTGTTCCAGGAATACGCGCAGACGCACACGTACCGGCCGCGGCGCGCGGTTCTCGATAGCGATGTACGTGTCCAGGTCGTGCACCGGCAGGCGCAGCGCGCCGCTGCGGCCGAATGTCGTGGCGGCGACTTCGTCGTGGTCCCGGCCCATTCGCCAGGCGTTCAAATCGGTTTGGCTCATCAGCACCAGCCGCACGCGCGCATCCGGCCGATCGGATTCAAAGACGCAATCCACCATGGCCGGCTGTTGTGTGAGCGGACGCGGCACGTACCGCCAATCGCCGGCGGGGATCTCGAAGGTTTCATCCACCAGATCGACGCGCGGGAAAGCGGCCAGCAAAAACAGCAGCGCGGCGATCATTTGGTTAAAATGGGGACCATGGACCACAGTATGGCACAGCCGCGTCAGGCGCTGGCCGAATTAGATGTACCCGGTTGGAAGACCGCGCTCAGTTGGGCGGCCGCGATTTTGCTGGCGCTGGTGTTTCTGGTTTCGGGCCTTTGGAAGCTGACCGACGCTCCCGGCGCAGCCGTACGCATGGCGCAGGCGCGCGTGCCGCAGTCGCTGAGCTTGGCGGCGGCCATTGGGTTCGGCATCGCCGAAACATTCACCGCGTTGCTGCTGCTGGCGCCGCGTTTCCGGCGCTGGGGCGCGTGGCTGGGCGGCGCGCTGCTTGTCGCGTTCATGATATTCATCGGCCTCAACTACAACGCGTTGCGCGGCGCGGAGTGCAGTTGCTTTCCGTGGGTGAAGCGCGCCGTCGGTCCAAACTTCTTCATCGGCGATGGCATCCTGCTGCTGCTGGCGGTGGTGGCGGGCAAGTGGGCCAAGCCCGCGCGAAGTATGCGCACCGCGATCGCGATCCTGGGTGTGGTGACGCTATTCGCAGCCGGCTCCTATGGCGTGGCTGCCATGCGCCAGACCGGCGCCAAAGCGCCGGATACCGTCACGGTTAACGGCAAGCCTTATTCGCTGCAGGATGGCAAGATTCTGATCTTCTATTTCGACCCCGAGTGCCTGCATTGCCTGGATGCCGCCAAGCGCATGTCCAAGCTGAACTGGGGCGATACGCGCATTGTCGCAGTGCCCATCAACGTACCGCAGTTCGGGCAGGGGTTTCTGGACGACACCCATTTGCGCGCGGTGCTCTCGAGCGATCTGCAGCAATTGAAAAAGATCTTCCCGTTTGTCAGCGCGCCGGCTGGAGTGGCTTTGGTGAATGGACGGGAGAAAATGGCGCTCACTCAGTTTGAGGACCCTGAACCAGCGGACACGTTGAAGAAGATTGGATTCATTCAGTAAACGTGACGCCGGCTCCGCCTCGGGCATGCGAAAGCGGTAACCCAACCAAGTCCCCAGACGGCTTGCAGGATGAGCTCGTCATCCGAGTATGCGGTCCCACTCGTCGAATCAGCGTAGGACGCGCTTGTCAAAGAAGTCGTTCAGCCGCGGTGAGGATTCTATAAGTGTGGCTTCGATGTATGTTTTCTCGACGCCAATTGTTCTATCTGGCCGCCGCCGGCCCGGTGGCCGCCTCCACCAGTGCGAAAATAACCGCCAAGCAGCGCGTGGATCGCGCCCTGAAGGGCCAGGGTGCCGACCGGACGCAGTTCACATAGTGGCATCACTTCGGGCTGGAAAAACTTCCCGGTGAGCGCCTGGCAGAGGCCACGCTCGCATTTCATCGCCACTTCCACACCGACCTGGTGAAGGTGATGAGCGACTATCCGTTCCCAAAGCCCGCGGGAAAATGGCACGATCTGAAAGTCGTGAACAACCCGTTTCCAGAGCAATTGCGGGCGCTCGAACTGATTCGCGGCGGCCTGCGCGGCCAGGCCTATTTTGTCGAGACCGTCTTCAACCCGTGGAACGTGGCGGAGAAGATGTCGTCGCCGGAAGAGGTGATTCGGCTCAAAGCGGAGGATCCCAAGGCCCTGGAATCGGCGCTCGAAGCCATCGCCGAATCCGAAGCCAGCCACGCCCGGAAAGCCGTCGCGGGAGGGGCGGCCGGCATTTTCCTGGCCGTCGCCAACGCGCAGGATGGCATCATGACCCAGGAAGACAACGCCCGGTTTAGCGAGCCGTTCGACCGCCTGATTCTGGAGGCGGTGAGCGGGGCGCCGCTCAATGGCGGGACGGTGGCGGCCATGCGCGCGCAGTATGGCGGAGCGCTGATGAGCGGCCTCGATGAAAAGAATTTCCGCCGGCTTTCCGAGCCGGATTTGCGGCAGCAGTGGGAGGCCGCGCGGTCGAGCGCCGGGAAGAAGTTCATCCTGACGCCGGGATGCTCGGTTCCGAACGATTCCACAGAAGCGGAGTTGATGCGGCTGGTGAAAGTCGCCGGCGCCTGATTCGGCAGGGGGGAGGGCGCGCTACCGGCAGTTGACGTATAGATCCTCTTCATATAGAATCTCTCTATATGGATCTGCTGCAAGGAACGCTCGACATGCTGGTGCTCCGGACGCTTATGGCCGGTCCGCTGCACGGCTACGGAATCGCCAAAACCATTCGCAGCACCTCAAACGAGGCTCTCGATATTGAATTCGGCTCGCTCTATCCCGCGTTGAAGCGGCTCGAAGCGAAAGGCTGGATCGCGTCGGCGTGGGAGACATCCGAGCACAATCGCCGCGCCAAGTATTACAAACTCACCGCCGCAGGCCGGAAGCATCTGGTAAGGGAACACTCGAAGTGGGCCGGCTTCGTGAGCGCGGTCGGGTTGATTATGGGTACGTTGCCGGAGGCGAAGGGATGACGATCTGGCGCCGGTTCAAATACTTGCTGCCGGCGTGGCGCCGGCGGGAAGAGCGCGAGATGCGCCAGGAGTTGGAATCGCTCACCGCGATCGCGGGCGCTAAGGAACTGGGCAACCTGACGCTGGCAATGGAGGACATTCGCGCCGGCTGGGGCTGGACGTGGTTCGAAAGCCTCTATGCGGACATCCGCTATTCACTCCGCGCACTGCGCAAGCAGCCCGCATTTGTTGCGGTGGCGGTGCTCTCGCTGGCTCTCGCAATCGGCGCGAACAGCGCGATCTTCAGCTTCGCCGACGCCCTGCTGTTGCGGCCTATGCCGGTAACGGATCCAGCCGCTATGTTCGACGTCACCAGCACCACACCCGACAATCCTTTTGAAGGCATGTCGTTCCCGGATTACCGCGATCTGCGCGACAAGAGCCGGTCCTTCAGCGGCCTGGCCGCGTATCGCCTCACCACCCTGGCGGTGGCCGCCAATCCCGCGGCGCCGGCGCAGATTCGCTTTGCGAACCTGGTGAGCGGCAACTTCTTTGCCGTCGCCGGCGTGACGCCTTCAGCCGGCCGCGATTTCCTGCCTGGCGAAGCGTCCGCGTCCGCGCAGCCGGTCGCGGTGGTCAGCTACGCCTTCTGGCAGCGGAATTACGCGGGCGAGCGCTCCGCGATCGGCAGCCAGTTGCGCCTCAACGGGATTGTCTTCACGGTCGTCGGCGTGGCCCCGGCTTCCTTTACCGGCCTGGACCGTTTCGCCCTCCCCAGCATCTTCGTGCCCCTGGGGATGGCCCAGCGCTTGGACGGCGAGACAGCGGATCCGCTGGAGGACCGCGGACGCCACAATCTGGTAGTCAAGGGGAGGTTAAGCGCGGGCGCTTCACGGGAATCGGCGCAGGCCGAAACTGCCATTATCGGCGCCGCCCTCGAGCGCGAGTATGTAAGGACGAACCGCAACCGGCACATGGCGGTGCGCACGGAACTGCAGACGCGCATCCAGCAGAGTCCGCACCTGTTGGCGCTGGTCAAGATGCTGATGGGGCTGGTGGCGCTCATCCTGATTATTGGGTGTTCTAATGTCGCGAATCTGTTGCTGGCCCGGGGGCGCACCCGCAGCCGCGAGATCGCCATCCGGCTGTCCATCGGAGCGGGGCGGAGCCGCGTGGTGCGCCAACTCATGACCGAAAGTCTGATCGTGGCGATGGCGGGCGCCGCCGCGGGACTGTTCGTGGCATACGGCGGCATTCTGTTGCTAAATATGCAAAGCGTGCCCAGCGACCCACCGTTTGTGCTGGGAGTACGACTGGACTGGCGCGTGGTGCAGTTCAGCCTGCTGGCGGCGCTGGGGAGTTGCATCTTTTTCGGCTTGGCTCCGGCCTGGCAGACCGCGCGGACGGACTTCGTGGGGGCGCTGAAGACGGGCGGAGACGGCGCGTCCGGCACACGGCGCACGTTCGGCCGCGATGTTCTGGTGGCTGGCCAGGTCGCGCTGGCGATGGTGGTGCTGATCGCCGCCGGCATGTTTCTGGCGAGCTTCCGGAACATCATGGCGGAGCCGCCGGAGTTTCGCACGGACCACCTGATCGGTATGGATACCGCGCCCGCCGCGCTGCACTACTCGCCCGAACAGACGCAGGCCTTCTACCGCCGGCTGGTCGACCGCGTGCGCACCATGGCCGGCGTGGCGAGGGTGGCGATGACCGAGTCGCTGCCGCTGTCTCCCTCCCAGACTGCCGTCAACGTAGCGCCCGAGGGATACCAGTTCCCGAAAGGCCGCGAGAAACAGATCGAGTTCGGCGCCGCTGTGGATGCCGCTTACTTCAGCACCATGCATGTCGAAATCGAACGCGGGCGCGCTTTCACGGACGACGACCGCGCCGGTTCGCGCCGCGTGGCGATCGTGAACCAGCAGTTCGCGAAGACCTATTGGCCGGGCCAGGATGCGATCGGAAAGCGAATTCGAGTGGAAAGCATGGACGGCATGGAGAGCCCCGCCGCCGAGGTTGTCGGAGTGGCGAAGACCGGGCACTATCTGACGGTGAACGAAAAGCCGGCGCCGTACGTGTATGTGCCCTACGAGCAGAACCCGCGCTCGCGAATGACGTTAATCGTGCAATCGGCGGGCGATGCGGGTGCGCTGGCAACGCCCTTACGCGAGGCGGTTCGATCGATCGACGGCAACGTGCCGGTATTCAACCTGCGGACCGTAGCGACGCTTTACGAAAGCCGCGTGACGGATACGTGGCTGAATTACTTCCAAATGGTGGGGACGATGGGATTCATCGGTCTGGCGCTGGCCACCACCGGCCTCTATGGGCTGGTTGCCTACACGGTGAGCCGCCGCGTAAAGGAGTTCGGCATCCGCGTGGCCGTCGGCGCGACCCGCCGCGACGTTGTGTGGCTGGTGGAGCGCCGCGGCCTGATTCTTGCCGCCGTCGGTATCGCGATCGGCGGAGCGCTCACCGCGGTGACGGCGCCCATGCTCTTGGCCGGATTTCCCGGACTCGGCGCATCGTCCCCCGCTGGGTACGCGCTCGTTGCGCTGGTGTTGCTGACGGTGAGCGCGATTGCAAGCTACGTGCCGGCGCGGCGCGCCGCGGGACTGGATCCGCTGCGGGCTTTACGGAACGAATAGCTTCGTGGTCCGGAACTTACTCGCTGCCGCGGGTGTCGAATCAGTCAGATCGGTTAGAAATCGGATAAGTCAACCGGAGGCTGAAATGTTCGACGCTATTAGTGTATCTGAACGCACGCGGAAGCCCTGGACAGTGGTGGCTTCGTTTATTGGCCAGATTGCGGTGATCGGGCTGGCCATCCTGGTTCCATTAGTCAGTACGGAGCGGCTGCCGCACGGACATTCGTTGGGCGATCTATTCATGCCGCCGGAGCCGCCACGGGCGCTGCCACACCGGCCGCCGCAGGCCGCCAACGCGAAGCAAACCAATATGGTTCCTCCCCAGCTCACTATCAAGGGATTAGTATTGCCAACGAGGATTCCGGACAAACCGACGATCATTCAGGATCCCGAGCTAGATCCGGCCGCAAGCGTCGGCGTCGGCGTACCCGGAGGTTTCGGCGATTCGAACGGATCGGGCAATGGCGTTATCGATAGTCTGCTGGCGAAGGGGCCCGCGAAGCCGCCACCGCCCACGCAGGAAGTGAAGCAGACTGGGCCGCCCACCCCGCCCCCGCGCATCCGGCTGGGAGGAAAGGTGGAGGAAAGCAAGCTCATTTCGGGACCGCGGCCGGTTTACCCTCCGCTTGCCAGGCAGGCGCGCGTCTCGGGAACCGTGCGGCTGGAGGCGGTCATCTCGCGCGACGGCACAATCCTCAACCTGCGGGCCGTCAGCGGGCATCCCCTCTTGATTCCGGCGGCTGTTGCGGCGGTGCAGAAATGGGTCTTTCGACCCACCTATCTGAACGGCGAAGCGGTGGAAGTGGCCACCCAGATCGATGTGAACTTCATGCTGAATTGAGTCAGTTGCGCGGCCCGATGCCTTCGGTTCGGCCGGCCAGCGCTTGCACCGCGGTTCCCCCGCAGACCGCCACGCCCGTCTTCATCAACGCGCTCAGGAAGTTGAATAGCAGAGCGTACAGGACCTGCTCGGTGAGCGGCTGTTTACCCGGTAGCCGGAAGCTGGCCGGCAGCTCTTTGGCGATATTCACGCGCACGGAATAGGGCTGGGGCTTGCCGCCTCGGTCGCGCTTGTTGGCGAGGCTGATGGGCGTCTGCATGACGCCGCCGCTGCGTCCATCGATGTAAAACTGGCAGCGCGAAAACCATCCCAGGTTGGCGGGATCCGCGGCATCGAACAACAGCAGAGGCGCTTGGCGTCCCGCTGCCGTAAGATCCAGCGTGATACTGCGTTGCGTGTCCTTCAGCTTGGTATCGAAGCCGGCCTGCTTGGCGATGTTGGCCACCAGCTCCGGTTCCAATTCCAGGAGGATCAGTTTATGTTGTCCCGCTTGCAAGACCTGCATTCGACACTGTTAGTGTAGCGGGTTTCAGCGGCGGGCGTTCGACGATTACGCTGCCCGGACGCCGGAAGCGCGGACGGGGGAGCGAATGGCCGGATTCGCGTACCGCTTGTGGGGAAGGTCGGCTACCTACCGATAACTTCCACAATACCGGTGTCAGCGCCCGTTAGCCGCCGTGCGCGATCGTCCCAGTGCAGATGGGTAATACTCACGTCTCCGCGCTCATAGGCATAAGTCTTGCCGTCGTCGCTATAGAGCGTAAAGTCGCCATCCGCGCCCCCGAACACGCGAACCTCGGCGATCTTCTGCGGCATATTGGTGCTGCCGACAACCGCCCCCATTGGCACAATCGACCCGGCGCGGACAAACAGCGGCAAAGTCTCGATCGGAGCATCCGCGCTGACGCTCTGCCCCCCATGGACCCTTTCCTTCGTCCAGTAGTTGTACCAGTCCGTGCCCGCCGGCAAATACACCATTCGGCTGTTGGCGCCTTGCTCCGTCACCGGAGCCACTAGAAACGCCGGCCCAAACATATATTCGTCGCGCAGATCCGCCACCCGCGGGTCGTCCGGGAAGTCCATAAATAACGCGCGCATGTACGGCGCGCCGGACTGGTGCGTCTGGTAACCAAGCGAGTAAATGTAAGGCATGAGCCGATAGCGCAGTTTCAGATACTTTTCCAGAATCGGCTCGGCTGCCTCGCCGTACGACCAGACCTCGTTGTACTTACGGCTGCCGTGCGCACGGAACACGGGCAAGAACGCGGCGTATTCGAACCAGCGCGTGTATAATTCCGGATAGTCGTCATATCCGCCTACATTGTCGCGCGCGTCGCTCGGGTCGAGCAGGGGAGCGTGCGCCGGACGATGCTCGGCGGGCAGATACTGCCAGCCGCCGATGTCGTTGGTCCAGTATGCGAAGCCCGACGCGGCAAAGTCCAGGCCCGTTGGAATTTGGCGCTTCAGCGTGTCCCAAGTCGGATGGATGTCCGACGACCAGAACAAGGTCCCGTTGCGCTGCGCGCCCAGGTAAGCGTCGCGCGACAGAATCAGCGCGCGTGTCTGCATGTCGCGCCGGAAGCCGTCGTACACCGCCGCCGTGTGAAACAGCGGATAGATATTGAAGTAGCGCGTGCCCGGCCCGATGTGGAAGTAGCTGCCGTTGGGCGGCAGGTCGGGCTCGGTCTCATCGGTCCACAAAGCGTCGAAGCCCTTGCTGAGTATATTGTCCCGGACGGTCTCCCAATACCAGCGCGCCGCTTCAGGATTGGTCGTGTCGATATCCGACCCGGCGCGGTCGTAGGGCAAGCCGTTGGTGGGCGTGCCATCCGGCAGTTGCTCGAACCAGCCGTTCTTCAACAGCATGTCGTAATAGCGCGAACCGGGTACAAAGCGTGGCCACACGCTGATCATTGTCTGGAAGCCCATTTGATGAAGCTGCCGGTTCATGGCCGCCGGATCGGGCCATTTCACCGGGTCCATGTCGATCTGGCCCATTTTGGTCCAATAGAACCAGTCGACCACCATCACATCGACCGGCAGCCCTCGGTCGCGGTAACCCTTGGCCACGGCCAGCACTTCCTCCTGCGAGCTATAGCGCTGCTTGCATTGGATGTACCCGTAAGCGGCTTTCGGCAGCATGGGCGTAGCGCCGGTGAGCAGCCGGTATCCCGCGTAAATCTCATCGGCGTTGTTGCCCGCGATCACGAAGAAAGATACCCGGTCGCCCACTTCCGAAGTCCACTTGGTCTGTTCGTTGAAGCCCGGCTCGATAGTCGTCTTGGAAGGATTGTCCCAGATCATGCCATAGCCGCGATTGGTCACCACGAACGGCACGCAGACCGTCGGGCCGCCCGGGGCCGTATAGTTGTGCCAGCATTCGACGGTATGGCCGCGGTGATCGAGGAAACCTTCCTGATTCTGACCCAAGCCGTAGTAATGCTCGTCGTCGGGCGACGCAAACGTGGCGCCCACCTGATAGAATGCCGCGTCGGACGCGCGCCGGTCATGGAGCACGCCGGCATTGCCGTCTTTGTAATTCGGAACCGACATGGACCAGTCTTTCATGTCCACCAGCATCTTGCCGCCCGTCGTAGCTATGGCGATGTGCGCGGACGGAGTGGACCCGTTGAAGAACTTCGCGATGTCCACCTGGGTGGGCAGCGGCGTGCCCGGATGGTGGGGTTCCAGCGTGACAATCAAGCGCGACGACCGGTAGACGTCGCCCTGATGGGACCAACCCTGCGCGGCTGGCTGCGCCACGAATCCATATCCAGGCGCGGCGGTGGCTTGGTCTTTGAGCATGCTGAGCGTCACGCGAACGATGTTGGGCGCGTACGGTTCGAAGACGATGGTGCTGCCGTCGCGGTCCAGCACCACCGATTGCGCCTGCGCATACCCGATGAGCATGACAACGGTAAGGCAGGACACGCGAATCATGTGCGTCATATGTTTACCGGACTTAACAGCATATAACGCTTCCGCCTGAAACCCACATCGCCTATAATACGTAGGTGCCGACGCAGGAGAAGTTGCTTGCCCTCGTGGGCCGCATCTACGATGCCGCGCCCGGCGAAAGCCGTCAGGGCGTGCGAGGTGCAGAACTACCAAGGACCCCAAGGGAGGTCGCTGTGGGATACATTATTCGTGTAATTCGTGCAAGTGTCTACTCGCTAACGATCGGCATCAGCCTGACGAGAGAGGGTTCCCAACCTTCCATCAATGATCACGGCGTGTGAACGCCGCTCCGTATACCCCAGACGGCTTGCCAGGCTCCGGCATCGCGCAAGGAGCCTTCTTCGCAGTGTTCGGCACGGGCTTGGGGCCAGCGACGCCCCAGGCGGCTACGGCGTTTCCCTTGCCCACGTCGGGCGGCCTGGGCGGCACGGCCGTCCAGGTCAATGTGGGAACGACAAGTCTCTATGCGGTGACGATGTTCACGTCCGCCAGTCAACTCCTGGGGATCTTGCCCTCGCGTACCCCAGTTGGCGCCGGGACCATGACGGTAACCTACAACGGGCAAACGAGTCCTCCGCAGCCGATCCAAGTAGTTCCAAACTCCTTCGGCGTCTTCGCGGTCAACGAGGGCGGGTTCGGCCCGGCAGTGGTCACCGACCCGCAATACCAACTGATAACCAATGGCCACTCGGCAAATCCTGGCGATATTCTGACTATCTGGAGGACAGGCTTGGGCGCTGTCCCCGGCGACGAGTCCCTTGCGCCGCCGACCCCCGTCAACCTCACCAATCTTCTGGTGTCCGTCATGATCGGTGGTACGCCTGCCAACGTCCTGTACCAAGGGCGGTCCGGGTGCTGCGCTGGACTTGACCAAATCGCCTTCCAGGTGCCCGCCGGTATCGTCGGTTGCTCAGTGCCATTGGCGGTTTCCGTGAATGGCGTGGTTTCGAACTTCACGTCTAGTTCCATTGCTCAAACGGGAGCAGAGTGCGCCGTCCCCGTCCCGGCAGGTGCGCCCAGCCTTCCAGATTCCGTCACTTCCACGCTCCAGAGTGGCGGCTCTGTCGCTGTCGCGGAGGCCGGGTTTGCCCGAGTGCAGTTGGGGATCTTCGGTGCGGTTGCCGACGACGTCGGCGAGGGCGGCCTCGCATACTTCTACAAGTATTCAGGAAGCCCCACCGCCCTATTGAGCAACCTCGCTCAGACTAGCGCCGCAGACGGCTACGCCCCGGCCCCTCAGTTTCAGCCCGGGTCCTGCTTCGCGGGAACTACTCTCGGGCCGCACTCCGGAGGGCCTGGGGAAAGCTTCTTGGGGCTCGACGCGGGCGCCTCGGTGGTGTTTTCCGCTGGCTCCGAGGTTATCACAGACCCTCAAACGGCGACCGGCGTTTACGGTGCCAACGTTTGGCTCCAACCATCTCCGGCGGTGCTGGGGTACCTGTCTTTTGGATCGCTGGCGCTGAATGGTTCCGGTGGAACCGATGTGGGCGCCTTCACGGCAAACGCGGTACTGGCGCCCCCTTTGATGAACTTAAATCTCCCTGCGCCCGGCACAACGATTGCGCGGAACCAGGACCTAACGATTGCCTGGACGGGCGGAGGAACTGACTACGTCACAATATCCGGAGACGTGTTTGTGTCGACCTGTCCTACCCCCTGCACTACAATACCGCTGCCTGGCTACTATGCCGGCTTCAGTTGCCTAGCGAATGCCGGGGACGGGTCGTTCACCGTGCCCGCTTGGGTGCTATCCACGTTGCCGGCGAGCGCGATCGGGCATGACTTAGATGGGCTGTTCGTAGCGCAAGGATCATTTGGAACCTACTTCACAGCTCCGGGGCTCGACCTCGGAATCCTGAACTATTTCGACACCATCGGCAGTTATTCGTTCAGCTACCAGTAGACGAGACGCGCCGAGCTCGGCCACGCGCACTATTCACCCGCCAGCGTTACTATTGGCCGACGTGATCAAGCGGGGCACGAGCGCTGAGCGGCCGGCACTCTGCAGCCCACTCGGCTACAATGAAGAAAACCATGACCATCGACGAACGCCTGGAACGAATCGCCGAACGCCACGCAGCCCTCGCGCAAAGCCTGGAGCTGTTCCAGCGTGGCACAGGCGAGAAGATCGGCGCCCTAGCGCCATCGCCGAACAGAACGAAGTCCGCGCCGCCGAAATCATGAGCGCCGTTGCCAGCCGACGGGCGCCCAACGCCCGGATCGAAGCCACTGCCTACCGCAGCTTCGAAGACATCCGCGACTCCCTCCAACGGCTGGAAGGCATAGCCATCGCCACCAAGGTATAGGCCGATCCCGGCGAGCCCACTGCGGATCTACTTCGGTTGATCACCGCTCTTCAGATCCGGTCCTGCTCGTCGGGTTCCACATCCGGGATTTGGTTCAAGGCTCGCTCGAACTCCGCCCTGTTGAAGAGCTTCGCCCGCGCCTCAATGTACTCGCGGCTTGCGAGATGGTTTGCAATAATGGCGGACGCGAACTCCTCGACTGAGACGTGGTCCCTAGCAGCGAGCTCGGCGGCCCTGTTGTACAACTCCTCGGGTACGGCGATGCTTTTGCTCATGTGTCGTCTCCTTCTATTGTCCCCAAAAACCCGCGAGGTGTCATCACCCGGACACCGAACAGTTCGGCGCCGGCAAAGTGCCGGACGTTGTGTGTGACGATGGCGCCCGCATGCCCGGCTACGGCCAGTTCGAGGAGAAACTCGTCGCCAGGATCCGGAAGGAATGGACGGAGCCGGAAGTAAACGTCGGTCTCACGGCCCAAGGAACAAAAGGCTCGCACGATCGCGTCAACAGTGCTCGCCGGAAGCCCCAGACGCTCGGCCTCACGTTTTCCGACCGCTTCATATTCGAGAATGAGAGGCACCGAGATCAAGGGCACCCATGTTTTCCCGATCTGGCGCAAGATCGCGAAGGACGCTCCGCGCCGGGATCGTAGCGCAGAGATCACCACGTTCGTATCCAATACGATGGAATACAACAGCTTACTTCCGCTTAGTCAGCAGTACCTTCACCTCGACCATTTCGCTCCCGCGCATCACCTTCACTATCACCTCATCGCCAGGCTTCTTCGCCCGCAGCGCATAGGTGAAATCGTACAGATTCTGGATCGGCTTGCCGTCGAATTCCACCAGCACATCGCCCGCTTTCAATCCGGCCTTCGCGGCGGGCGAACCCTCCCGAATGTCGGCGAACTTCACGCCCTTGACGCCTTCGCCGAAGTCCGGGATGCTGCCGAAATCCGGGCCATATCCCGAGTGCCCCGAACCCGATCCCGACCCCGCCACATCCCCGGAATGCTCCGGTTCCTTAACCCGCACGAACAGTGGCCGGTCGGGCGCTTCGCGCAAATCCTCGCCGACTTCCGCCACCAACTGCAGCAGCTTGGCGGCATCCGGCGCGTCGATTTTGTCCCAGGTATCGCTGGGCTTGTGATAGTCCGCATGCAGCCCGGAAAAGAAGAACAGCACCGGCACCTGCTTGGTGGTGAAGGAGGTGTGGTCGCTCGATCCATACCCGGCTTCGGAATAATCTATGTGAAGGCCATACTTGGGAGTGATTTCCTCAAGTAACTTCTTCAATGTCGTCCCGGTGCCCACGCCGCCGATGAACACTTTGCCATCGCGCACGCGGCCGATCATGTCCATATTGATCATGGTCACATCCTTATCCAGCGGCAGCAGCGGATGGTTGACGAAATAGCTGGAGCCCAGCAGCCCCAATTCCTCCCCCGCGAAGGTCAAGAACAAAATGCCGCGTTTCTGTTTCGGCTGCGTCGAGAACCAGCGCGCCAGCTCGATCACCCCCGCCGTGCCCGACGCGTTATCGTCCGCGCCCGGATGGATCGTGCCCGCGAGCGACGGCGCCAGCGAGAACTGCTCGCCCAAGCCCAAGTGGTCGTAATGCGCGCCGATCGCCACATATTCATCGGTGGTTCCGGGCAGGTATCCGGCCACGTTGTGGACCGTCTTCACCACGCGCTCGACGTCCAGGTTGGCGTCTACTTGAAGGCCATCCGGGAAAGCGAACGACCGCGGCTGCAAGTCCTGGTCGATGCCTTTCTGAATCTCGCCGGCGCTCTTGCCGACGATGGCGAACCAGCGCTCGGCGATCTCATAACGGATCTGCACGAATGGAACGCCCGCATCGCCTGGGCCGGCGGCCTCGGCGAATTTCTCCAGATCGTCGGCCTCCCCGGGATGCGCCGCGCCATCGTTAATCAGCACCACGCCGCGCGCGCCGTGCATCTTGGCATTCGACGCCTTGCTCCAGAACTGCGCGTGTTGCGTGTAGACTTTTCCCGCGAAGATGCTCTTCTCGTCGAACTCCTGTGGCTCGTGCCGCATGATCAGCACGATCTTGCCGTGCACGTCGATGCCCTTGTAGTCGTCGTAATTATACTCCGGCGCGGTGATGCCGTATCCGGCGAATACGATGCCGCCGCTCATCTTTTCGCGCGCGGAGAAATTGAAGGGGATGAAATCGTCCGGAAAGGCCAGACTGACGTGCCTGCCATCCGCCGTATACCCGAAGCGGTTGTCAGCGCCCAGCTTGGCGTTGGTGGTGACATCGAAGGCCTGATAATAGCTCTTACCGTCGATGGGCTGCAATCCGAAGGAGCGGAACTTGCCGGCGATAAAGGCCGCGGCTTTCTCCAGTTCGGGCGTGCCGGTACCGCGCCCTTTCAGGTTCTTGGATGCCAGAAACTTTACGTCGTCCAGAAAAAGCCCGGGATCGATCGTCGCAGTCGCGCCGAAGGCAGCCATCGCGAACGAGCACAGGACGAGTTTCCGGGCCGCGCGCATGAATTTCCGAGCCGCGCGCGTCAGCAAGCGGTCTGCTAATTTTTTCGACATTCCGTTAGTTCAATTTCGGGGCGGGCAGGGTTACTTCGCAACCGCAATCTTCTCCGGCATTGTGAGCCGTCTTTTGATAGTCGATTTCGTAGTCGATGACTGCCCGCAAGTTGGGCCAATCCACGCGCCCGACCATCTTGCGGCCGTTGATGAACAGAGTGGGAGTCGCGCCCACGCCAACGTCTTTGCCCAGCGCCTGGGATTTACTCACTTCCGCCTCGGTTTCCTTGTTGTCCATGCAGCGGGTCAGTTGCAGCACATCCAGTTGTTTGCCCTTGGCAAACTCCAGGATCTTGTCCTTCAGATTGTCGGCTTTGATTTCATCCTGGTGCGCGAAGATCCAGTCGTGATAATCCCAGAAGGCATTCGCATTCTGGCGGAACACGCAGCGTCCGGCAATGGCGG
>Ga0209333_1000307_pt1 | contig 27247 bp, 22 predicted proteins | sample BlaSpr_A8_OM2_O3_FD_187982 | JGI IMG/M metagenome (GOLD analysis project Ga0209333, IMG submission 187982) | Forest soil microbial communities from Thunder Bay, Ontario, Canada - Black Spruce, Ontario site 2_A8_OM2_O3 (SPAdes) (version 2) | ecosystem: Environmental > Terrestrial > Soil > Boreal... | reverse complement strand
AGCCGGGGCAGGGAATGGCGCTGTGGCTGCACGCCCCCGACGCGCAGGGCATCCACGACGCCCTCGCCGCCGCCGGCACGACGATCGTCTCAGCGCCCGCCGACGGGCCGTTCGGCCGCACTTTCACGTTCGCCGACCCCGACGGCTACCAGGTGACCCTCCACGACCGCGGCTGAGCCGGGCGTCCCGGTCTTCAGCGCGGCAGGCGCCCTGAGCGGGCTCTCACAGCGGCAGGCCGCACCCGGCCCCCCGGGTGCGGCCGGGGCCGCCCCCCGAGGGGTCGCGACGCGGGCCCTGGGTTTGTTCAGCTCGTGGTCCTTCCAGGCAGTGGGCCTGGACGAGTTGTGGCGTCGCCGACGCGCAGGGTCGCGCGCTCGTTGTGGGCGACGACGACCTGGACCTCCTCCACGTCGGCCATCATGGCCGGGATGACCACCGATTGCCGCCGGGTTTATCGCGTGCGGTTGGTACGTTCGGGGCAGCCTGGTGACGCGGAGGAAGATGCGATGGTAATGCCGTTGGCCGGCCGCGTGCCGGCGGCGGTGGCCGGCGGCCTGCTGGTGCTCGTAGCCGTGTACAGCGTCACTGCCACACTGATTGTGTCCCGCCGGGTTAACAGTCGGCTGACGCGCTGGGTGGACCAGATGGTCGAGTGGGCTTATCAGCAAGTGGCGGGGCGCTTCGCCGATCCCCATCGGCGAGATCAGATTCGGGCTACCCAGGCGGCGGCAGTGCTGCTGGGCCAGCTGACGGCGTGGCTGCTGGTGGCGTATGTCGGGTTTGCCCTGCTGTTGTGGCCGTTCGCCAGCCGCGGTGTGGTGTCCGCCTTCGTCGATGCCGGCTCCTCGCTGTTCACCCTCGGCTTCGCGGTGCCCGCCGGGGCGGTGCCGGCGGTGATCGTTTTCCTGGCCGCGGCGACCGGGCTGGTGATCTTGACCCTGCAGATCGCCTACCTGCCGACCCTGTACGCGGCGTTCAACCGCCGCGAGACTCAGGTGGCCCTCCTGAACGAGCGGGCCGGGATCCCATCGTGGGGCCCGGAACTGCTGGCGCGCACTTATTACGCGCTGGGAAGCGGGGTGTCGACCCTGGACACGATGCCGGATCTGTACGAGCGATGGGAAAACTGGGCCGCAGACGTCGCCGAGAGCCATACCACCTACCCGGTGCTGATCCGGTTCCGCTCGCCGGGACCGATGTCGTCCTGGGTGATCTCTCTGCTGGCCGTGCTGGATTCGGCCGCGTTGTTCCTGGCCCTGTCCCCAAAGACCGCGCCGGTGGTTCCGGCCCGGCTGTGCCTGCGTGGCGGGTTCCGGTGCTTCAACCGGATCGCTAGCGTGATGGGCTTCGACATCCCCGACGAGCCCGCCCCGGACGCCGGGACCAGCCTGACGTACGAGCAGTTTCTCGAGGCGGTGGCCCGGATGCGCGAGGTCGGCTTCCCGATCGAGCGTGACCCTGGCGAGGCCTGGCCGGACTTCGTCGGATGGCGGGTCAACTACGAGCAAGCCGCTTACGCGGTCGCCGCCAAGGTATATGCCGTGCCGGCCCTGTGGTCAGGCCCGCGCCGGCACTCGTCGCCGCCGATCCCGCCAAAACGTCCCAGACCCGGCCGCCCACCCAAGCAATAAACGGCGTTCCGCGCGGAAGGCGACTGGCTGGGCAGAGGGCCGTCACCGGCTGCGATACCCGTCAGGTATCGGGAGGGCTCAGCAAGTATTGGACTCGTGGTCAGTGCCGGGGTGGAGTGGAAGGCTCTAGCTCTCGATAACGAGGTGACGCCATGAAGTCGCTGTCCATGCCGCCCGCTTGGCAGGGGCCGCTCCCGGAGGCCACGCCACCGTCGGACATGGCCGTCTACCAGCTGCCAACCGGCAGCTATGAAACGAGGGCCAGCTTCGCGTTCAAGGGCGGCTCGTTCCGCGACAAGCGCTCCTTTGCCGCGACCGCGATCCTGGTTACCCACCCAGGGGGCGATTTCCTGGTCGATGCGGGCTTCGGTGCCGGCATTGCGGCCCACGTCCACGCCCAGCCCTGGTTTGCGCGCTCTCGCTACCAGGCGGCCGGCACCGCCAGCGAGCAACTCGACGCTAGCGGCTACGACCGCCGCAGGCTGCGCGGCGTGCTCATCACGCACTCTCACTGGGACCACGTCAGCGGCCTCGACCAGCTCCAGGTGCCGATCTGGACCAATGCGGGCGAGCTGCGATACGCGGCAGATGCCCGCGATGGGAGAGTGTTCCGGACCGTTTCCGAGGGTCACGAGATCCACGAGTACGAATTCGGCAGCGCGCCGTATCTCGGCTTCGCGTCGAGCCACGACGTGCACGGCGACGGCTCGGTGGTGGTCGCTCTGGCGGGAGGCCACACGACGGGTTCCGTGATCGTTTTCATCACGCTGCCGGCCGGCAAGCGCTATGCCTTTATCGGCGACGTGGCCTGGCAGCTCGAGGGTGTCCGCCGGCCGGCTGAACGGCCGCTTTTGATGCGCAAGCTGGCCGACGTCGACCCCGGCCAGGTACGCGAGGACCTGCTCCGGGTTGCCTCGTTCGCGGGCCTGATGCAGGTCGTGCCCGCCCACGACCTCACCGCCTACGAGGGGATCCCGGAGCTGGCCGCCCGGGCGGGGTCATCGGTCTCCTAGGGCGCCGAGCCGCTGGCGATCCAGTGCTGGAAGACGGCGACGTGCTCAGGCGGCCGTTGTGACAGTGCGACGCTTCCCGCTTCGGCAACCGTAGCGGCCAGAGCATCTCCTAGGCCACGTGGCGGCGTATTCGGTGACCCGGGCCAGCGAGTGAAACCGCCGTGAAACCGAGATGAATCCCGCTGCGTGCACCCTCAATGTGAGCGCGGCGTCCCCCGGCCTGCGGGGACGGCTCGGCTACTGGAGAGAAGGGCAAGGGCCATCCCGATGACGGCACAACTGATGACAGCGCAATCGCCCCAGGCGATCCGCGTGCAGGGCCTGGAGAAGTCATACAAGAAGGTGCGCGCGCTGCGCGGCGTGGACCTCGACGTTGCGCGGGGCAGCATCTTCGCCCTGCTGGGCTCTAACGGCGCGGGCAAGACCACGGTCGTGAATATCCTCTCCACGCTGCTCAAGCCCGACGCGGGGACGGCCACCGTTAACGGCTTCGACGTCGCCGCGCAGGGTGCGCAGGTGCGGGAGTCCATCAGCCTCACCGGGCAGTTCGCGGCGGTGGACGAAATCCTCACCGGACGGGAGAACCTGGTGCTCGCGGCGCGGCTGCGGCACCTGAAGGGCGTCGGCCAGATCGCGGATGACCTGCTGGCGCGCTTCCAGCTCGCCGACGCGGCGCAGCGACGGGTGTCGACGTATTCCGGAGGCATGCGCCGCCGCCTGGACATCGCGATGAGCCTGATCGGGAATCCGCCGGTGATCTTCCTGGACGAGCCGACGACCGGGCTCGATCCCCAGGGGCGCCTGGAGGTATGGCAGGCCGTCCGGGAACTCACCGGGCGGGGCACGACGGTGCTGCTCACGACGCAGTACCTGGACGAGGCCGAACAGCTCGCGGACCGGATCGCGATCCTGCACCACGGGCGCATCATCGCGAACGGCACCCTCGCGGAGCTGAAGGAGCTTTTCCCTCCCGCCAAGGTCGAGTACGTCGAGAAACAGCCGACCCTCGAGGACATCTTCCTCGCCATCACCGGCGACGACCGTACCGGCAGCAGCGACAGCGCGGCCTGCGGCGACCGCACCGAAAGATAAGGAATAACGATGAACACGCATTTCTTCGGCGACACCGCCGTCCTGCTGGGACGGTCCATGCGCCACATCACGCGCAGCCCGGACACCATCATCACGACCGCCATCACGCCGATCGCCTTGCTGCTCCTGTTCGTCTACGTGTTTGGCGGCGCGGTCAAACACGGGTCGGAAGCGTACGTGACCTACCTGCTACCCGGCATCCTGCTCATCACGATTGCCTCAGGCATCTCCTACACCGCGCTCCGGCTCTTCACGGATATGCAGGGCGGCATCTTCCAGCGGTTCCAGTCCATGCCGATCGCACGGTCGTCCGTACTCTGGTCGCACGTGCTGACCTCGCTGGCCGCCAACCTGATCTCAGTCGTGGTCGTTGTGCTCATCGCCGTCGCCATAGGCTTCCGCTCGGGGGCCGGAGCGCTGGCGTGGCTCGCGGTCGCCGGCATCCTGTTCCTGTTCACCCTGGCGCTGACGTGGATGGCCGTCATCCCCGGGCTCACCGCCAAGTCCGTGGACGGTGCGGGCGCGTTCTCCTACCCGCTCATCTTCCTGCCGTTCATCAGCTCGGCATTCGTGCCCACCGCCACCATGCCCGGACCGGTGCGCGCCTTTGCCGACAACCAGCCCGTGACATCCATCGTCAACACGATCCGCGACCTGCTCGCCCAGCAGCCGGCCGGCGCCAGCGTCTGGACCGCCCTCGCCTGGTGCCTCGGCATCCTCGTCGTCGCGTACGCGCTCGCCATGGTCACCTACCACCGCAAGATCGCCTGACGATGTGTCTCCGCGCCTCAGCTCTTGGTGAAGTACCACTCCTCCGGGTTGAGGAAGCCGTAGGCGTTCGGCGAGAAGCCGCGCAGGTTTGACTGCACGGTGATGAGGGTGCCGGGGCTGGGCTGCCAGAAGTTCGGCAGCTGGAGCCGGACCGCGTTGGCGTACGCGTTGAGTGCCTTCTGCGCGTCGGCTGCCGAGGTGGTCGTGGTCGCGGTGATCAGCTTGTCAATCGCGGCATCGGAGTAGTTGTTGACGTTGCCGAGCGCGCCGGTCTGGAAGATCTCCTCGCCGCTCGGGTAGTGGTCGGGCTCGAAGACCCAGGCACCGCCATAGTTGCCAAGCTCCCAGCTGCAGGCGGGCGAGGACGCCGCGCACGGCTCGATTGTCTGGTCGATGGTGGAGGACGTCACTTGATCGAGGGAGATTTGGATCCCGACCTGTTTGGCGACCGACTGCAGGTCGGCCATGGCATCGTCGGTGTAGGGGGTGCCGCTCGGGTACATGAGGGTAAAGTTCAGCGGCTCACCGGCCTTGATGCCCGTACCGCAGTCGCCGGGCCCGGTTCCCGGGCGCGTGCAGGTGGTGACGCCGTTCGGGACGACCTTCCAGCCGTGGTCGGCGAGCAGGGCCCGCGCGGCCGCCACGCTGAACGGATACGGGTTCACCGAGGCGTTGGCGTCGGCGTAAGGGTTCGCGGGCTGGGCGGGTACCGGGCTGTAGGTGGGCACGCCCAGGCTGTCGTAGTAGGCGTGGATCCATCCGGGCTGGTCTACCAGATGCTGGAACGCCTGGCGGAAGTACAACTGCCTCAAGATGGGGCCGACCTTGGGGTTGTTGAAGTTGGGCTCGAAATAGTCGAACCCAAACGGGAAGTTCTTGATCAGGTCGTAGCCCTGGGCCTTCAGCGAGGGCTGCTGCGGCAGGTCGTCATCGGGCACGTATCCGACCGAGATCTGCTCGCCAGAGCTGCCGGTCCCGCCAGCGGCCGGGCCGGCCTTTAGCACCGTGAACTCGGCGGCAGTGGATGTGAACGGCAGCTCGACGAACCTCGCCAGGCGCGGCTTCTGGGGCCCGGTGTAATGCGGATTCGGCACGAAGGTCGCGGCGCCGTCACTGGTCAGGCCGGCCAGCTTCCACGGACCGTCTACGACCGACCAGACCGGGCTGGAGGTGTAACCGGAGGTCGCCTTGGCCTGGCCGTTCAGGAAGTTGTAAACAGCCACCGCGCCGGCCCTGCTGGTATCGGGAAGGTTCGCCGCGCCCGGTGACGGGGCCCGAGCGGCGAGAGACGTCCGGTCCCACGCGATGGGCAGCGGCGTGATCTGGGACAGCTCGTTATAGGTGAACCAGGTCGGGTTGTAGCTGGCGTTCAGCCGCAGCTGGATCGTGGTCGGGCCGAGCGCCTTCCACGACAGCACGTTGTCGGGGAAGCCGCCGGGGACGTATGACGCCCAGTTGTCCTTGTTGGCCTTGAGCAGGTTGATCCAGAAGCCGACGTCGCGGGCGCTGACGGTCTCCCCGTCCGACCACACGTAATGCTTGAGCCTGATCGTCACGACGCGGTTGCCGTCGCTGTAGACGGGCTGGTCGCCGACCGAAAGCCGGTAGTCGACCGACGGATTCCCCTTGTCCCCGTACCAGTAGAGCGGCTCGTAGAGCAGGGTCTGCAGGTCGGCGGTGTTGGCGCTGCTGTAGTTCTCTCCGGAGATCAACGGGAAGATGTATGTGGGCGTGCTCAGCGGCTGCTCAGCGAAGTAGGCGGTGCCGCCCTGCAGCGTCTGACCGCCCGAGCTGCCCGACGTCGTGCTAGCGCTGCAGGCCGCCACGCCCAGCGACGTTGCAAGGACAAGCGCCAGCGCTGATAGCCGGGTGCCGTGCCGTGACCCGGTCATCACGACCGCCCGGCTGCGTCAGGGACGAACTCGTTAGTCGTCGCGCCGCGCCACACGTCGGCACGGGCCAGGACGCCGTTGTCGGCCAGCCACTTGGCATAGCCGGCGACCAGGTCGTCCGCCCGCTGGATGCCCCACATCCCGTCGTGGAACCAGCTGGTCGCGACCAGCTCCAGGGATCGTGCCAGCCGCCAGGCTGGCTGGTAGACGATTACCCGCTCCAGCAGCTCCAGCGTGGACTCCTGATCTTCCGCGGCGGCATGGAAGCCGCGGGAGGTCGCGGCGACGAAGCTGCGCACCAGCTCGGGATTGCTCTGCGCCGTCCATTCCTGCGTGCCGAGCAGGTAGCTGTGATACGACGGCGCACCGATGTCGGACACCCGCCAGGTAATCAGCTCTTCCTCGGGGACGCCGCGCGACAGCACGTCCCAGCACCAGTAGCCGCCAAACAGCGCATCCAGGCCGGATTCGACGAGGTAATCGGGCGTCAGCTCGTGTCCGGACGAACTGACAGAAATGATCTTGAACGGGTCGCCGCCATCGACGGCGACCAGATGACTGACCATGGCTTTCCCGCGCGGCGTCAGGCCGAAGCCGATTCGGCGTCCCTCGAGGTCACGGGGCCGGGTGAGGCCCGGGCGGCGGATCGCCTGGATCGTCTCCAGTCCGGTCTGGCTGATGGCGGCGACGCCGATCAGCGGCTCGCCCTTTTCCCGGCGGACCAGCAGCCGGTTGGAAGGAAATACCGCAAAGTCGACCTCGTAGCGGCCCAGATGGGCCAGAGCGTCGCCTCGGCCGTAATCGTGCGTGGTCAGCTCCACCTCGAGGCCCGCGTCCCGGTACCATCCCCGGTCCCGGGCCACGTAGAAGCCGGCCGCGTTTGGCCAGGGGTGGACGTAGTCGAGCATCACCCGGATGGACGTCATGAACTGCCTCCTGCTGGGCCCGCTGGCCCTGGGCTTATGCCGGATACGACGAGGTCGAACGAAGCGGCTGGCCGGGTCCGGTCGAAGTAGGACTGCTGGACAGCCAGCCAGTCCGCATCCCAGTCGTCGGGTGCAACCTGAACGTGGAGCCGCCGGAGCCGCTCATGCTCGGGCGTGTCGACAAACACCGAACGGTGAACGAGATCGGAAAGCTCAGGGGCGGCGGAGAACACGCCTTCGAGCAGAATCAGGTCAGACGGTCTCACCGTCGCCACGCCGCCGAGCCCGGTGCCCCGGCTCCAGTCGAAGCATCGGAACTTCGCGCTGCGGCTCGCCCGCAGCGGCTCGAGCGCCTGCGCCCGGATCCGCCTCCAGTCGTAGTACTGGCCTAGCGACCGGAGGCGTGATGGCTGTCCGGAGAGGGAGGCGGGCTGTGGCAGAAAGAAGTCGTCAGTGTGGACCAGGGCTGCTCCGGTGGCCCCGGCAATACCGGCCGCGATCGTGGACTTGCCCGCCGTGCCGTGCCCGTCGATGGCCACTACGAGGATTCCCGGGCGGGCAGCTCGCCAGGAGGCGATAGCACTCGTCACTTGCCGGGCCGGCGTCTCCCAGGGGGCGCTGGAGGGGTCTCGGCCGCTGTCGTCGCGCATGCCCTGTCGATCACTGGGCGCGACGACGTGGCTATCTATGACGGCTCCCTGGAAGAGTGGTCGGCCGACGCCGAACTACCGCGTGAACTGGGGCTTGCGTAATCTACTACATCTATCGACTTTATAGCTAATGCGCCAACCTATCACTGTGCGTGACTGCGCGCCAGGCGAGCAGCTATCGGTCAGCCCGGGCTGCGACCGGAGTGAACAAGCAGTGGCGGATCTGCTTCCCGTGGACCGATGCTGGGCCAGAGGACGTTGAGATCACGGACCACCACTAGGAGAGGAGGGGCATGTCGGCGGACACAATCATGGGACCGGTGCATCCGGGCGAGATTCTGCTTGAGGAGTTCCTTAAGCCACTGTCGGTCAGCCAGTATCACCTGGCGAAGGAGATCGGGGTCCCGGCCCGCCGGGTCAACGAGATCGTGCACGGCCAGCGGCGCATCAGCGCCGACACGGCGCTGCGGCTGGCGCGGTTCTTCGGCACCTCGGAGCGGTTCTGGATCAACCTGCAGTCGCGCTACGACCTGGAGATGGAAAAGGACCGGCTGGGAAATGCGCTTGATGGCATCCGCCCCCTTACGGCCGCTAGCTAGCTCCCTCAATTCGATCCGCTTTTACGCTGTGGGCGACGGCAGGGAACTGGTCCCTTACCGCCGCCCACGTGCAGCTACCTGCTCAGTTCCGGCCGGCCGTCGCCTGATGGCCGGGTGTGCGCATCAGCAGCCGTCGTACGGCGCCCACGGTGCGGTCCCGTCCTCGGCGTATGCCGTGGCGAACACCTGGTTCTGCTCGGCGGCGGACGCATTCCCGAAGTCGGCGGGGTTGCCTCCCGCTGCGACCCAGGCGGAGTAACTGAACTGGTAGAGGCCGTAGTGGCCACTTCCGTTCATGACCTGGGCGTCGCCGCCGCTCTCCCTGGAGATGACGCATTCCTGGAAAGAGCCCGCCGAGGCGGCCGGCTCTGCCGGTGCGCCCTGGACGGCCGCCGTTTCCGTTGGCGCTGATGAGGGTGCCGCGGCGGGGACCACGGTCGGGCGGTAGGACGCGGCCAGGCGCGCTGCCGACGCCGCGGACGGTATGCGCAAGCGCTCGCCTGGGTTGAGCAGGTTGGGGTTCTCCCCGATGACTGCCCGGTTGGCCTCGTACACCCCGGGCCATTCGACCCGGTACCGGGCGGCGATCCCGCTGAGGGAATCGCCTCGGCGGACGACGATCTCCGCCGGGGGCCTGGCGGCTGCTTCGCGGTGAATCTCTATCGCCGCGAGCGTTGCTGCCGGGTGGATCATGGATCATCCTCTCGTGGGCTGAGAGCAGGATCCGCATCCATCACGGCGCAGCCGGGTCAGGGGTCTGCCATCTTGCTCTCATCTCCGTTCGGCGTTCCGGGCGAACATATACACAAGTGCCGACGACGCCAAATTCGGTCGACTTTCCCGGCACGGTTACCGCACCGCGCCAGCCATTCCGGCGGTGCTCTTAAAACGGGCGGCGGCATGGGCGACGGCAACACCCACCACCGCTTTGACCTCGAAAAAGGCCGACATTACCGAAGCGGAAAAATTATTCCCGATTGGCCAGCTCAAGGCTGATAACGTGATTTATCTCATAACCGGCCGCAGGGAGAATTTCCGGGCCATTGGCAGCGAGGTGGCTGGCGGTGGCAGCAGCCTGCGCTGCGCTGCGGAAGCTGGGGGGCCGGCTGACTCTAGGGAGGGCAGTGGGTGCCTGGCGGCGTGCGCCGACGCGAACTGGCGGGCAGTCGCGGGATCGGCGGGACCGCAGCTGAGCCCGGTCGGTGCGTGCCAGGATGTGACGGTGCGTCGGCTAAATGGGCATGTCATGAGGTGCCAGACAGGCCGCCGCGTCGGCGCGATCGCAGTCGGAGTCGCCTTCGTCGCCGGCTGCGGAGCCGCATCCACGACCAGCGTGCACCGCAGTGTGCAGGAGAGCACGCGGGAGGCGGTGCCAGCCAGCACAGGAACGGCGCGAGCCACGGTTGGAACGGCGCCGCACGTGCCGGCCGAACCGGTCATGTCAACGGTTGTTGTTCCCGGTGCGCCAAACTGTCCCATGTTCCCGGCCAACAACGTGTGGAACACCAACATCTCCAAGCTGCCGGTGGACGAGCACAGCGCGGCGTGGCTGGCGAGCATGGATTCGTCGGCGACCTACCTGCACCCTGACTTCGGCCCGAACGCGGGGGGCTATCCGTTTGGCATCCCGTTCACCGTTGTCGGCAGTTCGCAGCCGCTAGTCAAGATCAACTTCCAGTATGCGAGCGAGAGCGACGAGGGTCCTTATCCGTTCGGACCTGATACGCCGATCGAGGGTGGCGCGCAAGCTGGCGGGGACCGTCACGCCATCATGGTGAACCCCAGCACCTGCACGCTGTATGAACTGTGGGATGCGCATTACTCAGCGAACGGCTCGACGGCGGGCTCAGGGGCCATCTGGCACCTGAGGTCCAACCGGCTGCGTCCTGCTGGCTGGACGTCAGCGGACGCGGCGGGCCTGCCCATCCTGCCCGGCCTGCTGGACTTTGCTCAGGTCCGGGCGGCGGTACGGACGGGAAAGCCGATCGAGCACGCGATCAGGTTCACCGCGCAGGTCACCCAGGCGGCTTTCCTGTGGCCTGCCCGCCACGACGCGAGTTCCGACCCGAGCCCGGATGCGCCGCCAATGGGCGCCCGGTTCCGGTTGAGGGCAAGCTTCCATGTGGCGCGGTTCTGCCAGGATTCCGAGCCGTACTGTCGTGACGCCAAGGCGATCTTGGTGGAGATGAAGAACTACGGCCTGATCCTCGCCGACAACGGAAGCAACTGGTACTTCCAGGGCAGCGCCTTCCCGCAATGGCCAGACGCTCTGGTGTCCCTGCTCAAGGGGATACCGGCGGGGGCGTTCCAGGCTGTTGATGAGTCCTGCCTGATGGTAAGGCCTAACTCTGCAGCGGTGAGCGCGAAGCCGGACTGCCCGATCGGCTGACGCGAGTGCGGTGCACACCCGGGTTGATCCGGCCGCCTTCGCGCGCGCCGTGTCCTTTCTGTCGGTGGCGTACGTCACCATGTAGTGGTGGTAATCGGAGCCTCTGAGCCGGTGCACGGTCAAGGTGAACCACAGCCATTCACCCACCTGAGCGTCCCCAACGCCGACCTTTACCGGAGCGTGCTGCGTACCTTCGCGCGGGCGAAGGAGCGCTTCATTGTGCATCTGCGGCCGGAGGACGTGGCGGCTGACTTGCAGATCGGCGCTGACGAGCAGCTCAGCCAGGCGCTGGAGCAGCTCGTGCTGTGGGGGAACCTGCGTGCGGATGTCGACACCAGCCGCGTCACCACGGTAGAGGACTTCCACCGCAAACGATGCCTGTACCAGCTCACCGGCGCCGGGCAGGCGGCCGAGCAGGCCATCGCCTTCTACGAGGAAGCCATCGGCCGGCGCGGCCAGCTCCAGTCGGTGGCCCTGGCCGACATCGCCGACCGGCTGCGATCGCTTCGGGTCCTCGCTGCGGACCGGGATCCTGACCCGGCCAAGGCGCACTTGCTGCTGCTGTCCGTCGCCGAGCGCTTCTCCTCGCTGGCCGACAACGCGCAGGCGTTCATGTCCGCGTTGCGGCGCGCGATCGACTTCTCGGACGGGGACGTCGACGGCTTCCTCGCCTACAAGGAACGCCTGATCGACTACATCAACAGGTTCATCGCGGACCTGGCTAACTCCGGCGCCCAGATCGCGGTGCTGCTGGGCGACCTGGAAGCCGCCGGCCATGACCGGCTGCTCGAACTCGCCGCGCGACGCGAGGCGGCCGATGCGATTCCCGAGGGTGAGGACACCGCCGAATCCCTGTCCAGGGCGGAGAAACAGGCCCTGGACGCGTGGCGGAACCGGTGGCGCGGGCTGGACGACTGGTTCACGTCGCGCGACGCGGCGCACCCCTCGCAGGCGCGGCTGCTACGGCAGGCCGCCGTAACCGCGATCAAGCAGCTCATCGATGCGGTAGGTCTGCTGAACGAGCGGCGCTCGGGGCGGTCGGATCGCTCGGCGGACTTCCGGACGCTCGCCCGGTGGTTTGCCGAGGCGCCAGACGAGGACGCGGCCCACCGGCTGTGGCGGGCGGCGTTCGGCCTGTGCCCGGCACGGCACCTGTCCGTTACCGGCGAGACCGCCGATGCCTGGCAGGACCTTCCGGCCGGGACGGCGTGGCGAGACGCCCCGCCGATTCACATCTCCCCGCAGCTCAGGAAGACCGGGGCCTACGAACGGCGCGGCAAGCCCAGCCAGGTGCGGGACAGGTCAGCAGAGCGGGAGTTCTTGCGCAGGCAGGCGGAACGTGAGGCGGCCGAGACCGCCGCCGCCCGGCGGCATCTGCAAACGGCCGGCCCGACGTTGCTGTCCGATCTCGGCGTGCTGGACCCGCAAGCGTTCCGGCTGTTCCTGGCGCTGCTCGGGGACGCGCTGGCGGTCCGCACGCCGGGTGACACCGAGGTGAAGACCGTGACGAGCGACGGCACGCTGGAAATCCGGCTCTCCCTCGTCCCGGACGCCGCAGCGGCGACGATCCGCACTGCCAATGGCACGCTCACCGGCCCTGAGCACATCATCGAGATCACGGACCTTGCGCCACGAGGGTGTCATGATCCCGGCTGAGGCGCAGGCACAGCGCCGGGCCGCGCTGCGCGCTTTGCTGGCCAGGCCCTTGCTGATTGCTGATACCGACGGCGAGACGCTGGTCCTGGTCCGGCGGCACCTGACTGAGCTGCGGGACTGGCTGAACCGCGAGACCGGATGGCGTCTCGCTGCGGATTCGGAGACCGCCCGGCTGTTCAAGACCGCCACGACGCTGTCGGACGCGTCTCACCCGGTGCGCGGGCACAACAAGGAGCCATTCAGCCGACGCCGGTACGTCACGGTGTGCCTGGCCCTCTCGGCACTCGCCCGCGCCGACACGCAGACCACGCTCGGCAGCCTCGCCGACGAAGTGCTGACGGCCGCCGCCGAGCCGGAGCTGGCCGCTGCCGGGTTCACGCTGACCCTGGACAGCCGGGCGGACCGGTCCGATCTGGTCGCGGTCGTCCGGCTGCTGCTCGGCTGGGGGGTGCTGAGCCGGGTCGCCGGGGACGAGGACGCGTACCTGTCCGCCGGGACCGACGTCCTCTACGACGTGCACCGGCCGGTGCTGGGAGTGCTGCTGTCCGGCGCCCGCGGGCCGTCTACCGTGACGGCCGAGAGCTTTGCCGATCGGCTCGCGGGGCTGACCGCGGAACCAGTTGCGGAGAGCGAAGAGCTGCGCAACCAGGCACTGCGCAGGCGGCTCACCCGGCGGCTGCTTGATGATCCGGTCGTGTACTACGACGAGCTCGATGAGGACGAGCGCGTCTACCTGCTGTCGCAGCGGCACGCGATCACCCGGCGGATCGAGGAGGCCAGCGGGCTGATCCCGGAGATGCGGGCCGAGGGGATCGCGATGGTCGACCCGGAGGACGAGCTGACCGACGTGCGGATGCCCGAACAGCGCACCGACGGGCACGTCACGCTGCTTGTCGCGGAGTACCTCGCGCACCGGCATGAGGCCACGCTCGACGCGCTGCACGCCTTCGTAAGGCAGGCGGCCGCCGAGCACGCCTCGTTCTGGCGCAAGGGCGTGACGGAACCGGGTGCGGAAGCGGAACTGCTCGCCGTCGCGCTGGAGAAGCTGCTGGCGCTGCGCCTGGTTGAGCTGGACAAAGAGACGGTCCGCAGCCGGCCGGCGATCGCACGCTTCGCCTTGGCCGAGCCGACCATCCGGGAGACGAGAAAGGCGACAGCCGATGCTGCCAGTGCCCTCTTCTGACCGGTGGAAGCCGCTGCGGGCGGGCCTGGTCGACATGTTCTACTACGACGCCGAGGAGTTCTGGTTCCACGATGGCCGGCTCTTGCTGCGTGGGAACAACGGCACCGGCAAGTCAAAAGTGCTCGCGCTGACACTGCCGTTCCTGCTGGACGGCGAGCTGGCCCCGCATCGGGTGGAGCCCGATGGCGACCGGCAGAAAAAGATGGAATGGAACCTGCTACTCGGCGGCAGGCATCCCAACTCAGAGCGCCTCGGGTACACCTGGCTCGAGTTCGGCCGCCGAGCTCCCGGCGGCGACGCAGAGTTCCGCACGATCGGCTGCGGGCTGAAGGCTGTCGCGGGCCGGGGCATCGCGCGGCACTGGTTCTTCATGACCACGCAGCGCGTCGGCGAGGGCCTCCATTTGCTGCCCGCCTCCCGGGTGCCGCTCACCCGGGAAAAGCTGCGCGAGGAGATCGACGGGCACGGGCTGGTTTACGACCGGGCCACCGACTACCGGCGGGCCGTTGATGAGGCCTTGTTCGGGCTCGGCGAGCATCGCTACGAGTCGCTGATCAACCTGCTGATCCAGCTCCGGCAGCCGCAGCTCTCCAAAAGGCCCGACGAGAAGTTGCTGTCCCGCGCGCTCACCGAGGCTCTGCCACCGCTGAGCCCTGGCCTGCTGACAACGGTGGCCGAGGCCTTCCGCGGCCTGGATGAGGAACGCGACGCGCTGCGGGCGCTGCGGGAAGCCCGTCAGGCCGCGGACGATTTCCTGCGCTACTACAGCAGGTACGCGATGACCGCGGCCAAGCGGAAGGCCGCGGGACCCCGGCAGGCGCAGAGCCGGTACGAGCAGCTTGGCAGGGATCTGGCCGCGGCGGACGACGCGTTCAGCGCCGCGGACGCGCAGCTGCGGATGGCGCGTGCAGAACTGGAGGGTCTCGAGCAGCGTCGGATCCAGCTTGACGCCCGGCGCGAGGCGTTGCAGCAGGACCCGGCGATGCGTGACGCCGAGCGGCTGGAGCAGATGCTCGGCGAGGCCCAGCGCCGGGACAAGACGGCGCGAATCAGGGAGCAAGACCGTGACCGGCTGGCCGCCGAGGTGCGGAGGCGCTGCGACCGGGCCGATGAGGCTGCGGCACGGGCGCAGGCGGCTCAGGAAACGCTCGAGGCAGCGCACGCGCGGGCCGCGGCGAACGCAGGTGCGGCCAGGTGCGAGCAGGGTCACCGTGCGGCCGCCGACGGCTGGGAGCGGGATCTGCCGCGTGCGCGGCGAGAGACCCAGGCTGTCGCCGACCGCCAGGTAGCTGCAGTGGGCCAGCTCGAGGGGCTGCTCGCCGAAGCCGCGGAACGGCACCGGGGGCTGCAGCAGGCGCGGGCCGAGGAGTCCCGCCTTGCCGCTGAACTGCAGCTCGCGGCGGAGCGGCTGGCCAGTGCAGAGCAGGAAGCCGGGCGGCGAGCACGCGACCTGGCCAGTACCTACCGGTCCTACCTGGCCGCGCTGACGGAGCTCAAGGTCGCCGACCCCGACGACCTGATCGACGCCCTGGAAGCGTGGGCCGTGACCGGGGACGGCGCCAACCCGGCGTCCGCCGCCGTCGACGACGCGGCCCGCGCGGCGGGCGCCAGGCTCGGACGCCTGGAGGCGGGCCTGTCGGCGCGTCGCGCCACGCACGCCGAGTACGCCGTCGGCCTGGAGGCGGAGATCGAGCGCCTGCGGGCGGGCGGCCATGATGCCCCGCCGGTGCCGCACACCAGGGCACCCGGCGTTCGCGATGATCTGCCCGGCGCCCCGTTCTGGAAAGTCATTGATTTCGCGCAGGGCGTGCCGGACGGGCATCGGGCCGGGCTCGAGGCCGCGCTGGAGGCGGCCGGGATCCTCGACGCCTGGGTCACGCCCGACGGAAACCTTGTCGACGGCGATGTGACCGTCGTGTCCGGGCTCGCCCCCATTCCCGGCCCGTCGGTCGCGAGCGTCCTGGTCCCGGCGATCGACTCCGGCGACCCCTCGGCGCGGGCGCTGCCGGCGGAGGCTGTGGGCGCCGTCCTTGCCGCCATTGGGCTTGGCGGTCCGGGCGGGACCTGGGTAGCCGCGGACGGCCGCTGGGCAAACGGTGTGCTGGGCGGCGCCTGGCGTAAGGACAGCGCCGGTCACATCGGCGAGGGAGCGCGTGAGAGCGCGCGCCGCGCTCGGATCACGCGGCTCTCCGGAGAGCTGGCGCAGGAGCGGGCGGCGATCGCGGAACTCGACACGGAGCTGGCCGAGCTGGCTGCGCGCCGGGACCGGCTCGCGGACGAGCACCGCGCGGTGCCACCGGACGCAGGGGTGCGCGATGCGCACACCGTCGCCGCTGCGGAACGCCGACGGCGCCGCGAGCTGCGCGAGCAGCACGCTGAGGCCGTCGAGGTCTCCCGGCAGCGACAGGGGGAACTTGAGGCCGCGCTCGCTCGGACCGCGGAGTTCGCCCGGGATGTCGGGCTGCCCGCCGAGCCCGAGGATCTCGCCGAGGTCAGGGCCGGTGTGGATGCCTATCGGCTGGCACTCGCCGGGCTATGGCCCGCTGCCGAGGCGTGGCAAGGGGCTGCCCGGGCCGCGGGCGAGCTCGCGGCGGAGCTGGCCGAGAGCCGGGAGCGCCTAGACGAGGCGACCGGCGCCGCGGCGACCGCGCAAGTGGAGGCGTCGGCTGCCCGGGAGATGTACGAAGCGCTCCGAGAGACCGCCGGCACGGCGGTCGACGAGCTGTACCGGCAGCTTGCGGAGGCCCGGCAGGAGCTGGAACGGCGGGCCGACGCCGAGAAGGCCGTGCGTGCCGTCGAGCAGCAGGCACTCGGTGACCGGGGAAAGGCCGAGGGCGCGCGGGACACGCTGCGCGAGCAGATCGACGAGGCCGGGCGGCTCCGGGACGCGGCCGTCGCGGAGTTTCAGTCGTTCGCCGCCACCGGGCTGCTGGGCGTCGCGTTGCCGCTCATCGAGGTTCCCGACCTCACCCAGCCGTGGGCGGCAACGCCGGCCGTGCTGCTGGCCCGGGCCGTGAACGCGGGACTGGAATCGACGGACGACGGGGACAGCGCCTGGGACCGGGTGCAGAAGCGGGTGACCGAGGAGCACAAGCTGCTCGCCGATGCGATGGCCCGGCACGGGCATTCCGCGGGGTTGACCCTGAGTGAGGGCATCATCGTCGTCGACGTGGTCTTCCAGGGCCGTAGCCACGACATTCCCGGGCTGGCCGCGGCGCTCGGCGAGGAAGCCGACCAGCGGGCGCGGCTGCTGTCCGCCAGGGAGCAGGAGATCCTGGAAAATCACCTGCTCAATGAGGTGGCGGGCACGCTGCACGAGCTGGTCACGGCGGCGGAGGCCGAAGTCGGGCAGATGAACGAGGAGCTGCAGTCCCGCCCAACGTCGACCGGGATGAAGCTGCGGCTGATCTGGCAGCAGGCGCGGGATGCGCCGGACGGGCTGGACACGATCCGGAACAAGCTCCGTCAGACCATCGACGCCTGGTCCGCCGACGACCGTGCGACCGTGGGGGCCTTCCTGCAGCAGCGCATCGCCGCGGAACACGCCGACAATGCGGCGGCCGGGTGGAGCGACGCGCTGACGACGGCACTGGACTACCGGAGATGGCACGAGTTCGTGATCCAGCGATTTCAGGACGGGCGGTGGCGTCCGGCGACCGGTCCGGCGTCGGGCGGTGAGCGGGCACTGGTTGCCTCAGTCCCGCTGTTTGCGGCGGCCTCGGCGCACTACAAATCGGCGGGCAATCCGAACGCCCCGCGGCTCATCGCGCTGGACGAGGCATTCGCCGGGGTCGACGACGACTCGCGCGCCAAATGCCTCGGGCTCCTGGCCACGTTCGACATGGACGTGGTCATGACCAGCGAGCGCGAGTGGGGCTGCTACCCGGAGGTGCCCGGGCTTGGCATCTGCCAGCTTGCCCGGCAGGACGGTGTCGACGCGGTGCTGGTGACGCCATGGCGGTGGGACGGGCGGGAACGCCGCCCCGCCGGGCGAACGTGAAGGGGGTAGGGGAGGTGGGCGGGGTGACCGACACCGACGACAGGCTGCGCCGCCTGCTCGGCCCCGAGCCGGTCGCGTGGCTGGTGCGGCGGGCACGCGACCGGCTCGAGGCTGGCCGCCCGCTGACCGGGACGGTCACCTTGCCCGCGGCGACGTTCGAGCAGCGGCGCGCGGTTGAGCGGCTGACCGGACGGACAGCCCGTTCCGGCACGTCGCTATCGGTATCGCTGACCGAGGTCGACCGGATCCTGCGCGACAGCGGCACCGCGCCAGGCGGGCTGGCCGAGGCGGTGACGCGCCTGACGGGTCCGCTCCGGGACCTGGGCCGCGAGCGGGCCGACCTGGCGGCCGCGTGGAGCGCCGCGTTCGCGTCATTGGATGCCGCGGTCAGCGGCCGGGACGAGCTGTCGCCTTGGCGGGAGTGGCTCGACGCCACCGGCGTGGTACGTCGTCTCGCTCCCGAACCCGGCCAGGCCGGACTGCTCCTCGCCCAGGTGGCAACCGTGCTGCCGCGGCTGCCTTCACGCAGCATCTCCATCGGCCGGCTCGCCGCCGAATGCTGCGGTGACGCGCACGCCCTGGATGACGGGCGTCCGGTCGCCACGCTCGTGCTGTCGGCGGTCCGCGCGCTGGCCGGGCTGCCGTTCGCGGCGGAGGGATCCGCCGATTCCCGCCGGGCGGCGTGGGCATCCGCCGGAGTCCACCTCGACGAGCTGTCGTCGCTGGCGCTCTGCTTCGGCCTGCCCGGCGACACGCGGACAGGCCTCGGCCGGGTCCTGGCGTCATGCCGCGAGGCGGGACAGCCCGCGGTGCTCACGCTTCGTCAGCTCCGCTGCCATGAGGAGCCCGTGCGCGTCCCCCGGGTGCGGATATGCGAGAACCCCGTGGTGGTCGCGGCTGCCGCTGACGAGCTCGGCGCGCGATGCCAGCCGCTGGTCTGCGTCGGCGGCCAGCCTTCGGCGGCCGTGTGGCGGCTGCTAGAGCTGCTCACGGCCGGTGGCGCCCAGTTTGACTACCACGGTGACTTCGACTGGGGTGGCGTCCGGATTGCCCGTACTGTGCTGCCGCGGGTGCCCTGGTCGCCTTGGCGGTACGACCACCAGGCCTACGAAGCCGCAGTGTCGGCGGCACATCCGCTGACGCCGCTGGCCGGCGAGCCCGTCGCGACGCCATGGGACACAGAACTCGCCCCCGCCATGAGACACCGCAACGTCCGCATTGAGGAAGAACTCACGCTCGATCTCCTCCTCCAGGACCTGGGACGCTGAGGCTATGGTCAGGCTGTCACGGCGCGATGCCCTGTGAGCTACGAGCCGTTTGTGAGCTGTTCGGCAATCTGGGTGAGTGGCTCGGCAGATCGTTGGGCGCGCGCCAGCAGGACAGCGCCTTCGGCCGCGCACACGAGCAACGTCGACCGCCGCTGAGCGTCGCCAGCCGGTACCCCGACCTGCTGGAAGAGGTTTGCGAGGGCATCGCTGGCAGCTGCGAAGGCTGCTGCGCCTCTGTCGAGCATGTTCGCGTCGTGGCCACCGGTGACGACCCCCGCGACCGCGCAGCCGGCCTGAAAGTCGGTGGCTTCGAGTACCCGCCGCCAGATGTCGAGATAACCCCTGACGACATCGTTTGGGTGCTCCGGAGCGATTGCCGCGATCTGGCCTTGCATCCACCGGATGGAGCGCTCAATCGCCAGCTCGATGAGTTCGGTGCGGCCGCGGGGGAAGTAGTGGTAGACGGAGCCGCGCGGCGCGCCGGTGCGGGCCAGTACCTCGCGGGTAGCCATGCCCTCCAAGCCCCGCTCGGCGATCAGCAGCCAAGCGGCCTCGATCATGGCGTCGCGCACGCTCTCCGGCACCTCTCCATTCTCCCCGCCGACCGCCACCGGCGAGGCCGCCGCCCGGTGATTGACTATGCTATGTAACATAGCATAGTGTCTGCCGTGCCGGCGAAAACGCAGCACACCTGGAGGCATCCCTATGTCCGGAACTCCGTTGACTGCCGATGTGTATGTCGCGCCGATGCGCCCGTTCGCCGGGGCGTCGGGCGAGGCGGGTGACCAGCCGATGTGGTCGCCGATGAGCAGCACGCTGATCGCCGGTGAGCAGGAGGCGATCCTGGTCGACACGCTGGTCGCGTTCGAGCAGGTCGACGCGCTGGCCGAATGGGTGCGCGGGTTCGGCAAGCACATCACCGGCGTCTACATCACCCACGGCCACTCCGATCACTGGATCGGCTTGGCCCAGCTGCAGAAACACTTCCCGGACGCGAAGGGCATCGCGACCCCTGAGGTCGTCCAGCGTGCCCAGTTCGAGGCGACCGACCCCGGCCTGGCTGCCTACTGGCAGAGCAGCTTCCCGGGCGAGCTGCCGGCCGAGCCCGTGTTGCCAGAGGCCCTGGCCGGCGGCGAGTTCGAGCTCGAGGGCCAGGCGCTGCGAGCGGTCTCGGTCGGCCAAGGCGACACCGAACACTCCACTGTTCTGCACGTACCCTCGATCGCCCTCGTGGTCGGCGGCGACGTCGTCTACAACGGCGTGCACATGATGACCGCAGAGACCGACGAGCGCGGCCGCGAGGCATGGATCGCCAGCCTCGACAAGGTGGCCGCCCTGAACCCGAAGACCGTGGTCGCCGGCCACAAGAGCGTCGGTGCACCCGACCTGCCTGACAGCATCGGCGCGAGCCAGCAGTACCTGCGCGACTTCAGCCGCATCGTCAACGAGGGCGGCGGCGTCGAAGACATCGTTGCCGAGATGCTCAATCTCCACGGCGACCGCGACAACCCTCGGACCCTCTGGTACTCCGCCCGCCTCGCCGTCGCCAAACGCGGCTGACCTGGCTGCGAATCGCGCTGACTATATTTGGCGGGGTGCGGTTTGGCGGTTCCGCGGTGACGGGCTCCGCGACGGTCGGCAATGATGCCGCCCTCGTGGGCCGGGAGGAAGAGCTGGCCCGGCTGAGGGAACTGGTTGCCGCGCCGCATGCGGAAAGCCGCGCGCTGCTCCTCCTTGGCGAGTCCGGCATGGGCAAGACCCTGCTCGTTACGCGGGCCGTGCAGGCGGCCAGGGCGGCGGGCATGCGGGTGCTCGCAGCTGCCGGCCGGGAGTCAGAACAGGACCTTGCGTTCGCCGGGCTGCATCAGCTGCTCCGGCCAGTGCTGGGCCGCCTTTCATACCTGCCGGCCCGCCAGGCTGACGCTCTGCGCGGGGTATTCGCGCTTTCGGGTGCCGCCACGCCCCCTGATGCTCTGCTGGCTGGGATGGCCGTGCTCACCCTGCTGTCCGTGGTGTCGGACGAAGAGCCACTGCTGATAGCCGCCGACGATGCGCAATGGCTGGACCAAGCCTCACTCGACGCGCTCTCCTTCGCCTCGCACCGTATGGCAGAAGAGCGCGTGGTGCTGCTGGTCAGCGCGTGCGGGACAGTACCGCCGGCGGGCTTCGAGCGCGAGCTCCCACAGCTGCTGCTCGGGCCGCTGCAGCTGCCGGACGCGGGTCGCCTGCTCGACGCGCAACCCTGCCCGCCGCGCGGCCGGGCCCGGGAACAGGTGCTTGCGCAAGCGGCTGGCAACCCGATGGCGCTTATCGAACTGTCCAGGCTGATCGCGTCCGACCCGGACGCCGGGCGCCGCTGGGCCACCGAGCCGCTCCCGCATGCCGGTCAGCTCACTGCCATCATGGCCGCCCGGTACGCCGCCCTGCCGGGCGCAGCGCGAACCGCGCTGCTGGTCGCGGCCGCCGCCGACAGCCCGGACCTGTCCGGGCACGTTGCCGATCTGAGCATCGAGGCGCTCGCCCCCGCCGAAGCTGCGGGACTCATCCGGCTGGATAACTCGGGCTTGCAGTTCACTCACCCGCTTGCGCGATCAGGGGCCTACTACGGAGCCCCGTTCGAGGAGCGTGCGGCGGCGCACATGCAGATCGCGGCCCGCCTGCACGGAAGTCCCGACCGCTATGCCTGGCACCTGGCTGCCGCAGCACTGGGACCGGATGAGCACGTGGCGTCGCTACTGGAAGACAGCGCAGCCGAGGCGCAGCGCCGCGGCGGGGCAGCGGCAGCGGCGCGCACGATGGAACGCGCTGCCCGGCTCAGCCCTGAGGACCTCGACAAGGCAAGGCGGATGCTGGCTGCCGCGGATCTCGCCCATGCTGCCGGGCAGTCCGACTGGGTGCGGGAAATGGCGAGCAGCGTCCTGCCGCTGACGTCGGACCCGGACCTGCGTATTGCCGCCCGCCAGAAGATCGGCTGGTCGCTGGTGTGGTCGAACCAGCACGCCGAGGCTCTCGAGACCCTGCTGTCTGTCGCCGCCGACGCACGGGTCAGGCGACCAGCCGTTGCCTGGGATGCAGTCGGGATAGCCGCGACGATCGCGCACCAGACCGGGCTTCCCGGCGCGCGGGCAAGGGTACGCACTGCCCTCTGCGACCTGGAGACCGCAGGGGCAGCGGCGCCAGGCATTCAGGACCCGCAGGCCAGTCGCGCTGACGAGGCCCGGCTGTGGATCCGGGCATGCACGGACCCGTTCGGAAGCCGCGCCGAACTACTGCCGGACCTGCACCGGATCGTCGCCGGGCCGCTCTCTGACCCGGCCAAGGTAGGCGGCGCGGCCTGGACGCTGGACGAGACAGAACTTGCCGTACAGGTGCTGCGTGAGGCCCTCACCGAACTGCGTGCTCCTGGCGTCCGCGGCTCTAGCGGTGCCGTCCTCTCGGTTCTGGAATGGGCATGCCTCGACAGCGGGCGCTGGGACGAAGCGCTCTCAGCGGCCAGGGAGGCTAGCGATATCGCGGCCGCCTACAAGATGGAAACCGTGGCCGCCAGCGCCGACCTCGTGACCGCTACCGCACTGGCCCTGCGCGGCGATCACGCACAGGTACCCTCGCTGCTGGCCCGCGTGCCCGCCGCCGTCGATGAGACCGTGTACCGCGGATTCGCCGCGAGGGTCCGGCATGCGGCCGGCCTCGCCGCGTTCGGTCAGGGTCGTCATGTCACTGCCTATGCGCAGCTCAGCCAGGAGTTCGCAGCCGACGGCAGTCCGCTTCATTACCAGTTCTCCTACTACGCGATAGCCGACCTCGCGGCTGCGGCCGTCCGCGCCGAGCGGCGCCTCGAAGCGAAGACCCGGCTAGAACACGCACTGGAAGACGTCGGACCCCCTCTCGCTCCGCGATTGGAGCAACTCGCCGCCCGTGCACGCGGGCTCCTGGCTGACTGCGCCGAGGCCGAGGCCCATTTCGCCGCTGGCCTGGCAGATCCGGCGGGCAAGGCATGGCCGTTCGAGCGGGCACAGCTCGAGCTGGACTACGGCGAATGGCTGCGCCGCCAGCGGCGGATCAACGATGCCAAGCCTCTCCTCGGATCCGCGCTCGAGGCATTCGGGCGCCTTGGTGCGGAGCCATGGACACGCCGTGCGGAGTCCGAACTACGCGCCTGCGGCGTAGCCGCCGCGGCCAAGCCTGCCCCATGGGGGCCACTGAACGGGCTCACATCGCAGCAGCGCGAGGTCGCCATCCTCGCCAGCCGCGGCCTGACCAACGGCGAGATCGCTGACCGGCTATTCCTGTCTCCCCGCACGGTCGCCTCACATCTGCACCGTTCCTACCCCAAGCTCGGTATCGCCGGGCGCCACCAGCTACGCGACCTCATCGAGCAGGCAGGGACGTCGCAGGGAAGCGAATAATCGCCTGACGCTGCCCGGTTTCCCTCGGGCGCTCTGACCGGGCCGCGAGGCGGTGTTCAAGAGCTCGCCATCAGGTCTCGGGGCCGAGGAGGTCGTAGGCGGCGACCCACAGCGTGTACGGGTTAGCCAGGTCCGGGTAGGCGGTCGTCATCCGGTCGATGAGCTCGGCCGGGGCCGTGCTGCGCTCTAGCGCGGCTTCGAAATCGGCGAGGTAGCGGCGGCATTCGCTGACCTGGCGGCGCGCGTCGTCGTCCGGCGCCTGCGGGTTCCGGTGGCCGGCGATGATGGTGTCCGCCTCCAGCGCAGCGACGGCATCCAGCGCGCGCACCCAGCTGGCGCGGGTGTCGGGCGTCGATCGCATCAGCCACATGTGGGTCTGGTTGTAGACCACGTCCCCTGAAACGACCAGGCTCAGGCCGGGAACGTGGACAACGGATGAGTGCCCGGTGTCGGTGGTTCCGACCGGGATCACCGTGGCCTCCGAGCTGCCGATCGGGATCGTGGTTCCCGCCAGTGCCGCCGGCGCGACGGGCTCGCTGGTCAGCTGGCCGGGGAAGAACCCGCCCCAGACCTCCATGTACGCCGCGGAGACCTGCTCTTCCATCGCCGGAATCGAGTCGGCTAGCGCGACCGGCCTGGCTCGCGGGAAGGCCGCGAGAATCTGCGGCAGCCCGAGGAAGTGGTCCGCGTGGGGATGCGTGATGTAGACATAGCCGGGATCGGCGCCCCGGGACTTCACCCACGCCGCCAGCTGTCTGCCTTCCTGTTCTGTGATCAGGCAGTCGACGAGCAAGGCGCCGCCGTCGTCGCTGATGAGAGTCGAGGTGGATGGCGGCCACGTTGCCGGGCCAGCGGCCTGCTCAAATGCGGGTACCGCGCTCGGGATCGGCTTGGGGTCGACAACGAAGACATCGAAGTCAAGGCTCATCGCTTCATGCTCGCGGGGCGCCGCGGCGGCCGGTATCCACAAGATGACTGCAGCTGCTTATCTGGTGCACTGGCCCGAAGGCGGTGCGACCAGGGACTGGTCCGCCTCGAGCGGGCCCGCGAGCTGCGACCTCCTCCGCACCGACGCCGGGAAGCGCCCGCAGCACAGGCACACCACCAGGACATCCACCAGCTGCTGGTCACTGAGCACGGGGCATCCGGAATCTCCTACTCGACAGTCCGCGACTACATCGCCCCCCGCCGCCCGCTCCTGCCGCCCCCGGCAGGCGTCCCCTCCGAGCCTCCCGGACCCTACGATGACCGCATGGCGGACGAGGCGGGCGGTCGCGTGCCGGTCACCCGACGGCAGTGGGACGAGCGCATGTCAGCCTGGTTCGAGCGGTACGCGCACCCCCGGTGGGCCGCCGCCGAGCCGTACTGGGGGATGTGGTGCATCCCCCAGTCCCGGCTGCCGGTCCTGCCGGCCGACCCGGCCGGCGCCGCTGCGGTCGAGCTTGGCTGCGGCAGCGCGTACGTCTCGGCGTGGCTGGCCCGCCGCGGTGCGCGACCGGTCGGAGTGGACGTCTCGGCCCGGCAGCTGGCCACCGCCCGCCGCCTGCAGGCCGAGTTCGGCCTGCGCTTCCCGCTGGTCCACGGGGACGCCGAGCGGGTACCGCTAACCGACGCCTGCGCCGACCTGGTGATCAGCGAGTACGGCGCGCCGCTCTGGTGCGACCCATACCGGTGGATCCCTGAGGCGGCCCGCCTGCTACGCCCCGGCGGCCGGCTCGTGTTCATGGCCGAGTCCACGCTGGCCCGCATGTGCCTGCCGGAGAGGGGGCCGGCCACCGAACGGCTGGTGCACGACCTGTTCGGGCTGCACCACGTTGTGCGACGCGGCGAGTCAGGCACCACCTACCGGCAGTTCACGCTGCCGCACGGGGAATGGATCCGGGTCATGGCCGGGTGCGGCCTCATCGTGGAGGACCTGATCGAGGTCCGGGTGCCGCCAGGCGCCGCCAACAACGACTTTCCGGAGTACCCGGACGAGTGGGTCCGACGCTGGCCCGCCGAGGAGGTCTGGTTCGCCCGCCGCCGCTGATCCGCCTGCTCGCAGGCACGCCGATGCCCACAAGAAGAACAGCCGGAGATGCCTTAAGCGCCCCCCAGGCCAGCCGAGCACGGCGGACAGCACCGCTATCTTGCCTCAGGTTCCGCGTGATCATGAGCAATCAGGCGTGGCACCCGTGGATGTGAGGTCGGCTTGCCGGGGCTGGTGCGGTGACGTCAGGGGACTGGGATGTGCTGAGATTAAGCCTGCCGCAGGTAGGTACGCTAACTAGCACGTGAGAACGGAACCGTCTCGTATCGTCTGGGTTCGGAGGGCTGGTGGAACCGAGGGGCGCGGTGAACAGCAGCGACGGTGACGTCCGCGGCGGGCAGCGCAAGGTGGGCGCGGGTCCGCGGCGCCTGGATCCGTCGCGAGCGACGCCGGTGCGGTACGGCGCGGACGTGGTCGGCCGGGTCCGCGCCCTGGGCGCTGTGGACGCCGTGTTCGACGCGGCCGGCAAGGGTGGCCTGGCCGACGCTGTCGCCCTGGCTGGCGGGCCCAAGCGAGTCATCACCTTGTCCGACCCGGCCGCCGCCGACTTCGGCGTCACGCTCTCCGAGCCGACGCCCGACCGTGCTCCCGGTGCCCTGGATGAGACGATCGCCCTGCTAGCCGACGGCCGACTCCGCCTGCGTGCACACAAATCCATGCCCATGCAGCAGGCCGCCGAGGCGCACCGGCAGCTGGAAAGTGGCAACGTCCACGAGCGCATCATCCTCACCCTCAACTAGCGCGGAGCGCGACGGACGGTGCAGCGGGCGGGGCTCAGGTCCGGCTCCCGGTCGTATGGCTAGCGTGCGGGCCACAGGCAGTGGGGCCAGGGTGAATGCTGGGGCTGTCAGTGTGTCCCGAAACGGGGAGGCCGCCATGTGGCATGCCATGTTCGCCGAGCAGATCCCGCTGGCGGAGAAGATCCTGCGCACCGTGATCGTGTATGGCGCAATTGCCGTGCTGTTCCGGCTGACCGGCAAGCGCGGGCTGGCGGCCCTGAACACGTTCGATTTCGTCGTGATCTTCTTGCTGTCCAACGTCGTGCAGAACGCCGTTATCGGCAACGACACCTCCGTGACTGGCGGGCTGATCGGCGCAGTCACCTTGGTGGCTGTGAACACAGGCGTCAACCGCCTCATCGCTGCCAGCGCCACTGCCGCGCGTATTTTCGACGGGCACGCGACAACAGTGATCACCGGCGGCCATGTCGTGGGCCGGGCGCTGCTGCGCCTGGGAATGCGGCGCAGCGAGCTCGACACCGCGGTGCGCCTGCAAAGCGCCGACAGCGTTGCGGACGTCGAAACCGGCAGCCTGGAGCCGGGGGGTCAGCTCGTGCTCACCTTGAAGCCTGGTGAGCAGAGCGCAACCAAATCCGACGTCGCCGACCTTGCCGGCCGCCTGCACCGGATCGAGGAACTGCTCAGCGCACCTCGATAACGGCCAGGGTTCGGTGCTGGGGCTCAGGACAGGGTAGGCTCACGGTCGGCGCGGCGAGGTCGCGTCGTGGCACAACGGATAAAAGGAATTGAACTGATGGCAACCGGAACAGTGAAGTGGTTCAACGCCGACAAGGGCTTTGGTTTCATAGCCCCCGATGACGGGACGGCGGACGTGTTCGTCCACTTCTCCGCGATCACGGGTTCCGGCTACAGGTCGCTGGATGAGAACCAGAAGGTCGAATTCGACACAACCCAGGGCCAGAAGGGACCGCAGGCGGAGAACGTCCGCCCGGCCTGACGCAG
>Ga0209333_1000306_pt1 | contig 27290 bp, 26 predicted proteins | sample BlaSpr_A8_OM2_O3_FD_187982 | JGI IMG/M metagenome (GOLD analysis project Ga0209333, IMG submission 187982) | Forest soil microbial communities from Thunder Bay, Ontario, Canada - Black Spruce, Ontario site 2_A8_OM2_O3 (SPAdes) (version 2) | ecosystem: Environmental > Terrestrial > Soil > Boreal... | reverse complement strand
AAAGCCCGGAACGACCAGCACGCCGTGCCCGTCGCCGCGCGGCGCGGTCGCGAGCCACGGCGCGGCCAGGGGCAGGAACGCGAGGCCGGCGAGTCCCCGCGCGGGCTCGGTGAGGTAGAGCCCTGCCGACGGTCCGGACGCCGGCCCGGCAGTTCCCGCGGCCTCTGCCGTGTCCCCGGTGAGATACATGGCTGCCCACTTCCGCCGCGGCCTTAGCAAGCCGCTGATACATCTCTGCAATTTGTCTCACAGAGATCTCGGGAGCGAAAGCCCGGCTTGACTCAGCACCCTTAACGGTTTAGTGTACCTAACCGTTAAGGGAGGTGGAAATATGCAGCAGGAAGTCGTGCTGGCGATGCTGGCGAAGGAGCCGTCCCACGGGTACGAGCTGCGAACTCGTCTGGCCCAGGCTCTCGGGCCGGTGGCGGAGGGGATCAGCGAAGCCCAGATGTACGTCACCCTTGCGCGGCTGGAGAAAGGGGGCTTCGTTTCACGGCTCGACGCGCCCGCCCAGCGGTCCGACCGCAAGGTGTACTGCCTGACTCCCGCCGGCCAGGAGCGGGTGACGGACTGGATGTCGGACATGAGCTGGCCGCGGCCCGACCTCGCCGAGTTCCACATGAAGCTCATCGCCGCCGCGGCGGGCGCGCTCGCCGACCCGATCAGCCTGATCGACGCGCAACGTCGCGACCTGCTGCGCCGCCTGCGGGAAGTGGGGCTCGCGGTGATGGAAGAGGAAAAGGATTCCGACGCAGCGCTGCTCCTCGAAGGCATCGTGCTTCGCCTGCAAGCCGACCTGCGCTGGTTGCACGCCTGCGAGATCGTCTGGACGAAACGGAGCACCCGGAAATGAACGACTCGCCCACCGTGCTCGTGCACGCCAAGGGGCTGCGAAAGGACTACGGCAGCGGCGACGGCTTGGTGCGCGCGCTCGATATGGTCGACCTCGACGTCAACCGCGGCGAGGCCGTGGCGGTGATGGGCCCGAGTGGCTGCGGCAAATCGACGCTGCTCCATCTGATCGGCGGGCTCGATCGCCCGAGTGCGGGTCAGCTGACGGTCGCGGGGCAGCGCGTCGACGAGCTCTCCGAACGCGCCCTGGCGTACCTGCGCCGCGACGAGATCGGATTCGTCTTCCAGACGTTCCAGCTGATGGACGAGCTCACCGCGCAGGAGAACGTCGAGCTGCCCGCGCTCGTCGCCGGTTTCCCGCCGAACGAGGCCCGTGCGCGCGCCACCGCTCTCCTCGAACAGGTCGGCCTCGCCGATCGCGCCCGGCACCTTCCCTCGATGCTGTCCGGGGGCCAGCGCCAGCGCGTCGCGATCGCGCGAGCACTCGTCAACGATCCGGGCATCGTGCTGGCGGACGAGCCAACCGGCAACCTGGACAGTGCTTCGGCGTTCGACGTGCTTTCGCTGCTGGCGGACTTGCACGCCAAGGGTTTGACCTTGGTGATCGTCACCCACGACGAACGGATCGCGACGGCCGCGGACCGCTTGATCTCGATGCGCGACGGAGCCTTTGTCGACGAGACGCGGCTGACCGGAGGTTCACGGGGAGACCTCAGCACCTTCGCCGAGTGGGAGCACCTCGGGTGAGATCAAAGGAGAACGTCATGAGCCAGCCGCGACGTGCGCACCGCGCGGGCAGGGTGAGGGGGCGCGCCCTGCTGCTCTTTCGCCTCGCCCGGCAAGACATCCGGCACCACCTCGCCCAGGCAGTGCTCCTGGTCGTCGCCATCGCCGCGGCCACAGCCGTGCTCAGCCTGGCCTTCGCCCTGAACGGCGTGAACACCAACCCGTACCAGCAGACCATGGCGGCGACGCAGGGGCCCGACGTTGTGGCCCAGAGCGGAAATGACCCCTACACCGGCGTGATGTCGCCGGCGGACCTCGCCGCGCTCATGGCGCTGAACCACGCCAGGGGGGTGGCGGCCCACAGCGGCCCCTATCCGATCGTGGGCGACACCGGCCCGGTGGGCCCCGTGATGCGCAGCGCGGACCTCGTTACCTCGGTGCAGGTCGAAGGACGTGAGCCTGGCGTGGCCGCGGTCGACCAGCCCGAGGTGACGGACGGGACGTGGATCCGGCCTGAGGGTGTGGTGGTCGAGCGGTCCTTTGCCGAGGTGGCGAACCTGCGTCTCGGCCAGACGATCACACTGAACGGTCGCCCCTTCCGGGTGGTCGGCTTCGCCGTCACCTCGGCATTCGGCGGCTTCCCGGGTACGAGCCTGATATGGGCAACCGAAGCGGCGGCGCGCAGCCTCGCCACCAAGGCGGACCCGCTGTCGTACATCTCGAACCTCAAGCTGTCCGACGCCTCGCCACGCGCGGTCAGCGCGTTCGTGAACGCCTACGGCCTCAAGTACAGCGCTCCCGCCGACGCCACGGCGCCGTTCCTCACCTCGTGGACCGAGCTCGCCTACGGGGACGCCGCCTTCCTGCGCACCGACCAGGCCTTCCTCTTCACCGGCACCGTGCTGCTCGGCCTGCTCGCGCTCGCCAGCGTGGCCGTCCTCGTCGGCGGCCGCCTTGCGGAAGCCACCCGGCGGGTCGGACTGCTGAAGGCCACCGGCGGCACGCCAGGCCTGGTCGCGGCGACCTTCCTCGCCGAAAACCTGTTCCTGGCGCTCGTCGCGGCCCTCGCCGGCCTGCTGGCCGGCTGGCGTGCGGCCCCGCTCATCTCCAGGCCCGAGGCCGACCTCATCGGCACTCCGGGAGCGCCGCCGCTCACGCTCGTCACGGTCGCCGTCGCCGTCGGCGTGGCGCTCGCCGTGGCGCTCGCATCGACGCTCGTTCCCGCGATCCGTGCGGCGCGGATGAGCACGGTCAGCGCGCTCGCCGACACGCCCCGCCTGCCGAAGCGGCGGGATTGGCTGATCGGGCTGTCACGGAAGCTTCCCCTGCCGGCGCTGCTCGGGCTGCGCCTCGTCGCCCGCCGGCCACGGCGCGCGATCTTCAGCGCGGCGAGCATCGCCGTCGCCGTCATGGGTCTCGTCGCGGCGCTCTCCATCCACGCCGCCGTCGACAACAAGTTCGCTCACCTCGGGAGGTTGGGCGGGCTGGTCAACCCGGATGTCCCCCGGGCGGAGCAGGTGCTGACCGCCATCACGATCTCGCTGGTCGTCCTGGCCGCGCTCACTGTGATCTTCGCCGCCTTGGCGACGGTCCTCGACGCGAGACGTGCCTCCGCAGTGACGCTCGCGGTGGGTGCGACCCCGCAGCAGGTCCGGGCCGGGCTGATCATGGCGCAGGTCATTCCCGCGCTGCCCGGTGCGATACTCGGCCTCCCGCTCGGTCAAGGTCGCGGGCCATGGCCTGAACGGCCGGCCGCCGGCGGGATGGCTGGTCGCCGCGGTGCTCGGAACTGTGGTCGTTGTGGCGGCGCTCACCAGCGTTCCGGCCCGGATCGGCCTCCGGCGGCCCGTTGCCGAGATGCTCCAGACCGAGGCGCCTTAAGTGGGCAGGCCCGCGTCCGCACCGCCCGCTGACCAGGGCACGAGGTGATGACTAGCCCAGGGTTTTCTCAAACCAGTGATGGGCGTACGGCTCGTCGCTGAACGCGGGTACCTCGTGGTAACCGGCCGACCGGTACAGCGCGATGGCCTCGGTAAGGGAACCGTTGGTCTCCAGCCGGACGCAGCTGGCCCCGGCGTCCGCGGCACGTTCCTCCAGGCTGGCCAGGAGATGGCGGCCGAGCCCGAGCCCGCGGGCGTCCGGGGCCACCCACATCCGCTTGATCTCGGTGGGAGCGCCGGGGTGGAACTTCAGCGCCCCGCACCCGACGGGCTCGCCGTGCAGGGTGGCGACCAGGAGCAGCCCGGCGGGCGGGGTCAGCTCGTCGTCATCGGCGGAGATGCTCCGCGCCGGGTCGAAGCCGCCATCGAAGCGTCGGGCCAGCTCGCCGAAATAGGACCGCAGGCAGAACCGGGCATCCGGCCGCCTGGGGTCGCACCCGGCGATCCGCACCGCCGAGCCTCCCACCAGCCGCTCCACCTCGGCAATAGTAGTCAGAGAACCGTGCCGGAGCCGGCCTGCGGGAAGGCTGAGCAGTAGCGTTGCGTTACGGGCTCTTGGACGGTCAATTACTGGCTTACAGCGGAGGTTGGTCATGGCAGTGCCGCAGGATTCCGCATCGAAGTTTCAGGAGTACGCCCGGCCGGAGATGCTGGTCAGCACCGACTGGCTGGCCGAGCATCTGGACGATCCCGGGCTTGTTGTCGCGGAGTCCGACGAGGACGTGCTGCTCTACGAGACCGGCCACATCCCCGGCGCGGTCAAGCTCGACTGGCACACCGAGCTCAACGACCCGGAGACTCGTGACTACGTCGACGGGGCCGGCTTCGCCCGGCTGATGGAGGAGAAGGGGATCAGCCGGGACACCACGCTGATCCTCTACGGCGACCGCAACAACTGGTGGGCGGCGTACGCGCTGTGGGTATGCACCCTGTTCGGGCACCCGGACGTGCGCCTGCTCGACGGCGGCCGGGCCAAGTGGATCGCCGAGGGCCGGGCGCTGAGCACCGAGGTAGCGCAGCGCCCCCGCGGCAGCTATCCGGTGGTGGAGCGCGATGACACCACCGTCCGCGCGTTCCGGGATCAGGTCGTGACCCACCTCGGCTTGCCCATGATCGACGTGCGCTCTCCCGGCGAGTACAGCGGCGAGCTGCTGCACATGCCGGACTATCCGCAGGAAGGCGCGGTACGGGGCGGCCACATCCCCGGCGCCAGGAACATTCCCTGGGCCCGTGCGGCCGCGGAGGACGCCACGTTCCGGACCCGCAAGGAGCTCGAGGCGATCTACGCCGGCGAGGCGGGGCTGCGTGCGGACGACGACGTCGTGGTCTACTGCCGGATCGGCGAGCGGTCCAGCCACACCTGGTTCGTGCTGCACCACCTGCTGGGTTATCCGCACGTGCGCAACTACGACGGTTCGTGGACCGAGTGGGGGAACTCGGTCCGGGTGCCGATCCGCAGGGGCGAGCAGCCGTGACCGCCGACGCCGGCACTTTGCCTCCCCGGCTGCAGGAGATCGCCGAGGAATTCACGGAGACGCCGGACTCGATGCGACTGCAGACGCTGCTGGAGTTCTCGGAGGAACTGCCGCCGCTGCCCGAGAGGTACGCGGATCATCACGACCTGCTCGAGCAGGTGCCGGAGTGCCAGACGCCGCTGTTCCTGGCCGTCGAGGTGGACGCCGACGGGGTCGTTCACCTGTTCTTCGACGCGCCACGGGAGGCGCCGACCACCCGCGGTTTCGCCGGCATCCTGCACGCCGCGCTCGACGGGCTCAGCGCCGAGGAGGTCCTGGAAACGCCGGAGGAGTTCCCGAGCCGGCTCGGGCTGGTGGACCTGGTGAGCCCGCTGCGGCTGCGCGGCATGGCCGCGATGCTGGGCCGGATCAAGCGGCAGGTCCGCGAGCGCCGGGCCTGACACCTCCAGCCGGACGGCAACCACGGGGTTGTGCCCGGCCCAGGGGTCGTGATCGGCTGGATCCAACCTCTTTGCCCGGCCGATGCTGCCGATCAAGCGTCCGTTCATTTCCTGCCTTTACGGTCATCTGTCATGGAAACTCCATACGGTGAAATACCGGAGAAGCTCGTCAAAGACATGACGGTGCAGGAGATGCACGACTACCTGCACGCGCGGTACCGCCGGCGGTCCGTGCTGAAGGGTGCCGGCGTCCTTGGCCTCGCCGCTGCCGCGGGCCCGCTGTTCTGGAGCCAGTCCTCCGCCTCCGCTTCCACCGCATCGGCGCCGCAGTGGATCGCCTACGGCTCCGACCCCACCAGGCAGATGCACGTCTCGTGGTCGGCGGGCACTGCCGACGGCACGACGCCCTCGGTTCCCCGGCCCCAGGTCCGCTGGGGCATCGACGGCCATTACGGCAGGACCGAGCACGCCGCGTTCTCCGGCACCGTGCCGGTCCCCGCCATCAGCGGCGAGCCGGCCGAGAGCACCGTGTACAGCAATGCGCTGCTTTCCGGGCTGTTCCCGAACACCACGTACCACTACTCGGTGAGCAACGACGGGCTCAGCTGGAGCCCAGACGTCACGTTCACCACCGCCGCGCGTGGCGCGACCGACTTCCGCTTCACGATGGTCGGCGACGAGGCGACCAGCGACGAGAGCAGCCTGCCGATCGCGCAGGTCATCGCCGCGCTGCGGCCGAGGTTCAACGTGGTGGTCGGCGACCTCAGCTACGCCGGCGACGGCTCGGGCTACTACACCAACGGCGTGCCGACCGGGGTCACCGACTTCAGCCCAGCCAGCTGGGACGCCTACCTCGGCATCGTCGGACCAGCCGCCGCGCAGTCCATTCCGTGGCAGGTCGGCGTCGGCAACCACGAGATGGAGCCGCTCGACAACTTCGGCTACGTCGGCTTCACCACCCGGTTCCCGCAGGCGTATGCGCCGCAGTCGGTCACCGGGTCGCCGGTGGTCCAGGCGTTCACGTACGGCAACGTGGCCGTCATCCAGCTCGACGGCAACGACCTGTCCGCGGAGCTGTCCGACAACAACGGCTACACCGAGGGCAAGCAGACGGCCTGGCTGGCCGAGCGGCTGGCCGCATATCGGGCGCCCCGGTCGGGGATCGACTTCATCATCGTCGGCTTCCACAACTGCGTGTTCTGCACGAACACCACGCACGGCTCGGACGGCGGGATCCGCACGGTGTGGCAGAGCCTGTTCGACCGCTACCACGTCGACCTGGTGGTCAGCGGGCACGTCCACGCCTACGAGCGCAGCTACCCGATCCGCGGCGGCGACGTCACCAAGGTGGTGCCCTCCGGCGGTACCGTCCACCCGGAGGCCGACGGCACCACGTACATCTGCGCGGGCGGCGGCGGCCAGGACCTGTACACCGGCTGGTGCGGGACCACCGGCGGCGGCGACCCGGCCAACGCGTCCGGCCCGCCGCTGGTCTGGGAGTGGACCGGCAGCGACACCGCCCACGGCGGCACCGGCACCGCCGAGGACATCACGGACACGGTCACCGACTACTCCGCCTACCGCCACGCCAACTGGAGCTTCATCGTCCTGGACGTCAAGGCGCCGCGGTTCCCCGGTGGCGAGACCAGCGTCCTGATCCGGGCCATCGACCCGACCCAGAACAGCAGCGGGATCACCAGCATCGCCAGCCCGGCGGTGATGGACAGCGTCACCCTGGTGCGCCGCAGCGGCATCGCCGGCTAGCTCGCGTGTCACCGATGCGGGGAGGCAAGGGCCTGCGCGGCGGGAGTTCTCAGCTGTCAGCCAGGCCATGAGCGCGCAGCAGGCCCGCCATTCCCGCTGGTGACAGCGCATGGCTGGCGGCGAGTACGCTCGCGCCGAGAACGCCCGCACGCCGGCCAAGCTTCGTCGTCTCGATCGTCAGGTGCCGGGTGGCGAGCGGAAGCGCGCGGTGATAGACAACGCCCCGGATTCCGGCAAGCAGGTCATCGCGAAGCTCGGACAGCGCCCCGCCGATCACGATTGTTGACGGGTTGTAGAAGTTCACCAGGGCCGCGACGACCTCTCCGATTCGCTCGCCGGCCAGGCGCACGCTGCGGGCCGCACGCGGGTCGCCTGCCTGGGCGAGCTCTACGACGTCGCGAGCCGTCCGCGCGTCGAGGCCGTCGCGCACAAGCCGCCGGGCGACGGCAGCGCCCGACGCCACCGCCTCCAGGCAGCCGGTGTTCCCGCACGTGCACACCGTGTCGTCTCCATCGGTCACCCGGACGTGGCCGATGTCTCCGGCCGCCCCGTCGACGCCGCGGTGCAGCCTGCCGTCGCTGATGATGCCGCAGCCGATGCCGGTGCTTACCTTGACGAAGAGCAGGTCGCTGGCGGCCAGCCCGCGCCCCGAGTACTCACCGAGCGCCATGATGTTCACGTCGTTGTCGACCAGAACGGGCGCGTCGAAGTGGTCGGCGAACCAGTCTGGCATGACGAGTCCGTCCCACCCGGGCATGATCGGGGGCTGCACGACCGTGCCCGTCGCGAACTCAACCGGCCCCGGGACGCCGATTCCGACAGCCCGGACCGCGCCGGCATCGCAGCCGGCATCGCTGAGCAGGTGCCTGAAGCCTTCGATGACCCAGCCAAGGACCGCATGCGGCCCGCTGGCAACGTCGAGCCTGGCATCGATGTCGGCGGCAATATTTCCGGTCAGATCCGCGATCGCCAGTCTGCAGTGGGTCGCGCCGATGTCGGCGGCCAGCACCACGCCAACGCTCGGCGCGAGCTTGAGCAGGGTAGGGCGCCTGCCGCCGGTGGAGGGCCCATCGCCGATGTCGCGGAGGACATCGTTGCGGACCAGCAGTTCGACTCGCTGTGACACCGTCGAGCGGGCCAGGCCGGTGAGCCGCGATAGATCGGCGCGGGTGGCCGCCTTGCCCTCGGCGACCAGCGAGACCAGATGCCCGAGCCCGTAGGCGGCCCGGGAAGGCCGGCCTGTGTGATCGCCTGCTGCGTCGACTGTCACGTGATGGACGATAGCATCCTCTAAGTTCATTATCGAACTAAGTATGTTCTATTGACATACGAAATCATGAAGCATAATTTTTTCTACTGCAATGTTCGGTCGATGGAGGAACCTTGCAGAAGCTACGGGCAGCGATCATCGGAACTGGTTTCGCCGGTCAGGTGCATGCCAGGGCCCTGAGGCTGCTGGGGATCCCGGTGGCCGGCGTGGTCGCTTCCACTCCTGAGCGATCCGCGGCCGCCGCCCGGGAGCTCGGCGCCGAGCGCACCTACCCGGACGCGGCCACGCTGATCGAGCAGGGCGGCGCCGACGTCATCCACGTGTGCACGCCGAACTACCTGCACCGGCGCCTGGTCGAGCTCGCTTTCGCCGCGGGCAGGCACGTCGTGTGCGAGAAGCCGCTGGGCGTCTCCCTGGCGGAAGCGTCCGCGCTGGCCCGGCTGGCCAGGGAATCCGGCCGGGTCGCCGTGATGCCGTTCGCGTACCGGTATCACGCGATGACCGCGGAGGCACGGGCCAGGGCCCTGGCCGGATCGCTGGGCCGGATTCACCTGATCCACGGCTCTTACCTGCAGGACTGGCAGCTCTCACCGGGCGAGGGAGGCTGGCGTGTGGACGCCGCTCTCGGCGGTGACTCCAGGGCCTTCGCGGACATCGGGTCGCACTGGTGCGACCTGGCCGAGTGGATCACCGGCCAGCGGATCGCCGAGCTGGTGGCGCTCACCGAGACCGTCGTCGCCCGCCGGGCCGCTGCCGGGAGCGGCACGTTCGAATCAAGGCCGGAGTTCTCGGCGCAGCAACTGCAGCCGGTCGCCACCGAGGACGTTGCCTGCCTGCTGTTCCGGACCACCGACGGTGCGGCAGGAACGCTCACCGTGAGCCAGGTGTCGCCAGGCCGCAAGAACCGCCTGTGGATCGAGGTCGATGGTGCGCAGGCCAGTGCCGTCTTCAACGAGGAGCGGCCGGAAGCGCTGTGGCTCGGCCGCCGCGGCGCCAGCGAGGACATGACGCGCGACAGCGCCAGCCTCGCGGTGCAGTCCCAGCGGCTGAGCTTCCTGCCTCCCGGGCACGCGCAGGGCTTCGTCGACTGCTTCGCCGCCCTGCTGGGCGACGCGTATACGGCGATCGCGGACGGCGGGCCTGCCAGCTACCCGTCCTTCGACGATGGCCTCCGCGTCGCGCAGCTGACCGATGCCGTACTCGCGTCTGCGCGCCAGCGCAGCTGGGTGAAGGTGGCGCCATGAAACTGGGATTCCTCACCGCGTGCCTCCCCGACCAGGCACTAGGCCCGATCAGCGACTGGGCGTCGGCCAACGGCTTCGAGGCGCTCGAGGTGGCGGTGTGGCCGTATCCCGTGCGCCGGCCAGGCGAGGCGTCGCACATCGACGTGGCATCGCTGACCGCCGCCGGGGCCGAGGCGGTCCGCCAGGATTTCGCGGCCAAGCACCTCGAGATTTCCGCGCTCGCCTACTACGAGAACAACCTGCACCCCGACGAACACGCAAGAAAGGAGATCCACGCTCACCTGCGCCGGACCGTCGACGCGGCGCGGCTGCTCGGCTGCGGCCTGGTCGGGACGTTCATCGGCCGCGACCCGGGCCGCTCCATCGCCGACAACCTGAAGCTCGCGGAGCTCGAACTGCCGCCGCTCATCGACTACGCAACCGAACGGGGCGTCCGCCTGATGGTGGAGAACTGCCCCATGGAGGGATGGCATCCCGACGGATACCCCGGCAATCTCGGCTACTCGCCCGAGTTCTGGGACTGGATGTATGACCTCGGCTTCTACCTGAACTACGACCCGTCCCACCTCGCCTGGCTCGGCATCGACCCGGTCGCGGCCATCCGGATGCGGCCCGAGCGGATCGTCCACGTGCAGGCGAAGGACGTCGAGATCGATGCGGCCGCCAGGAACCGGACCGGGATATTCGGCCTTGCCATTCACCGCCCAGACCCATGGGACACCGGCTGGTACCGCTACCGCATCCCGGGCCTCGGGTCCATCGACTGGACCAAGATCATTGACACTCTCTACCAGGTCGGCTTCGACGGGGTCGTCTCCGTGGAGCACGAGGATCCGGTGTGGGCGGGGGACACCAGCCGCCTCCTTAACGGCCTGCTCATCGCCCATTCCACGCTCCGGCCCTTTATCAGGCCCTCTTCCAGCGACATCGCTGAGTCAGCCCGTTAGTCGCAGGCAAAGGAGATTGACCATGCGACCTCGCCCACGTCACGTATTCAGCCGGGCACGCAGACCAAAGAATGCCCTTTCGGTGTCCGCCGCGCTTGTGCTTGCCGTCGCGCTCTCGGCGTGCGGCTCGTCAGGGGGCTCGTCGGGCAGCCAGATCTCGGCGAGCACCAAGCAGACCATCGTCTTCGCGACCACCGGCCTGGGCGCCGAGGCCCAGGCGACCGCCGCGGAGATCAAGGCGTTCGAGAAGGTGCACCCGAACATCACAGTCAAGGTCCAGCAGCTGGCATCCACCAGCAACGACGCCTACCAGCAGGTCGTTCACTACTTCGAGGCGGGCGACGCCGTGCCGGACGTGGTCGACGCCGACACGGCCTGGCCGGCGTCGTTCGCCCGGGCCAACTGGATCCTGCCGCTCAGCTCGGACGGCATCAGCCCCGGCGTCCTGCTGCCGAAGGCGAGGGCATCGGGCACGTACCAGGGGAAGCTCTACGCGGCCATGTGGTACTTCAACGCGGAAGGGCTGTACTACCGGACCGACCTGGTCAAGCAGCCTCCGAAGACGCCGCAGCAACTGGTGACCGATGCCGAGAGCGCGCTCAAGGCCGATCCGCACCTGCGCGAGGGACTGGCGCTCGAGGGGATGAAGTACGAGGGCTTCGTGACCGTGTTCATCGACCTGATGGGCGCGTTCGGCGGAGGGCTCAACCCGGCGCACTTCGACACGCCAGGCAACCTCAAGGCGCTCGAGTTCCTGCACAGTCTCGTCTACCAGTACAAGGTCACGCCGCAGGCCGTGGCCGGCTGGTCAGAGCAGAACGTGCAGGACGCGTTCGTCTCCGGGCAGGCCGCGTTCGCGACCAACTGGCCGTACCTGCAGTCCCTCGTCAACGCGAAGGGCTCGGCCGTCATCGACAAGACCGGTTTCGTCCCCTTCCCGAGCGATAACGGCGCCGGGGTGGCGACCGTGGCCAGCGATGCGCTCGTGATCAACGCCAAGAGCGCACACCGCGCGGCCGACGTCGATTTCGTCAAGTGGATGCTCAACCCGGGCCAGCAGATCAACAGGGCGGTGACCTCGGGTGACCCGCCGTCGGTCGCGGCGGCCTACACCTCGGCCCTGTTCAGCAAGGCTCCCTACTTCCGGGCGGACCTGAATGTGTTCAAGGCGGGCGTGCCGCGCCTGGTCAGCCCCGATTACCTGCAGATCTCGACCGACGTGCAGAACATGCTGTCCAGCGTGCTCGCCAACCAGACAGCCCCGGCGCAGGCGCTCAGCCAGACCGCTGCCGAGCTCGCGTCCCTATCGAAATGACCGCCACCCGCAGATGCCGTGACTAGAGGGCCGATGACGAGCACCAGCACCGCCATCCGGCGCGTAACGCCGAGCACTCCGCCCCGCCGCTGGGGGCGCCGCAGCGCATCAGGAAAGCGGCTCGGTTACGTGCTGGTCAGCCCGGCGGTGCTGGTGCTCCTCGCCATCACCGGGTTCCCGCTCGTCTACAACATCTGGAACTCGTTCCACTACTTCGACCTGCTCAACCCGACCAGCCACCGCTTCGTCGGCCTGGAGAACTACCGGCAGGTGTTCTCGAATCAGACCGGCCTTGGCCCCGCGATCGAGCACACGATCGGCTACACGGCGGTGTCGGTGCCGATCGAGGTCGGGCTCGGCCTCGGCATAGCGCTGCTGCTCAACCGCCCCATCCGCGGCCGGGGCGTGGCGCGGTCGCTGCTGCTGCTGCCCTGGGCCGTACCCACGGTGATCTCGGCCACCGTGTGGAAGACGATGCTCGACCCGCAGACCGGCGGCGTCGACTACGTCCTGTCCCTGCTGCACCTGCCCGGTGCCCACACCACCTGGCTGAACACAAGCTCGCTGCTGTCCTGGGTGGCGATCCTGTTCGCGGACACCTGGCAGGTGGTTCCGTTTGCCGCGATCATCCTGCTCGCCGGGCTGCAGGGGATCCCCCGCGAGCTGTACGAGGCCGCCACCGTGGACGGAGCCGGAGCGTGGCGAACGTTCTGGCGCATCACGCTGCCGCTGCTGCGCCCGGCGCTGCTCGTCGTCCTCGTGTTCCGAACCCTGTCCGCGCTGATGATCTTCGACATCATCTACGCGCTCACCGGGTCAGGGCCGGGCACCTCAACGAGCACGCTGGCCTACGTGGACTGGAACTCGTTCCTGGTCAACGGCAACTTCGGCCTCGGTGGCGCGATCTCGGTGGTGATGGTGGCCATCGCACTGATCGTCGCGGCGGCCTACCGCCTGATCCTGAGGCCGAAGGCATGACCGGGATCTCTGCGCTAGGGAAGCCGCGGGCCGGGCGGGGCATGACCCGGCGGTGGCGGCACCGGTGGGCGGTCCTCGCGCTCGCGGTCATCACGCTGATCTTCCTGGTTCCATTCTTCTGGGTGCTGTCCCAGTCCCTGGAGCCGACCGCGGAGTTCTCCAGGAACGTCCCGACGCTGTGGCCGTCCCACCCGACGCTCGGCAACTACTACACGGTGCTGATCAGGGACTCGTTCTCGCGCTCGATCCTCAGCAGCTTCATCGTGGCCGCGATCACGACCGTGATCACCCTCGTCGTCGGTGCGCTCGCCGGCTACGCGCTGTCGCGGCTCCCGATCAGGGGCCGTGGCCTGGTCCTCGGCTTCGTGATCCTCGCCGGGTTCTTCCCGCTGACCGCGATGATGGGCCCGCTATTCGATGTGATGGGCCACATCGGCCTGCTCAACACGTACCTTGGCCTGAGCATCGCCGATCTCATCTACACGGTGCCGCTCACGACCTGGCTGCTGGCCAGCCTGTTCGGGCAGATACCGATGGAGATCGAGGAGGCCGCCCTGGTCGACGGCGCCAGCCGGCTGGGCGCGGTGTGGCGGGTCATCGTGCCGCTGGCCGCCCCGGCGCTCGTCACCGCGGCGATCTTCTCGTTCCTCCTGGTCTGGAACGACTTCGCGTTCTCGCTCGCGTTCCTGCAGACCGCGAACCGGTTTACCGCGCCGCTGTCGATCGTCATGCTGTCGCAGACCAAGTACCAGGTCTTCTACAACCTCACCGATGCGGGCGTGCTGCTCACCGCGCTGCCGATCTTCGTTCTCGTGCTGTTCGCGCAGCGCCGGATCGTATCCGGACTCACCACGGGTGCCCTGCGGTGACGGTCACCGCTGCCGCCACCGGGCCACAGAATCTAGGAGGCTGGCCGTGAAGGCTGCCGTTCTGACCGCTCCGCGCACGATCGAACTCGTCGACACCGAGGTGCCGCCGGTTGGCCCGGGCCAGGCGAGGCTGCGCATCCTGCAATGCGGGGTCTGCACGTCTGAACTGGACCTCTGGGCGGGCCGGGATCCGGCCGCGCTGCCCACCCGGATCGGGCACGAGATCGCCGGGGTCGTCGAGGAGACCGGGCCAGGGGTGTCGGGCTTCACGCCAGGGCAGCGAGTCGCTGCCTGGGTGCCCGGCGGCGGGTTCGCCGAGCAGGCCGTCGTCGAGGAGCGCTTCTGCGTGCCGGTGGCCCCGCACGTGACGTTCCCGGCGGTCGCCGAGCCGCTGGCCTGCGTCGTCAACGCTGTGGAACTGGCCGCCCCGGCGCTCGCCGACGATGTAGTGATCATTGGCGCTGGATTCATGGGCGCCCTCGTCCAGATGGTGACCGGGCTCAAGGGCCCTCGCACGGTCACCGTGGCCGACCTGAGGAACGACGCGCTGGACCGGGCGGGCAAGCTGGGCGCGACCCGGGTCGTCAACACCGCCACGGAGTCGCTCGCCGATGCCGTCGGCGAAGTCACCGACGGCATCGGGGCCGACCTCAGCTACGAGATCACCGGCGTCAGCGAGGGTCTGCGGGCGGCAGGCGAGGTCACCAGGATGAGCGGCAAGGTCTGCGTCGTCGCGTACCACCAGGGTGGCACGCGGGAAATCCCGCTCGGCCGCTGGAACTGGATGGCGTTCCACATCGTGAACGCCCACTTCCGGGACATCGACACGATCATGCGGGGCATGCGAGCAGGAATGCGGCTGGTCAACGCTGGCATCCTGGACGTGGCCGGCCTCATGACCCACACCTTTCCGCTGGCGGACATTGCCGAGGCCTTCGAGATCGCTTCGGCCAGGCCGGAGCACTTCGTGAAGGCAGTCGTCGAGCCCGGCACCCTCTAGTAGAGGCCGACAGCCGATTCGATCAGCGCTCCGGTGGCGAGCAGCAACTCTTCGTCGTTGGCGGGCCCGATCAGCTGGAGGCTGGCCGGCAGCCGGTGCGCGCTGGGCACCGGCAGCGCCAGGGCCGGCAGGCCGGCCAGATTGACCGGCGCGGCGAACTGCGGGATGTCGCGCTGCTCCGCTTCGGCGAGCGGCGGCGGGAAGAACGGCACGGTCGGCAGCGCGATCACGTCTACCTGACCCAGGATCTGGGCCAGCACTTCTTTCCAGCCGGCCTGGTAGGCGCGGGCGGCATTCTGCTGGTCAGCAGTCATGCCCGCGCCGCCTTCCAGCAATGCCCGGACCGGGTCGCTGATGCCGTCGCGTGCGGCCAGCAGCGGCGCGTGCAGCGCGGCGGCCTCGCACGCGGTCAGCACGTAGGTCTGTGCCAGCGCCTCCGCCCAGTCCACCGCGTCAAGCTCAACGGTCTCCAGGCCGCTCGCCAGGAGCGCGGCGTCGACCGCCGCGTCGATGCGAGGGTCAAGCTCGTCGGACGGCGGGCGCAGCCGGCCAACGCGGGTCGCCGGGCCTTGGGTAACGGCGAAGCCGGGTTCCAGCAGCGCCAGGCCGGCCGTCAGGCCGGCCACATCGGCGGCGATCGGGCCGACGGTGTCCAGGCTCGGTGCCAGCGGCCACACGCCATCGAGGCTGATCCGGCCGAACGTGGTCTTCAGGCCGGCCAGCCCGCAGAACGCCGCGGGGACTCGCACTGAGCAGCCGGTGTCGGTGCCGTAGCCGATGTCCGCCGACCCTTCGGCCACCGCCACCGCGGACCCGCTCGAGGACCCTCCCGGCAGCAGCGCCGGATCGAGCGGGTTGACCGGGGTGCCGTACCACTGGTTGACGCCGGAGGCGCCGAACGCGAGCTCATGCATGTTGGCCTTGCCGACAATGGCAGCATCGGCGGCCCGCGCCCCGGCCATGCACGCCGCGTCGCGGGCGGCGGGCTCAGCGATCGCGGCGACCGCCTTGCAGCCTGCGGTCGTCGGCACTCCCGCGACGTCGATGACATCCTTGACCGCGATGCGCGGCCCGCTGCCCGGCTGGTCGAGCCGGGTGATGTAGGTAGCCACCGGCTCATTCTGGCCAGAATGCATGCGGACCACCAGAGGCCGCGGCCAGCACGTTTCCTGTTCCGGAAAGCGCCACAGCTGCGGTTGGATCGTGGCATGGATGCAACCGCGGGTTCGCTGATTACAGCCTTTGACTATGTCTGGGACCGCTTGACCGGTCGGCTCACCGGGCTCACTGATGAGGAGTACCTCTGGGAACCGGTGGCTGGATGCTGGTCGCTGCGCCAAGGCGATAACGGCCGATGGCAACTCGACGGCGGCGGGGGCGGCGGTCCAGCACCGGATCCGGTCCCCGTCACCACCATCGCCTGGCGGCTCGGCCACCTGGGCGGAATGGCAGTCGGCGGCTTTGCCAGCTCACGGTTTGGGGACGGTACCTTGACTACCGAGCGGATCGTCTTCCCGGCCGACGCCGCCACGGTACCTGGATTCCTCGATGAGCATTACCGGAACTGGCGCGCTGGGCTCGCCGGGCTCAGCCCCGACGAGTGGGCTGCGCCACTTGGGCCATCCTGGGGACCATACGCCGAGTCGAACACTCTCGACCTGGCATTGCACGTGCTGGACGAGGTCATCCACCACGGAGCCGAGGTCGGTGTGCTCAGAGATCTCTACTACCACCGCTCGTCACTGCACAGCTGAAGCGTCTACCTAAGTGGGTGGGACCGGGGGCCCAGGCGGCGATGATTTTCCCGCCCGCTGACCGTCTGGATCCTTAGAGACTGCCAGCGTCCAGACGGACAGCGCGCGGAGGCGATCATGAACGATGAGGCGTGGAACGAGCGGGGACCAGTAGCCGAGAGTGCCGTACCGATGCCTGGGGTGACCGACCGGGCCACGTGGCAGGCGCAGCTGGACGAACTGCTGGTGCGGGAGAAGGCCCACACCCGGGAAGGGGACGCGATCGCGGCGGCCCGGCGGCAGCTGCCGATGGTCGAAGTGGATGCCGGGATCTCGCTGACCGGCGAGCACGGGCCAGTCCCGCTGCTGGAGGTGTTCGAGGGCCGCCGCCAGCTCATCGCGTACTTCCATATGTGGCACGCCGGCAAGCCCGCGCAGGACCAGTGCCCGGGCTGCACGTTCTGCAACGGGCAGGTCCGCGATCTGCCCTACCTGCACTCGCGCGACGTCACCTTCGCCACCTTTTCCGAAGGACCGTATGAGGAGAGCGCCCGCTACCGCGACTTCATGGGCTACAAGATGCCCTGGTACTCAGTACAGGACTCCACCGACGCGCTGCTCGCCGAGCGCGGGTACGGCATAATCGTCTGCTACTTGCGCGATGGCGATCGGGTGTTCGAGTCCTACTGGACCACCGGCCGGGCCACGGAGGCAATGGGGTCCGTGTACGGCCTGCTCGACATGACCGTGTACGGCCGTCAGGAGACCTTCGAGCACTCTCCGCCCGGGTGGCCGCAGTTCTGGCGGAACACCGGCGAGCAGTGGCGCATCAACGGGCGCCCGACCCCCCAGTGGGAGCAGCTGGCGGCCGGGCGCTCCGACGACCTCGCCGTGGGCGGCTTGTGACGTACCCACGCGCTACCTCGATCCGGCGGGTGGTCTTGACCCCCGGCTCATTCTGACCACCAGAGCCGCGGCCGACGTGTTCTCGGCCCGCAGTTCCACCGCGGCGGCGGGGCATCATCAATTAGTATATTTAGCCAGTCAGCTGGCCGTTGCGTCCAAGACGCGCCGTAACGCGACGAGCTTGTGGCTCATCAGAGTTTCCTATTAGAAGGATTGGCGCTTCCATCTCAAGTTGCTTGGCGAGCCAGCCCCCGACGATAGCGCCGCCTCGATTGATGCCGACGATATAGTCTGGCTTATAGCGCTCGGCGTCCTCGGCCATTCGCTTCATCGCGCGCGCTATATCGATGACGGGAGATTGTCTTGTTCGACATTCTTCTGCGGATCGTGAACTCTGACAATGAGGGCATGGCCCCTGAGCCAGGTGTATGTGCCACCAGCAGTGACGGCGATGGTGCACACCGCCGCGATGAACCCTATGAGTTCCGACAATGGGCAGTCCTTTGCGCTGCGATGACGGGCAAGTGCGAAACTATTGCCGGGCGACACCGGTCCTGCGGGGTCCCCCGGTCTTACTTCGCCCTCGACGGCACCGACCACGCCAGCCGCAAACAGCAGCCTGCGAGGGTTCAGGCCCCGCGGCCGCCGATCAGGCTGCCCACGGCGAAGGTCACCGCGATGGCCAGGGCGCCGAGGGCTAGCTGGCGCAGGCCCGAGCGCAGCAGCGGCCGGCCGGTCAGCCGGCCGACGATGATCCCGCCTGCGGTCAGGGTCACCGCCGTGATCGCCAGGGTCGCGGCCAGGACGGGCAGGCCGGCCAGGTAGGGCAGAAGCGGCACCAGCGCGCCGAGGGAGAAGGCCAGCAAGGACGCCGTCCCGGCGAGGACCGGCGATGGCAGCTCGGTGTGGTCGACGCCGAGTTCCTCGCGGGTGTGCACCCGCAGCGCCGTGTCGGGGTCGCTGGAGACCGCGGCGGCCATCCGGGCGGCGGTGTCCGGATCGGCGCCGTACTCGCGGAAGTAGCCGGCCAGCTCGGCTTGCTCGGCTTCCGGGAACCGGGACAGCATCTGGCGCTCCAGCGCGACTTCGGCGTGGACCAGCTCGTTCTGGTTGGTCACCGAGATGTACTCCCCGGTGCCCATCGAGAACGCGCCAGCCACCAGCGCGGCCGCTCCGGTCAGCACGATCGTGTGCGCTGGCACGCCGCCGCCGCCCAGCCCCGCTATCAGCGAGGCATTCGTGACCAGGCCGTCCACCGCGCCGAACACGGTCGGCCGCAGCCAGCCTCCCGACACGTCACGGTGGCCATGCGACCAGCCAGCCACCAGCGCCGCCGTCCCGGTCCCCTCGGACGGCTCGCGTCTGTCCTCATCAGCCACCTGGTAGATCATCCCACAACCGTCCAGCAAAGCAGTCTCGCTTGCCCGGTCCTCGAGGTCACCAGCACGGGTAGCCCGCGCACTGGCTGAAGGCCGCCAGCGGACAGCCCGGCAGGTGAACCGCCTGCCGGGGCCTGCCCGTTGTCAGGGATGGACAGCGGGCAATCCGGGCCGCTCTGGGGTCCAGTCCGCCATGCGTGCCGCCCTGGTCTTGCCGAAGGGACTGGCAGCACCCGAGCCCGCAGCCGAGGAGGGGAACTATGAGAGCTGCCGCCCCGATCACCCGGTTAATCACCGCCGTCGGCGAGGGGCTCTTGTGGTGCGTTGCCGCCTGCCTGCCCGTGCCAGCGATCTCGGCCCGGGCCCGTACCGCCAAACGCCAGATCCGCGACCGCCCAGTGTGGCATGGTGCGCTGACATGAGTACACCCGGTGCCACGGGCCGCAGGCCGGTCGCGGTGCGCCTGGTCGGCATCGGCCTGCTCGCCGCCGGGGTGACCGCAGCGCTGTATGTGGCCGGCCGGCTGCACACCCCGAACTACACGGCCAGCCTGTTCGGGCGGACCGGGCTGGGCGCGATCGCGCTCAAGTCCGTGCTGGCGACCGTCGCGCTCGGCCTCGCGGTGCTGCAAGTCCTGCTGGCCCTGTGGATCTACCGGAAACTGCCGCTGGCGGGCAGCCCGCCGCGCCCCGCGCGGCTGGCGCACCGGGTCATCGGCTTCGCGCTGTTCGCGCTCACCGTGCCGATCGCCGTGCACTGCCTGCTCGCCTACGGCGTTCAACTCACCAGCCTTCGCGTTGCCGTGCACTCGATCGCGGGCTGTTTCTTCTACGGTGCCTTCGCCGCCAAGGTGCTGCTCGTACAGACCAGGCGGCGGCTGCCGGGCTGGGTGCTGCCGGCTGCCGGGGGCACGCTCGCAGTCGTCATCGGCGTGCTCTGGTACACCTCGTCGCTGTGGTACTACAACGGCTTCCAGCTACCCGCGCTCTAGGCATACAGACATCGCAGGTCAGGCCTGCCTGCGAGCCGCCGGCCCGGGCGGTCTGCACGCGGGGCGGCGCCAGCTCCCCGGCTGGCCAGGGTGGGCCGCACCCGCATGCCAGCGCCGCGATTCCGCGGCGTCATGCCGTCATTATTCACGCGCCAACGCCGATGAATTAGAGGAGCAGCGGCCCGTAAGCGTGACGTTGTGACAGAACATGACCGGGTCCAATAGCGCGAGCGCGCCGAATCCGCCTTATTGTTCTGCGCGGCGAAGATTGATCAGAATCAACATGGTGACCGCGCATATCGGGTGATCTGTCGCGCTGACTCTGCCGCTGTGTGGCTGGATGGATTTCGTCATCCCATCCAGCCGGTGAACCACAGCCGTCCCGGCTCCGTGTTAAGTGATAAGGATCGGTCTAGCTGGCCGGGCCGGCGCTCTCACCGCAGCATGCCAGCCCCATTTTCGTGTGCAGACCCGCAGGGCTGACCGAAGGAGGATCACGGTGAGACGGATAACGAAAACGGCGCTTACGCTCGCGGCCACGGTGACCATGGCGGCGGCTTTAGCGGAGGTGGCCGTCGGCCCGGCGTCGGCGACTTACCGGCCGCCGAGCATCCGTCAGGTGTGCCCGGCAGCGGCACAGGAGATCGGGACGTGCGTGCTGCCCCCCGGAGTCACCACCGCGCCCAACAGCTATTCCGCTGCCATCGCGGTGACCAAGACTGGCACCGCTGGCGCCACCGTCACCTTCGCGGTGACCGCGGGCAGCCTCCCGCCCGGCCTGACCATGCCCGCCCAGGGCGCGTCCGGCACCGTCATCACCGGGAACCCCACCAAGGCCGGAACGTTCAACTTCACCGTCACGGCGACCGACGGGAGCCTGACCTCCACGCTGGCCTACCAGATCACCGTCACCGTGCAAGGCCCGCCCGACCAGCTGCTGTGCACCGCTGCCAACGGCAGCTTCCTGATCACCGAGGCCTGCGTGCTGCCCGACGCCGTACTCGGCCTGCCCTACCAAGGGCACCTGACCACCAGCCACCAGGCCGGTGGCACGCTCAGCATCATCGCCGGCGCCCTGCCGCCGGGGCTGTCCCTGCCCGCCACCTTCGGGGCCTCCGGCGACACCATCAGCGGGACCCCTGCCCAGGCGGATAACGGCAACACCTACAGCTTCACCGTGCAGGGCGCCGGTGACCAGGGCCAGCCCCTGTACCAGTCCTACCAGATCACGGTGGACCCGAACCAGCCACTGACCGTCGTGCTGCCCGCCGGCGGACCAGGTGGTACCAGCTCGCCAGTTCTCTTTCCGGCACCTGCCGGCACGGCGTATGCCCAGGACTTCTTCTCCGGCGGCGGGGCCGCGCCCTACACCTGGGCCCTGACCGCCGGGCAACTTCCGCCCGGCCTCACCTTGCAGACCGACAGCTGCTGCGGCCCGAGGTACGCCAACGATGAGCTGGCCGGAACACCGACCACAGCCGGCACCTACACCTTCACCATGCGGGTCAGCGACTACGACGGGCAGCAGGCAACCCAGCAATTCAGCCTCACCATCGACCCCATGCCGCCGCTCCTGCTCAGCGGGACCGGTCCCTGCTGCAATGCCGGCACGGTCGGCACCGCCTATCCCGCCATCGCCTTCGGCGCCACAGGCGGCGAGACGCCCTACACGTTCTCGGTCGCCGCCGGGCAGGTCCCGCCCGGTCTGAGCTTCAGCTCGGGAAACCCCGGAACCTACAACAACAACGTCCTGTCCGGGACGCCCACAAAGGCAGGCACCTTCGCCTTCACGATGAAAGTGACCGACAGCCTCGGCGACACCGCGAGCCAGGGGTTCAGCATCACGATCGACCCGTAACCGGATGCTCGCCGGCAGCGGGTCACGAGCGGCGCTGACCCGCCCGGCGGTGACGGGTGATCGCTTGCCAGTACAGCGGCAGCCACCCGGGAACACCCGGCCGTGACCCAGGAGAGCGGGTCACGGCCGGGGCCTGGCATTTACCTGACTGGCGACCTCAGCAGCCACCATGCCCAGACCGTCGGCCCGGGCCCCACCTGGAGCGGAAGCGGGACAGCGGACCTGACGTCGCTCCGCCTCGGCTGCCAGGTCCAGCGGGCAACCGGCAGGTGCCCATTTGACGAGGCACCGGTCTGGACCGTCACCCACCTCGAAGGTCAGCGCGTGCTCGTTCTCCCAGGCCAGGCATACCGGCCGGGCTGCGGCGAGCTGCCGGACCGCGGCCGCCTGTCCGCTGAGCGGATAGCTCTGAGGCAAATTGATCATCTAGACGTTCGCGATTGTCACCTTGAATCAGATGCGGCGAACTGCTTGTCGATCGCCGGGCATGCCAGTCAGCCCTGCATCACATCGAACTCATTGCCCTCTGGATCGGCCATCGTCACCCAGTGCTTCTGCCTGGCCAGCACGCGCGCGCCCAGCCCGGTTAGCCGTGCGACTTCGGCGCCGACATCCCCGCACGTGAGGTCCAGATGAACGCGGTTCTTGACCAGCTTGGACTCGGGCACACGCTCGAACCACAACCGTGGAGTGCCGCCCGGTGGGGGCTCGACCAGGACTGTCGGGTCGTCCTCCGGGTCATCAATTCCCGCAGCATGCAGCCGGTCAAGCTCTGCCTGGTCATACGGAGCGACCTCATAGCCCTCCAGCACCGACGCCCAGAACCGCGCAAGAGACGCCGGATGAGAGGAATCGAAGACCACATCGCGAATCTGGGCCAACAGCCAGCCTCCAGCCAGGTCACCGAGCACCGCCGCCCACACGTCAACCCGGGCGGCATCGTGCCGATTCAAGTTCAGTCAGCTTGGCTGAGCATGTCTCGCACAAGGCAGAGACGTCTTGCGCTCGGATATGCATGCCGCCCCATGGGAGTGTATAAGTGCGCTCGTCATCCACTTCCGTGTCCGCCCAGTCGTCCGCCAGCTGGATTAACAGGCGAACATGCTTGCGCAGCTCGTCAACGTCCGAGCAGTTCTCTGTAAGGGCCTTGCGTGCCTCCTGAACTCGGAAGTCATGTTGCTCGCCCAGGAACATAGGCGGCGAGACGGCGCCGGTCTTCTTGAGCTGATCAAGCGCGAACTCACGCAGCCGTAAATAGCCGATGATCCCGTCACGAAGGCCATCGAGCGTCTCCGCAGTGACGTACATGTTTGTATCCCAGGGGACGCACGCGTGAAGTAGCTGGTCGGTCCCTGTCCACACCTTCCAGTGAGGAAACTCGTTCGCGATACTTGTGGTGGTTGCCTGAGCATCAAGGTTCATAGCGATCATCTTTAGCACGCCGCTGAGCAGCGCAAATAATGCACTACAGCTTAAGCGCGCCATAGATGTTCGCAGATGTCTTAGGTGAGCACATTCTGATCAGTGAACTGCAGAGCCCTGGGGCGCAACTCGCGTCACGGCAGCGAGCGCGTGAGCCATACCAGTTCGCTGCCGTCGTCTGCTGAAACGTGATCCCGTTCGAAGCCGAGCTTCTCAAGGACACGGAACGATGGTGTGTTCCATGTACCGACAGTCGTCCAGAGCCGCTTTCTCCCCGTCGCTATCGCGGCATGGAGCACCGCGCCAGCTGCCTCAGTGGCGTAGCCACGCCCATGCGCACGCCGCAGTAGCTCATACGCGATCTCCGGCTCCTCGACGGTAGAGCGGCCGACGATCAGCCCGCAATAACCGATGAAGTCGCCTTCGTCACGGCGCCGGATGGGCAGCAAGGCGATCCCCGTCGTCGCCGTTGCCGCGAGCTGCTTTGCGATAAGTGCCCGGGTGTGCTCAGCTGTCGGTGTCCCGTTACCGCGCTCGGAGTGAAGGATGCGGAGCTCATCGGCGTCCGACTCGGCCCATGGCTGCAGCCTCAGCCGTTCGGTCTGAAGGTGGCATGGCATCGGCTTGTACGCAGGCATGGCCCTACTGTGCACCACGGATCAGCGGCTGTTTGTCTCCGCGATCAACGAATGGCTGCGACCGAGTTCGATTCGGACCTTAGCCTCAATCGTTCAGCGCTCCTGAGGTCCGGTTACTGATTGTGCTGGTGCCTGGTTTCAGGTCTGTTGTCTGCTTTCTTTCCGGGGACGGTCGAGCGGTGGTGCCCGGGGTGCCCGGGTGCGCACCGGCTCCGACCGCGCCGGGCTGTGCCTCCTTCGCGTCGCTGGGTGATTCGTGCTGGTCATGTGGGTGCTGGCAGGGCGCAGAGCCGCTGCCAGCAGGTGAGGAACGCGTCCGTCCAGGGCCAGTCCGGGCTGATCTTCAGGACGCGCTCGCGGGCGTGCCGGGCCAGGCGGGCGGGGATGTGCCAGACGCGGTAGCGGAGAGTGTCGGGGTCGGCGTCCCGCAGGCCGGGGTTGTCGCCGAAGCCCAGCAGGCGGGTCCAGGCGGCCAGGTCGGCGGCGATGTTTGCGGCGATGACCCAGCCGCAGTTGACGTGCCAGGTCTTCGATGGCAGATTCCGCAGGCCCATGGTCTTCGCGGTCCGGACGCCGCCGGTCTCCACGACAGCGTGCGCGCGGTGGACCACGTCAATGTACTGGGGGTGATGGCTGCCCGTGACGCCGCTGATCCCGCCGTCGGGGATGTTCGTGCAGATGATGGAGTACCGCCAGCCGGTCTTCTTCTCATAGGCGGTCAGGTTCGGCATCTGCCGGCGCGACGGCCTGGCCCGGCGGACGATCCACCGCAGCCCGCCGGGCCAGTTCCCGGCGCGGCTGAGCAGGTGCGTGATCTCCGCGACGGCCTTGTCCTCCTCGGCAGCGCCGTCCTGGCCGATGCCAGGCTTCCACGCGGCGGCGGGCAGGCGGGCGATGGCGTCCTCGTCGGCGGCGGTGATCATCCACCCGCAGGTGAGCAAGACCTTCCGGCGCGGGGAGGACATGCTCAGCAGGTGCTTGACCAGATCGTGGCTTGCCCCGGCCCCGTCGACGCGGACCAGGATCTTGTTCCGGAACCGGGCGGGGACCTGGCGGACCGCCGCGGCCAGCACGTCCTCATGATCGGTGAACGTGTTCGACCCGGCGTTGCCGGGGCGCAGCAGCATAGCCAGGCACTCGCGGGTATTGGCGCACCACGCCCCCAGTGGGTGGAAGCCGTAGCCCTTCTTCCAGGTCGGCGCCGCTCCTTCCTTGTCCGACCGGGCGGTGACCAGCGTGGCGTCCATGTCGATGACCAGCCACCCGGCCAGGGTCTTCCCGGCGATGGCCAGCCACGGGAACCCGGCGGCGGTGCCTTCTATCAGCGTCCATGCGTGCGCGCGGGCCCTCGCCCGGGCACGGGCGATCCGGTCCAGCATCCCCGGCATGCCCGCCAGGTCCAGGGCCCGCCGTATCGTCGGGCCGCTTGGCGCCTCGCCGAGCACCGGGGCCAGGTGCGCCAGCACCGCGATATCGCTCATGCTGGTGGCGCCCAGCGCGATCGCGGCCGCCATCGAGACCAGCACGATCCCCCGGTCCAGCAGGGGCGACGTGCCCGGCTTCCGCAGCGACGCGCTCAGCGCGGCGGTCAGTCCTGCCTGGTCGGCGGCCTTGCGGAGCAAGATCGCGCCGGCGTGGCCGACCAGGCCCGTCCCGCCGCCGGTCACCTTCAGGGCATGGTCCCACCGCGTATCCTGCATGGCGAAGAGCGCTCCAGTCTCCGGGAAGCTGCAAAGGTGTGGTGACCTGCAATCTCCCAGAATCAGGGCGCTCTTCCCATTTAAACCGGCAAGGACGGCCATTCCCGCCCAGATCGGTCCGCACTCATAAGATGCACGCGCACCCAGCCCGCCACCACGCGAACCCCAGCTCACACCAGCGTGCAACCCGCCGAACCGCTCAACTGTCAATCAGTGCTGGCTAGCGGCCCCCAGCCGGATGCGTCCCGGGCTCCGGGCACCGGTAGCCCGTCCGGGTCGTGCAGCACAACCGTGCCGGCGAAGAAGTCGCCGGCCGAATTCAGGGTAGGGCTGAACAGCATGATGAAAACGCCCATCAGCAGTTCGCCGTTGAGGCAGATGCCGGTGACCTGGCGTATCGCCATCTTCCCCCGGCCGGCTACCCGGCCGGCGGACGGCTCCCAGCAGCGCATGCCCAGCAGCCGCTGAGCGGGAGTCTGCCCGTGGGCCCAGGTCACCAGCGCCCAGATCAGGTAGCCGGCCCCGAGCGTGCCGATGAAGAGCGCGACGGCGAGGCAGTAGGCGCAGACCACCCGGCCCACGCTGGCCGGCCGCACCCCCTGCGGCAGGACGAGCCCGGTCGGCCGGTCGTAGTACATCCCCGGCGGCACCTGCGGCGGCTCGAACTGCTCGTAGCCGCGCCTGATCGCCTCGGCCTCGCTGCCGGGGGCTGGAAACGGCTCCATGGCCTTATCCCTGTGTTGCTGGTGCCGGGTTAGCGGATCCGCGGGGTTCTCTGAACTGGTCCGTCTTCGCCGGCTCGGCACAGCCGACGGCGAACCCGCCGCCTCCCCGCCTCAGTACCGTCATCGCTGCCTCCCCCGGCCTCAAGCCGTATGCTCCCATAACTGTAAATATTACCAGTTCTGTTAGTAATAAGTTAGGCTTCCCGGCATGGCGAGCGCGGACCTGCTGCTGCACCCGGTGCGGCTGCGCATCGTCAAAGCGTTCCTGGGTGACCGGGCGCTCACCACCGCGCAGCTCGCCGCCGAGCTCGACGACGTGCCCGCCGGGAGCCTGTACCGCCACGTCGCCTTGCTCACCAGGGCCGGGGTCCTCCAGGTGGTCGCCGAGCGGCGCGTCCGCGGCACCATCGAGCGCACTTACACCCTCCGGCTCTTCGCCGCGCAGATCCAGCCGGGCGACGCCGCGGCCATGACCCTCGAGGAGCACGCCCAGGCCTTCATGGCTTATATCGCCGGGATGCTCGCCGACTTCGACCGCTACCTCGCCGCCGGCCCTCCCGACCCCGTCCGCGACGGCGCCGGCTACCGCGTGGCCGCCATGTGGCTCACCGACGCCGAGCTCGCCGACTTCCTCCAGGATCTCCGCACTATCGCTCAGCCCCGGCTCGCCAACGCCCCGGGCCAGGGACGGCGCCGGCGCATGTTGTTCACCGTCCTGCTCCCGGAGCCCGGGAAACCGCCCGGAGACGACGGGCCGGGCAGATGACACCACGCTCGCCAGCCCGAAGCAACCGGGGTTCATGGCGCGGCCGGCGCCGGACGCAGGAACCGCAGGAAGCGCTGTGCGGGACGTCGCCAGGAGCGCTGGAGTCGCCGCCGGAAGATCGCGGAAGCAGCCGCAGGGTCCAGCCTGGCCACAACATCGCGGGGAACCCGCAGCGGCGCGGTCGCGCCGGCCTGGCCGCTGAATCCTGCGCTGCCATCGCCGACGACGAGCTCCGCGTCATCGAGGTCACCCCTCATGACACTCCCCGTGTCAACCTCAGGCCGCGATTTGCTCGGCAGTTTGCTGGGCGAGCGCGACCGCGGCTCCGTGCCTGGCGGGGTCGTAGGGGACG
>Ga0209333_1000305_pt1 | contig 27293 bp, 22 predicted proteins | sample BlaSpr_A8_OM2_O3_FD_187982 | JGI IMG/M metagenome (GOLD analysis project Ga0209333, IMG submission 187982) | Forest soil microbial communities from Thunder Bay, Ontario, Canada - Black Spruce, Ontario site 2_A8_OM2_O3 (SPAdes) (version 2) | ecosystem: Environmental > Terrestrial > Soil > Boreal... | reverse complement strand
CAGGGGCGGCGCCCGGGGATGCGGGGTGAGAGGCGGAGCCAGGGGACGGGGGGTGAGAGTCGGAGCCGGGGGGCGGGGGGTGCGGGGTCATGTGAGCGCCGGTCAGTGGTGGAACTCGCCGCAGTTGACGTCCAGGCACTGGCCGGTGATCGCGCGGGCCAGGTCCGAGGCCAGGAACACGACCGCGTCGGCGACCTCGTCGGGTTCCGGCAGCCGGCGCAGGTCGATCGTTGCCGCGGTCTCGTCGTAAACCTGCTGCCTGCTCACCCCGCGCTGCTTCGCCAGCTCGCCGAAGTACCACTTCAGCGAGCCGGCCCAGATGTACCCGGGCGCAACGGAGTTGACCCGGATGCCCTGCGGCCCGAGCTCGGTGGCCAGGCTCTGCGCCATCCCGAGCAGTGCCGACTTGGCCATCTTGTACGGGCCGTACGGCAGCCGCGAGTGCCGGAGCACGGCAGAGGAGATCATCACGACCGACCCGCGGCTGGCCGCGAGCGCCGGGGTGAACAGCCGGGTCATCCGCAGCGCCCCGAACACGTCGGTCTCAAACCCGGCCCGGACGGCGTCCAGGTCAACGTCGCCGAGCGAGGTGAGCGGCGGGATCGCGAATGCGTTGTTCACCAGCGCGTCGACCCGGCCGAACGCCTCGAGCGCCGCCGCGGGCAGCCCGGCGGCCAGTTCGTCGTCGGTGACGTCGGTCATCACGGTGACCGCGCGGCGTCCCATCGCCGTGATCTCGGCGGCGACCTCCTTGGACAGCCCCTCGGTCCGGGCGGCCAGCACCACGTCGGCGCCTGCCCGCGCGCTCTGCACAGCGAGCGCCCGGCCGAGCCCGGGGCCGATGCCACAGACCACCACGACCTTGCCGTCCAGCAGGAGAGGGAAGGAGCCCGCGGCCATCAGCCCAGCATCCTGTCCGCCACCGCGGCCTGGCGAGCGGCGATCCGCGCCGCGTACTCTTCCGGCGTCACCCGCGCCGGTTCGTAGTGCGGCAGCACGCGGGGCAGATCCTCGAAGGCAACCACCTCCACCTGCGGCCCGTCGTCGGGGCCGAGGTCGCGGGACAGCCGCTGCCAGCGAATCTGCACGTAGCCACGGGAGTGCCCGGTGAGTTCCAGCCAGTTCACCAGACCGGGATCGCGCTCGCTGATCACGAACCGCATCCGCCCGTCCGGGTCGGTCCGCGCCTGGTCGGCGTTGAGGCTGGTCTGGTGGTTGATGTAGTCCAGCGAGATGTACCACATGCTGCCGAGCTGGATTCCCTGGTACGGAGCCACCGCCCGGCCGGCCGCCGGAACCGTCACGACCATCGCCTGGCCGTCGCCGAGGTCAAAGTGGCCCGCCGACGAGAACTGGGTCGCGAGCCCGCCGGGCGTCGGCCGTGGCTCCGTCATCGTGTTCACCGGCAGCTTCAGGTAGAACCACTCCGGGAACGCGAGGAACGTCCGCAGCCGGGTCAGCAGGATCTTGCCCGCCACCCCGTAGCGCTTTGCCAGCGCGCTGGTGTCGGTCGCGCGCGGCGCGCAGCCCTCGCGGCCGGACCGGCGGATGCTGATCGTGCCGCGCCGCTCGGTCGCCCAGTCGCTGTACACCTCGCGGACCAGCAGCATCGCGGACCCTGGGCCGAGCCTGAAGTAGTTCGGGCGCCCGCCCGGGTTGTCGGGTCCAAACCGGAGCTCGAACGTCCCGTCGGCGGCGATTTCGATCTCCCGGTCGTCGAACGCGGACAGGCTGTCCGGCACCTGGACCGGCGTGTAGTCGCCCGCCAGCACCTGGAAGCTCAGGTCCGCGGTCGTGCCGCGCCGCCCGGTGACCACGTACTCCGCGTCGTCGCGCAGGTAGGCGTGGAAATACAGCGTGTCCGGGTTGTCCAGGCCCACCTTCGTGTAGGGCCCGGTCGACTGCGCGAAGAACGGGAAGTCACGCTGGTACGCCCAGGCCAGCTGCAGCGACGAGCGGATCGACCCGGCGAGGTAGTCGTAACCCTCGGCCAGGTCCTGCTCGTTCTTGACGTGCGGCGCCCCGACGATGATCTTCTCGGCTTCGAGCACCGCGTCAGCGAACGGCTGAGTGAGCAAGGTCGGCCTCCGTAGACTAGAACGTGTTCTAGATTACGGCTGGCCGGCGGCGGCCTGCTGCGCGGCCCAGCGGTTCGATGTGATCTTGAAGCTCGGCAGGTCGTCAAGAGACATCGTCGCCTCGTAGGTGCGCGTGTACCCGGTGTGCGCGATCCGCCACTCGCCGTCGGCCCCGCGCGCGTAGCGGTCCTCGTAGAACGCCGCGCCGGTGATCACCACGCGGAACTCGGTCGCGATCACGGTGTCCTCGAACGCCCAGATACCGGTCGCCGTGTCGCCGTCCACGGTTATCTCCGGCTGGCTGGCGAAGTGCACGGTGATGATCTCCGGCCCGAGACTCTTCCGCAGGAACCCCACGATCGCGTCCCGGCCGGCCAGCCGCAGCGGCTTGCCGAGCGCGGGCGTGCCGTAGTCGGCGGTTGCGTCCTCGGTGAACGTGTCCGCCAGGTCGTCCCACAGCTTCAGGTCCACGCACCGCAGGTAACGATGCTTCACCTGCCGGATTTCCTCGATCGTGACAAGGTCCATGGGACCAAGCTTTCCCACATGCCGGGCCAAGAGCAAGAACCTGTTCTATTTTTCCTGGCCGTCAGGCCGGCCGGTGGCTCGCCGACCGGCCGCCACCGTACCGTTAAGGCCCATGCTCTCTGAATTGCTCGACGGATGGCGCCGTGACCTCGCGGGCTGGGCGATACCCGAGGAGATCACCGCGGCGGTCACGGAATCCCCGTGGGTGCTGCCGCGGCAGGTGTTCGCCCGGCGCGCCGACCGGGTGCGCGCCGCGCCGGCCGGCCCGTCGTTCGAGCGGGCCTGGGCCGCCCTCGACCCGCCGGGCAGCGTCCTGGACGTCGGCTCGGGCGCCGGCGCCGCCTGCCTGCCGCTGCTGCCCCGCGCCACACACCTGACGGCGGTTGATACCGACGCCGGGATGCTCGAGAGACTTTCAGAACGGGTAGCTGCGTCGCCGGTCGGCTTCGACGCGGTGCTCGGCGCCTGGCCGGACGTGGCGGCCCAGGTCGGCCCGGCCGACGTCGTGACCTGCCACAACGTGCTCTACAACGTCCCCGGCCTGGCGCCGTTCGCCGCGGCGCTCACGGCGGCCGCGCGGCGCATCGTCGTGGCCGAGATGACCGCGGAGCACCCGCTGGTGGCGCTGAACGCGCTGTGGCTGCGGTTCCACGGGCTGCGGCGGCCGGTCGGGCCTACCGCGGCCGACCTGCTCCGGATCCTGGACGCGATGGGGCTGCGGCCGGGGCACGAGACATGGCGCCGCCCCGGCGGCCGGGACTACGCGGACTTCGCCGAGCTCGTGGACGTGACCCGGCGGCGGCTGTGCCTGCCGGCCGAGCGCATGGACGAGGTGGCCGAGGCGCTCGTCGAGTCCGGTGCCGACCCGGAGCGCCCGGTTGATCTTGGCACGTCCGGCCGCGAGGTGGTCACGATCTGGTGGAACGGCGACGCGGAGAGTTAGGGGACCCCTCCCCAGCCGTTTTGGCGGTCCGGGCGCGTTGAGGATAAGACGATAGTGACGTGGACTGCGTGATGAGGCGGCGAGCATGAGCGAGTGGCCAGAGGGCTGGTTCCGGGGCGCCGACGGCTCGTCGGGCGCCCCTGACCAGGCGGGCCCGACAGACCCGACGGTCCAATCCCCGTACCCGGGTTCGAGCGGGTCGCCCCGTGGCCACGTGGGCTCCAGCGACTACGGCTCCGGCGGGGCCAGCGGGTACGGGCCCGGCGGGCGGCTCGGCTCGGGCAGCGCCTGGCCGCAGCAGCCGCCGTCCCGTGGCCGTCCTGGCGGGCCGGGTGGTCCTGGCCGCCCCGTCCGCCCCGGCGGGCGGAGGTGGCTGCGCCCGCGCCGGATCATCGCGATGATCGCCCTGCTCCTCGTCGTGGTCATCATCGGCAGCGTCGGCATGTATTTCTACGTCGGCTCGAAACTGCACCAGTCGGACGTGCTGGTCGACTACAACGGGCGTCCTGCCGTATCCGCCGGGACGAACTGGCTGATCGCCGGCTCGGACAGCCGCCAGGGGCTGACCAGGCGACAGGAGCGGAAGCTGGCGACCGGGCCGCTGAGCGACGCGGAAGGCGAGCGCTCCGACACGATCCTGATCCTGCACATCCCGTCGGGCGGCGGGAAGCCGGTCCTGGTCAGCATCCCGCGCGATTCCTACGTGCCGATCCCCGGCCACGGGGAAAGCAAGATCAACGCCGCGTTCGACCTCGGCGGGCCCAAGCTGCTGGCCGAGACCATCCAGCAAGTCACCGGCCTGTACATCAACCACTACATGGGCATCGGCTTCGGCGGCTTCGTCAGCGTGGTCAACGCGGTCGGCGGCGTGCGGATGTGCCTGCCGGGCCCCATGGTCGACCCCAAGGCCGGGCTGAACCTGAAGGCCGGGTGCCAGACCCTGAACGGTGACCAGGCGCTCGGGTACGTGCGGACCCGCAACTTCGCCCTCAGCGACCTGCAGCGCGAGCAGGATCAGCGGCTGTTCATCAAGGCGCTGCTCAGCAAGATGACGAGCCCCAGCGTGCTGCTCAACCCGTTCGCGATCATCCCGGCGGCGACCGGATCGGCGAACACGCTGACCGTCAGCCAGGGCACCAGCGTCTACGACCTCATGCACGTGGCGTTCGCGCTCCGGAACCCGGAGACCACCACCGTGCCGCTCGCCAACCTGGACTTCCAGACCCCGAATGACGGTGTGGCCGTGCAGTGGGACCAGAGCCGGGCGCTGAGGCTGTTCAACGACCTGAAGACCGACACGCCGCTGCCGAAGGGCCTGATCTCCGGCTCCAAGGCCGCCGCGACCCAGTAACACCCGCCCCGGCGGCCCCGGATCCGGGTATCGATGTACCGATAGGCCGCATCTATTAGGCCTTTTGGTACATCCATGAGCTCGTGGGCAGCGCCCGGCGGATTGGGCGAGGCGGATTTTGACGGGCTTTTAGCCCTTGCGGTATGCCCCGTAGTAGTCGATAGCATGCAAACCGTTGCACCTTCCTGCACGCTGACCAGCGTCGGCCACGGAGGTCTCATGAGAACCGCCAGCACCCCTAGGCGTCCGCGTACTGCGGGCCTGTCCTCGCGCGAGGCCCAGATCATGACCCTGATCGCGGCGGGTCACTCAAACGGCCAGATCGCGGCGCAGCTCGTCCTGGCGGAAAAAACAGTCAAGAACCACGTAAACCGGATCTACGCGAAACTGGGCGTGGGCTCGCGCCCCGCGGCGATCTCCTGCTGGGCGCCCGTCGCCCGTGCCGACGCGGAAGCTGCCAGCGAGTTATCGCTCTCTGCTGCACCGTGCGCAGCAAGTTCGTGAAGGACCGCCTCAGGACCCCTTCAGGTAACGTTCAGGCAGAAGGCACACAATGGTGCGATGACCACACCGACGATTGATGGGCGCCGCCAGCCGGACGCCCGGTTGCTGGTCGTCGAAGACGAGCCCAACATCCTGGAGTTGCTGTCGGCGAGCCTTCGGTACGCCGGATTCGAGGTGGTCACCGCCGCGGCCGGCACGGAGGCGGTGCAGGCCGCGCAGCGGCATCGGCCCGACCTCATCGTGCTCGACGTCATGCTCCCGGACATGGACGGCTTCGACGTCATCCGGCGGCTGCGAGGCGGCGGCGCCAGGATCCCGGTCGTGTTCCTGACGGCACGCGACTCCACCGAGGACAAGATCCGTGGCCTGACTCTTGGCGGCGACGACTACGTCACCAAGCCGTTCAGCCTGGAAGAGGTGATCGCCAGGATCCGGGCCGTGCTGCGCCGCACCCGCGGCGACGGCACCGAGCCGCCGCCGCGGCTGAAGTTCGCCGACCTGGAACTCGACGAGGACAGCCACGAGGTGTGGCGCGGCGGTCAGCAGATCCAGCTGTCCCCAACGGAGTTCAAGCTGCTCCGGTACTTCATGGGCAACGCCAACCGGGTGCTGTCCAAGATGCAGATACTCGACCACGTTTGGGATTACGACTTCCGTGGTGATACCGGCATCGTGGAGTCCTACGTCTCGGTGCTGCGGCGCAAGATCGACACCACCGAACCGCACCTGCTGCACACGCTGCGTGGCGTCGGTTACGTGCTGCGGCTCCCTTCGACCTAGGGAAGCGGACGGCCATGTCGTCGGGGCGGATTGGCCAGGCCTGGGGCAGCCTACGGGGCCTGCCCGACCGTACGCCGCTGCGCGTCAAGATGGTGACCGCGGTCCTCGCGCTGGTCGCGATCGCGCTCGTGGCGATCAGTTTTGTCGGCATCGCGTTCCTGAAGGACTACCTGCTCAACGGGGCCGATGCCCAGCTCCAGGAGCTGTACCAGAACTTGCCGCATCTTCAGAACGGGCACAACGCCGCGACCGTGTCACCCGAGCCGTGGCTGTACGAGGCACTCTTGCCGAACGAAGGGCTGCAGCGGTTCGGGGGCTACCTGCCGCCGGGGATCTCAGGGCCGGCCATCTCCACCGACGCGTCCTGGCTATCGGCGTCCAGCCCCACGTCTGTCACGGTCCCGGCCCAGTCCGGATCCGAGCTGTGGCGGGTCGTCGCCTACCCCGGGCAGACGTTCTATATCGGGCCCGGGCAGCAGCAGGTCGGCACGCTGATCGTGGGCGTCGACGTGACCTCGATCTACAACACGATCGGCAACCTGATCCGGATTGACGTGATCGTGAGCGTGATCGTGCTGATCGCGCTGTTCATCGTGGGGATCGCTGTGGTGCGTGCCAGCCTCCGCCCGCTGACCGATATCGAGAAGACGGCCGGCGCCATAGCCGCCGGCGACCTGACCCGCAGGGTGCCGGATCTCGATCCGAGGACCGAGGTGGGACGGCTCGGGCAGTCGCTCAACACGATGCTTTCGCAGATCGAGACCGCCTTCGACGCCCGGGCCGAGTCGGAGCTCGCTGCCCGCAGGTCCGAGGAGCGGATGCGCCAGTTCGTCGCCGACGCCAGCCACGAGCTCCGCACCCCGCTGACCGCGATCCGGGGCTTCGCTGAGTACTACCGCCAGCGCGGCGGGGCAGCGGCGATCTCCGGCGCGGCAGGCAGCCTGCCACCGGGCAGCGATGCCGACAGGGCAGTGGCCGATGCAGGCGGCGCAGTGGCCGATGCGGGCGGGGCAGTGGCCGATGCGGGCGCGGGCGCAGCCGACGCGGGCGGCGCAGTGGCCGACGCGGGCGCGGGCGCAGCCGACACGGGCACCACGGTGTCACCACGGCACGGCTCGAACGCCGAGCCGGCGGAGCGGGCGGGGTCCGGGCCGCTTCCCCGGGCCGACCTGGACCGGATCATGCAGCGCGTGGAGCAGGAATCCTCCCGGATGGGCGGGCTGGTCGAGGACATGCTGCTGCTGGCCAGGCTGGACCAGCAGCGGCCGCTCGAGCTGAGAACCGTCGACATGCTCACGCTCGCGGCCGACGCCGTACATGACGCACGGGTCGTTGCGCCGGACCGCAGCATCAACCTGACCGTGGGATCCGGCGCGGCTCTTCTCGTGCTCGGTGACGAGGCCAGGCTCCGCCAGGTGGTCGGCAACCTGATCAACAACGCGATCAGCCACACGCCCGAGGGATCGGCGATCGAGGTCCGGGTGCGGCTGGGCAGCCTGGACGAATGGCGCCCGGCGGCGGCTGCCGCGCGTCGGGCGGCCGCGAACCGCGAGGGGCATGGCGCGTTCGCCGCGGCGAGCCCGAACCTCCAGCCGTTCCCCGCGATGGTCTTCGAGATCGCCGATCAGGGCCCCGGGCTGACGCAGGCTCAGGCAGAGCACGTCTTCGAGCGGTTCTACCGGGCGGATCAGGCCAGGACGCGACAATCAGGCGGCGCCGGCCTCGGCTTGGCCATCGTGGCCGCGCTGGTTGCCGCGCACGGCGGCAACGTGTGGGTCGAATCGCCGCCCGGCGGCGGCGCCATCTTCCGTATCGCGATCCCCCTGGCGCCCGAAGCCAGGAACAGCGGGCCCGACCTCGACGACGGCACCGACCCGGACATCTTGGACTCAAATCGCCGCACGTTAAACGCTCAGCCGACTGCTGCTTCTGCCGAGCCGGTTCACCCGGCGCCACCGGCCTCCCCCGAGCCGGATTACCCGGCACCGCAGGCCTCGGTGCCGCCGCTGCCCAAGCGGCGCCCCGGCTACTCCGGGCATACGCGGACATAACAGATTCAGTGCAGCCGTACCTGGACCTCGTGGATGAAGTTCGCGGCGTAGCCCAGCGCGTTCCACTCCGGCTGCTCGGGCTGGACCCTGCCAGCCAGGTCCGACGCGCGGGCCCGGATCCGCGTCTCCCCCGGCCGCAGGCCGCTCGCCAGCAGCTCCCACTGCTGCCATCCGTTAACCGCAGGCATTCCGATCAGGCGCGCTTTCTGCCACGAACCGTCCGCCACGCTCACGTCGACCCGGGTAATGGGTGCCGCGCCTGACCAGGCGACCCCGCGGACGGTCATCGTGCCGCGGGCCAGTTCCTGGCCGGCGGCCGGGCGGGTGATCACGGCGCGGACCTGCATCAGGCTGATCGGCTCCCGGACCCGGATCCCGCCGCGGTCCCACTCATACACGTAATGCGTGTCCTGGAAGAAGCCGCGGAACGGCTCTGCGACCACCCGGATATCGGTCAGCCACTTCACCGACGCGACCGCGTACCAGCCGGGCACCACCAGGCGGAGCGGGTAACCGTGCCGGGCAGGCAGCGGCTGGCCGTTCATGGCGTAGGCGAGCATCGCGCCCGACTCCATCGCGTCGCGGACCGGCAGGCTGCGCTCGAACCTGATCGAGTGCGGCAAACCGTCGACGGCCCCGCTATCGGCACCGCCGAAAACCACCTCGCTGGCGTCGGGCTCGACGCCAGCCCGGGCCAGGACATCGGCGAGGAGCGGTCCGGTCCATTCCGCGGTGCCCGCGGCCCCGAACCCCCACTGCACACCGGGAGCCTGCGGCCGGAACCGCGTCCGGCCGTTGCCCGCACACTCCAGCGTCACCACGGCGGTCTCGGCCGGCAACTGGGTCATATCGTGCAGGCTCAGGTTCAGCGGCCGGCGCACCAGGCCGCGCACGTCGAGCCGCCAGGCCGACGCGTCCAGCGCAGGGGTCGGGAAGTGGCTGCGGCGGTAGAACTGCGCCGTCGGCGTCACCTCGCCGCCCAGCAGAGCCGGCGGCGTCTCGCAGTTCAGTGACTCCGCACCGTGCACGACAAGGCCGGCCTGGGCGGCGATCACGCGTTCGGCGTCGATTTCGGCCAGCGAGCTCATCTGGATCACGTTCCCGGTGGTCATCGCCTGCCCTCTGCCGCTATTCCAAGAACGCCTACCCTATCACATCTATAGGAATTATCGACATGTCTGCTACTAAAGGCTACCAGCAGCGTGGTGTACGGCCGCCGCGCTGGTCAGGGCCGACTTGGTCAGGGCCGATGGGACAGGGCGGCCCTGGCGGCGTCCAGCGCTGCCGTCCGGTAACCCGCGCCGAACAGGCACACGTGCACGAGCAGCGGATGCAGCTGGTGCAGCGGCACTCGCTCGCGCCAGCCTCCCGCCATGGGCGCGACCTCCTGGTAGCAGGCGATGATCCGGTCGAGGAACGGCGCGCCGAACAAGGCCAGCATCGCCAGGTCGGTCTCCCGGTGGCCGCCGTGAGCGGCCGGGTCGATCAGCCATCCCCGGGCGCCGGACCACAGGACGTTCCCGGACCAGCAGTCGCCGTGGATCCGGCTGGGCTGCTCGGCGGGCCCGGCCAGCTCGCCGATCCGGTCGGCGACGGACTCGATCACCCGGACGTCGGCCGAGGTGAGCGAGCCGGCGTCCCTGGCGCGGCGGGCGAACGGCAGCAGCCGCTGTGCGGCGAACCACTCGGGCCAGCAGTTCCCGGCCTCGTTGCCCAGCGGCAGCCCCGCGATGACGCCGGGCCATGGGGCGCCGAAGCCTTGCGCCCCCGCGGCGTGCAGGTGCGCCAGATCACGCCCGAACCGCTCCGCAGCCTGCCGCTCCGGCGCCTGCGTCGCCAGCCAAGAGATGACCAGCGTGCCCTCGTCCCAGCCGATGACGTCGGGCACCGGCGCGGCCGCCGCCTCGCCAAGCCAGCGCAGCCCTCGCGCTTCGGCCCCGAAGCCGGGGTCGCTGGCCGGGCTGCCAGCGATCTTGGCGAACACCGCCCGGCCGTCGGCGAGCGTCGCACGGCAGTGGCGGACCCCGAACTGCCCGCCGATGACCCGGCAGTCGCGCACCTGGGTGCCGAGCAGCCGCTCCAGCCGGAGCCCCGGGTCTGGCTCGGCCGTCATCCTGACGCTGCTGGCCTGTCCGCGAGCAGTTCGCCAAGCTGGGCGGCCAGTCCCCGCGCCGCCGGCTGAACCAGGTCAAAGACCAGCGCATAGTCCTCGGGGCCACCGTCGTACGGATCGGGCACCTCGAGGTCGCGCCCGCTCCCCTCGCCGTCCCTGGCCGGGTCGAAGGTCAGGAACGCCGTGGTCCGGTCCGCGGCCTGACGATCCGGCGCCATCCGCCGCAGCCGCTCCAGGTTTGCCCGGTCCATCGCCGCCACCAGGTCGTAACGGCCGAACCAGGACGGCCCGAACTGCCGCGCCCGGTGCCCGGTGCCGTCATAGCCGCGGCGGGACAGCTCCGCCCGGGCCCGCGAGTCCATCGGCGAGCCCAGGTGCCAGTCCCCGGTGCCGGCGCTGTCCACCTCGACCCGGCCGGAGAGCCCGGCGCGCTCGAGTTCCTCGCGCAGTATCACCTCGGCCATCGGCGACCGGCAGATGTTACCCAGGCACACCAGGCAGATCCGGTACGCCCCGGACTCGCGCCTGGGTGCCGGCGCGGTTACCAAAGTCTCATCGCAGCGGTCATGCGACAAGCATGCCCGATGCGACCAACTGCGCAGGCACCTGCCACGATGGGCGGCATGCCCGTGTCGAACACGTACCGGAAGCTGTCGTTCTGGCACGACACCGTGCCCGGCTCGCTCGAGCCTGGTGAGCCGCTGCGCGGCGACCTCGACGCCGACGTGGCCATCGCCGGTGCCGGGTTCACCGGCATGTGGACCGCGTACTACCTGTCCCGCGCCGACCCGAGCCTGAAGATCGTGATCTGCGAGCGCGACATCGCCGGGTTCGGCGCCTCGGGCCGCAACGGCGGGTGGTGCTCGGCGCTGTTCCCGGCGTCGCTGGGCAAGCTCGAGCGGATGGCGGGCGCCGACGCGGCCATCGCCATGTACCGCGCCATGCAAGCGACGGTCGACGAGGTCGGCCAGGTGGCCGCGGCCGAGGGCGTCGACTGTCACTTTGCCAAGGGCGGGACCGTGCAGCTCGCCCGATCGCAGACTCAGCTTGAACGGGCCGCCGACGAGGTCGCCGAGGCCAGGTCGTTCCGGTTCGGCGAGGAGGACCTGCGGCTGCTGTCGGCGGCGGAAGCCAGCGAGCTTGCTGGCGCGACCGACGTGGTCGGCGGCACGTTCACGCCCCACTGCGCAGCGATCCATCCGGCGCGGTTGGCCCGCGGGCTGGCCGGCGTGGTGCGCGGTCGCGGCGTATCGCTGTTCGAGCGCAGCCCGGTGATCGACATGGGCCCGGGACGGCTGGTGACTGCCACCGGGACCGTACGGGCCCGGTACGTGATCCGGGCGACCGAGGGATACACAGCGCTGCTGCCCGGCCAGCGCCGGGCGATCGCGCCGGTGTACTCGCTGATGATCGCGACCGCTCCGCTGCCCGAGGCCGCCTGGGCGGAGATCGGGCTGGGCAGCAGGCCCACGTTCAGCGACTTGCGCCACCTGATCATTTACGGGCAGCGCACCGTCGACGGGCGCCTGGCATTCGGCGGCCGGGGCGCCCCCTACCATCTCGGCTCCGCGGTGCGCCCGTCATTCGACCGCGACCCGGCGGTGTTCGCGGCGCTGCGGCGCACCCTCGCCGAGCTGTTTCCCGTGCTCGGCGACGTCGAGGTAACGCACGGCTGGGGCGGCCCGATCGGCGTGCCGAGGGACTGGTGCGCCTCGGTCGGCCTCGATCGGGCGACCGGCCTCGGCTGGGCGGGCGGCTACGTCGGCGATGGCGTGTCCACCACCAACCTGGCCGGGCGAACCCTGGCCGACCTGATCACCGGAACGGACAGCGAGCTCACCCGGCTGCCGTGGGTGGGCCACCGGTCGCCGCAGTGGGAACCCGAGCCGCTGCGCTGGCTCGGCGTGAACGCCGGCCTGCGCGCGATGAGCTGGGCCGACCGGGAGGAGGCGAGGACCGGCCGGCCGTCGCGGGCGGCTCAATTCGTCGGCAGGTTCCTCGGCGCCTGACGCCCCGGGGACGCATCGGCGGAGGTATTCGCCGCGCCCCGCAGGGGCGGAGAGAATTCGCTCAGACGTTGCCGGACTGCTACCATCACTGGGTCTTCGCGCCGCTAGCTCAATTGGCAGAGCAGCGGACTCTTAATCCGCGGGTTCGGGGTTCAAGTCCCTGGCGGCGCACCCGCCCTGAACTGGTGTTTTTACTATCCCTTTACCCTGGTCGATGGCCGTTTCCCGGGCCATGTTTGCTCCACGTTTGCTCGTCAGTCTGGAGTTAGTCGTCCGGGCCGGCCAGCACGCCCGGTGAGGCCCCTCCCGAGGGTTATACACAGCGTCACGCCGTGGGAAAGGCGCAGCTGCCGGGCCACCGGATGCCGTCGCCGAGGATGCCGTCTTCTCTGTCTCCCGTTCACCGTGGCGGACCTGCATGCGGACGGTGACGGTGAACAGGTGCCGGTGCGGCTGGAGTCAGTCCCGCAGTTCTGTCCGCAGCCAGACCGTGGTGTCCGGCGGCAGCATGCCGCCATCGAGCGGGTCACTGGCCAGTATCACTGCGCGGTGACTGGGCAGCCCGACCGGAGCGGCGGACAGGTTCGAGACGCAGCGGACGCTGCCGCCACGGTCGAAGGCCAGCACCTCCTTGGCCGATGGCAGCCACGTCATCGAGCCATCGCCAAGCGCAGGCTCGGCTCGCCGGAGGTGCAGCGCACTGCGGTACAGCTCGAGCATCGACCCCGCCTCACCGTTCTCGGCCTCGACAGTCAGCTCCCGCCACTCCTTGGGCTGGCGCAGCCACGGCTCGCTGGCCGCGCCGGGCGGGGAGAAACCGAACGGAGGCTCCTGGCCTGACCATGGCAGCGGTACGCGGCTGCCGTCCCGGCCCGGGTCGGCACCGCGAGTTCGGCGCCAGATGGGATCCTGGCGCAGCTCGTCGGGGATGTCCTGCACTTCCCACAGGCCGATCTCCTCGCCCTGGTACACGTAGACCGACCCTGGCAGGGCCAGCGTGAGCAGCGCCGCGGCCCTTGCTCGCCGGGTGCCGAGTTGGAGATCGACAGGAAGGCTGTGAAAGTACGCGCGCTGCTGCAGGTTGAAGGACGTGTCGGTCCGGCCGTACCTGGACACGACGCGGTCCACGTCATGGTTGGACAGCACCCAGGTCGCCGGGGCGCCGACCGGCCCGTTCAGGGCCAGCGTGCTGTCGATGACCTCGCGCAGCGCGGGGGCGTTCCAGGGGCAGCTCAGGTACGGGAAGTTGAACACGGTGTGCAGCTCCCCCGGACTGACGTACCGGGCGAGCCGGACCGCGTCCGGAATCCAGATCTCCCCGATCAGGACCCTGCCCGGATACTCGTCAGCGACGGCCCGCCAACGGCGGTACACCTCGTGCACGTCGTCGCGATCTGCATACGGATGATGCGGTCCTGGCGGTGCGTCGATGCTCACCTCTGGCAGGGAGGCCTCCTTGGTGATCAAGGCCGCCGAGTCGATCCTGATGCCGTCGGCGCCGCGCTCGAACCAGAACCGCAGCACCTCCTCGAACTCAGCCCGGACGTCCGGATTCGCCCAGTTGAAGTCGGGCTGCTCCGGCGCGAACAGATGCAGGTACCACTCACCCGGCCGCCCGTCACGCTCGGTGACGCGGGTCCACGCAGGCCCGCCGAAGATGGACTGCCAGCCGTTCGGGGGAAGCTCGCCGCCCCGGCCGCGGCCTGGCCGGAACCAGAACCTGGCCCGCTCGGCGGATCCAGGAGCGGCTGACAGCGCAGCCTGGAACCACGGATGCTGGTCGGAGCCATGGTTCGGGACCACGTCGATGATGATCCGGATGCCTGCCGCGTGGGCTTCGGCGATGAGCGCGTCAGCGTCCGCGAGCGTGCCGAAGACCGGATCGATGCTGCGGTAGTCGGAGATGTCGTAGCCGGCATCGGACATCGGCGATGGGTACCACGGGTTGAACCAGATGGCGTCGATACCCAGGCCGGCGAGGTAGCTCAGCCGTGTCCGCACTCCGGCGAGATCGCCGATCCCGTCCCCGTTGCCGTCCGCGAAACTGCGCACGTACAGCTGGTAGATGGCGGCGCTACGCCACCAGGAGTCCCCTGGCGCGGATGGCCCGGGGGATCCGAGTTCGTGCACGGTGAACCTGCTTTCTCCAGTATCTGGGCACGGTGCCGCCGACCGGCGGCGACGGAGCGAACGGTCTGCGGCGAGGCGGCGGCTCGCTGGTAGTCAGCCCCGGATGCCACCCGAGGTCAGGCCGGCCATGATGTTGCGCTGGAAGATCAGGAAGAAAACGATCGTCGGGATCGCTGCCATCGCAGACGCGGCAATGATCAGGTTCTGCGTTGTGGCGCCGTTGGATGCCTGCCAGATTCCGACGTTGAGGGTCTCCCTTGTCGGGGTGTAGCCGTATTCAGCCAGGAGCGGCCAGAGGAAGTCCTTCCACACCGCGACCAGCCCGAAGATCGATACGACACCGATGATCGGCCGGGACATGGGCAGCACGATCCGCCACAGGATCCGGATCCGGGACGCGCCGTCGATCTGAGCTGCGTCGATGTAGTCGGTCGGGATCGAGTCGAAGAACCGCTTGAGCAGGAAGATGTTGAATGCGTTAGCGACGGACGGCAGCCAGATCGCCCACGGGCTCCCGATCAGGTTCCAGTGCACGATGGGCTCGGCAGCCATGGTCACGTACTGCGGAATGACCAGCACGGTGGCCGGGATCATCAGGGTGGCGAGCATCAAGAAGAGAATCGCGTTCCCGAGGAAGGGCCGCAGTTTCGAGAGCGCGTATGCGGCTGTCACGTCGAAGACAAGCTGGAATGCAAGCGCGCCGAACGCGTAGTACAGCGTGTTCCACAGCAGCCTGGCCATGTCCAGCCGGTCCCACGCCTGGACATAAGTGCTGGGGTACACGTGATGCGGGTAGAGCGTCGGCGGTGTGGCGATCGCTTCCTGGGTGGACTTCAGGCCGTCGCTGAACAGGAAGTACAGCGGCCCGATGAACGCCAGCGTGAAGGCCACGATGACCACGGTCAGGACAATTCGGTACGCGATCTTGCCCGAGCGCCGGTTCAGCTGCGCGCTGGATATCAGTGTCCTGGTCGAGCCGGTCGTCGGCCGGCGCCGAGGCGCCCCGGCCGTATCCGAAGCCCTGGGGCTCGCTGTGCTCAGTACTGCCATCTCGTCCCTCCCTCAGGCCCGGCGCTCTCGCGTGACCCACAGGAACCCGCCGGAGAAGACCGCGAGCACCAGCATGAGAATCACGCCTAGAGCCGACGCGCTGTTGTAGTTGCTGGAACCACTCAGCTCGAATGCGTACTGGTAGATGAGCATCACCACGGACTCCGTGTTGTCCCCGACGCCGCCGCCGCCGTTGGTCAGCACCCAGGACTCGACGAACATCTGCATCGTCGCGACGATCTGCAGCATCAGCAGCAGGATCAGGATCAGCCTGGTCTGCGGGATGGTGATGTGCCGGATGCGCTTGAACAGGCCCGCACCGTCGAGCTCGGCCGCCTCGTACAGCTCGCCGGGGATGTTCTGCAGCGCGGCCAGGTAGATCAGCGTGGCGCCGCCCATGTTCATCCACGTCGAGGCGATCACAACCGAGATCATCGCGATGCTGATAAATCCGGTGCCTGGCTGGAGCACCCAGTGCGACGTCGGGAGGTGCAGGGTGTGCAGGATGTCGTCGAACAGGCCGTACTGCGGGTTGTAGAAGTAGGCGAACAGCAGCAGCGCCGAGGCCGGCGGCAGCATGACCGGCAGGTAGACCAGCACCCGCAGGTAGCCCTGCGCGTGCCTGAGCTCATTCAGCAAGATCGCCACGCAGAACGGGACCGCGTACCCGACGACAAGTGCGAGCAGAGTGAATTCCAGCGTGTTCCGCCAGGCAAGCCAGAACGTCGGGTCGTGGATGATGCGGACGTAGTTGACCCAGCCCGCCCACGTGTAACCGCCCCCGTACACCGCCTTCTGGAAGCTCAGGATCACTTCGCGGACGATCGGGTACCAGGAGAAGAACGTGAAGCAGAAGACTGCGCCGATGAGGAAGCCGTACGCCGACAGATTCCTTCTGACCTTCTGCCCGAACCGGCCGCCGGCCACCCGGCCTGGGGCCGCTTGCCGGGCATTCGCCTTGCGCAGCGTCGCGACATCCGCCATCAAGTCTCCCTGTTGCCTTCGAGCCGGGGCTAGGACGTGGGGGCCGGCCCCCATCTCCGGCCCCCACGCTGGCGTCGTCGGGGAATCTTCCCCGGTTGTGCTCTTACGAGCTGAACTGAAGCAGCGTGTTGACGTTGGCCGCTGAGGTCTTCAGCAGTGCCGGGATGTTGACGTTCGGCTCAGTGAGCACTGCCAGCATCATCGGGTCCAGCGTCTTGTAGACAGCTTGCGCATCGAACGGCTCGCCGTCGCTGGCTTCGTTGGCCTTGACGTAGGGCTGGTAGTACGCCTGGTTGATCGTCGAGTACTTGTTCCGCAGTGCGGTGACCTGCGCGCCGGCTGCGCCGTCGAACAGCGAAGGCTCGTCGAAGCCGACCGGTATCCCGTCCGCCTTCAGCCGTGCGAAATTGAAGGTGGTGCCCTTGCCTGGCGTCAGGTCCTCGAAGTCGATGAACTTGATGCCGGCCTCGATCTGCGCGGGCGTGTCGCGCTTGGCGAAGATGTAGGCATTGCCCCCGCCGAGCGAGCCGGCTGGCGTGCCGGTCAGGCTGGGCAGCGGGCCCATGCCGATGTCGTTGATGTTGCCCTTGTCGGTGGGCACGATCACGTTGTAGATGTCATCTGGCGCGGCGATGTACATGCCGAGCTTGCCCGCGGCGAACTGCTGCTGCAGCGCTCCCCAGGCGAGGCCCTGCGTGGCGCTCATGGCGTTGTCGGTGAACCGCAGCGTGTGCAGCGCGTCCAGGATCGCAAGGCCGTTGGCGTTGTCGAACGCCGCCGTCGGCGGGGCGTTGTTGGTATTGACCGTCGTGCCGCCGAGTGCGTCCATGTAGGACGCGAAGTGCCAGCCGCCGTTGTTGCCCGCGCTGTAGTCGCCCCAGCCCTCGATGCCGTTCCCGAGCTTGGCGATCGCCTTGGCGTCCGTCTCCACCTGTGCCCAGGTCGTCGGCGGGTCGTTCGGGTTCAGCCCGGCCTGGCTGAACAGCGCGCGGTTGTAAATGAGCCCTTGGGTGTAGTTGCTGGTCGGCAGGCCGTAGATGGTCTTGCCAGCTGTGACTGCCTTCATCGCCGCGGGCACGATGTCCTTGAGCGTTGGCACGGTCTTGGAGTTCACGTACTGGGTGATGTCGGCGGCCTGGCCAGCGGTCAGGACCTGCGGCAGGTCGGTGAAGTCGATGTAGGTGACGTCCGGCTCGGTTCCGGCCCGCAGCTGCGCGGTGAAGGTGGGAAGGTTTGTGCACGGGTAGTTGTAGACGCTCGTGATGGTGATGGTCGGATTGGCCTTCTCGAACGTCGCGACGTCCGCGATCCACTCCTTGTGCTGCACGGGATCCTGCGCCTGAGTCGGCGCGCAGTTAATGCTGACGGTGACGTCACCGCCAGCGTTCGAGGCGGGGCTGCTTGAGCAGGCCGAGGCGGCCAGGCCCAGGCCCGCCACGGCGGCGACTGCTGCTACCGCACGGTAGCGAGCCAGCCGGTAACGCTGTCTGCTCATCGATCAATCCTTCCGTGGGCTGAACGTGACCGATATCCGCGCCCGAACTGCCGGGGTGAGCAGCTGGCGAAGCGCCGGGCCGGCCGCGCTCCGAATGACGCCGGATACGGCTTTCCTGGCGCCACGCCCAGGGGCGCGGCTGTTTGGGCTCAACATACTTAGGTGAACTTCTCGTAGCAAGATGTCAACGAAATCTCGCAAGGACACAACTTGATTACGATGATCTCGGGATGGCCGGACGAGTCAGGGAGACATCGCGCCATACTTGGCCCGTTCCGGCCCTCACCTGGCGTTAACGGCTGACGATGAGGCCTCACGAACCTCAGTCTGCGTGATCCAGGTCACGCCGTCTCTTGCTGCGAACTGTCGTATTGTTGCGGCATGACGCGAACTCCTGCCCGGCGGCTTGCCGAGGTTGCCCAGAAGGTCGGGGTCAGCGAGGCCACTGTGAGCCGGGTGCTCAACGGCAAGGCCGGCGTGGCCGACCGCACGAGGGAGACCGTGCTCACCGCCCTGGACGTGCTCGGCTACGAGCGGCCGACCCAGCTGCGGGGCGAGCGCGCCAGGCTCGTCGGCCTGGTCCTGCCCGAGCTCCAGAATCCCATCTTCCCAGCACTGGCCGAGTTCATCGGCGCCGCGCTGGCCCAGCGGGGATTCACGCCGGTGCTGTGCACCCGCACGGCGGGCGGGTTGTCCGAGTCTGACTACGTCGACATGCTCCTTGACCAGCACGCGTCCGGCGTGGTGTTCGCGGGCGGGCACTTTGCCGAGCTGGCGGCTCCGCACGACCATTACCGGCTGCTGCACAGCCGCGGTGTCCCGGTGGTGCTAGTGAACGCCGCGATCGACAACCTGGACTTCCCGTGCGTGGCTACCGATGACATGGCTGCCGCCGGGCAGTCATACCGCCACCTGGCCTCACTGGGGCACGAGCGCATCGGCCTGATCGTCGGCCCCGAGGACCACATGCCCTCCCGGCGCAAGCTGTCGGCCTTCGTTCAGCTTGCCGAACGGGCCGGGCACAGCGTGGCTCCGGTGGAGTACACGCTGTTCTCCCTCGAGGGCGGCCAGGCGGCCACCACCCGGATGCTGCGCCAGGGCGTAACCGGCATCATCTGCGCCAGCGACGTCCTGGCCCTGGGCGCGGTCCGCGCCGTCCGGCGCGCAGGCCTGATCGTCCCCGACGACGTCTCCGTCGTCGGGTACGACGACTCCGCGTGGCTGAATTCCACCGATCCGCCGCTGACCACCGTCCGCCAGCCGGTCGAGTCGATAGGCAAGGCCGCGGTTTCGCTGCTGGTCAGCCAGATGGAGGCGGTGAGGGTGCAGCCAGAGGAGCTGCTGTTCGAGCCCGAGCTTGTCGTCCGCGGGTCGACCGGGCCCGCCCCGGCGCGAAAGGCTCCGCCCGACATCCGGGCCGCCGGCTAGCCCCGGGCAGGATCGGTTCGGGGCTAGCGGCCCAAAACAATGGCCCGCTCAAGTTGCGTCTCTGTACTTTGAAGCCGGTCCGTGCCGCACTAACAGTGAGCCGCGTTCCGGGAGCGGCTAGTTCGAGAAGGCCTCGAACGGCTGCGCTTTCAGTCACCGCCTGGCGAGGTGGGCGAGCAGCGGGACGAGCACCTCCGCATCGGGGCTGCCCAGTCCGGTGACCGGGTCCCAGCCCCGGGCGGCCGGGTAACCGCGGAAGACCCGCGGCGGGAAATCCACCGTGTTGCTGCCGCTGGTGACGTCGTGGAACGCGGTGCGGTAGAGCGCGGTGCTGGCGATGCGGTAGAGGAGGGGGTTGACGAAGCCCAGGGCGTGACCGGCGTACTGGTCGGCCAGAGCGATCACGCCAGGCCAGAGTGGCGCGGCAGCGCTGGTGCCACCGCTATCGCTGATCGTGTACCCGCCCGCGCCATTGCTGATCACCAGCGCCATGCCGGTGTGCCCGTTGGCGTCGGCGGCTACGTCCGGTACACCCCGGGCTGCCCCGGCGACCAGGCCGCCTTGGTAGCCAGGACGGGAGTAGACATGGCTGTAGCCGCCGCCGGAGGCCTGGAACGCGGTTCCCGGAGTGCCGTAGGGCAGGCCCCAGGCGGTCTCGCCGGAGTAGGCACCGGTCCGGTGGCTGGCGTGCAGGGTCGTGCCCCCTGCGGCCAGCACGAGCGGGTCCGATGCGGGCAGGCTGACGTCGCTGATCAGGGGAAACGAGGTGCCCGTCACGAGGTCGAGTTCATCGCACGGCTCACCGACGGGGCCGATGTCGCCGGTGCTGGCCACCACGGTGACGTGCCGGTCGGCCGCCTGCTGCAGCGCCGCGTGCAGGCTGGCCGCCTCAGCGCGGGTGAAGCAGTGCTCTCCCCAGCCGGCGCTGACCGAGATCACGTTACCGCGGGAGTCACCGATCTTGAGCATGGCTGTCAGTGCCGCGGTGGCGGCCGCGGGGGTCGTCAGGCCGGCTGGTTTAAGCAGGACGATGGTGATGGCGGCGCGGGGAGCGATCGCGTGCACCATCTCCGCGTCCAGCGTCTCCTCGCCGTAAGACAGCCAGGGCGAAGCCGGTCCGGCCAGGGTGGTCACCACGCGCATCCGCGGGGCAGGCAGGCCGAACCGCTTGTCAAAGCCAGCCATATCCTGGCGCAGGTCACTGATGGCCGGCGGGTCCGGCTGGGACTCGGCAAGCGCGGGAATGACCACGGTCTCACCGCGGCCGTCGATCCCGTGGTCGATGAGCGGCTGGATGCCGTAGGCAACTCGGAGCTGGCCGGGGGTGTAACAGGTGGTGACCGAATCGCAATCGCTGGTCCCGCCCTGCGGAGTGGGGCTGCTCGCCGCGGCGGCAGAACCGCCGACGGCCGCGAGCAAGGCGGTCACCGCCAAACAGGCTCTGGCAGCGCGCTGGGCCGAAATTGGCATGGGTTTACTCACGATGCCTCCTGGCTGAGGAACGTTGAACTGCCCGACGCGGCAGGCCACGGATGGGCTGCCGACCTCTATTGCTCTGGGGCGGCGCCAGGTTCATCCGGGCCGGCGCAGCTTGATAATGACGACCGGGCACCTGCAGGAGCCGTCGGCGTTGCTGCGGCAACGCCGACGGCTCCCCGGGCTTGGCAGGGCTAGTGACCAGAACGGTCAGCGAGCGCACGCGGCGTCTAGGGGCCGGTTGTTCAGGCCTGGGCAGCCTGGCTGATCACGGCGGCCACGACAGCCGGACGCGAGACGAACACGGCGTGGCTGCCCGGGGTCTCCGTGACGGTCGCTTTGGCTCGCTCAGACATGGCGCGCTGGGCGGCAGGCGGGATCATGTGGTCGTCCGTGGCGACCAGGTACCAGGACGGCTTGCTGCGCCAGGCAGGCTCGGTGACCGCCCCGTTCAGCACCTCCACAGCGGTCGGGACCTGGGAGTCGGCCATGAACGCGGCCAGTTTCTCGGGTACATCGGCGGCGAAGGACGCGGCGAACTTGTCCCGGTCCAGGAACAGGAACCCATTGACCGGCGGCAGGATCGGCGGCACCGGCGCGCCGGGCGGCGGGTCGGCGATCAGCGAGCTGACCGATTCCCCTTCGTCGGGCGCGAACGCCGCGATGTAGGCGAGCGCGGCGACATTTGGGTGGTTGCCGGCCTCGGTGATGACGACTCCGCCGTAGGAATGGCCGACCAGCACGGCTGGGCCGTCGAGGCTGTCGAGAACCTGGCGGGTGGCGGCGACGTCGCCGCCGAGGGAGAGGGTGGGGTTCTGCACGACGGCTACCCGGTAACCGTCGGCGGTGAGGTGGTCGTAGACGCCCTGCCAGCCTGATCCGTCCACGAAGTTGCCGTGCACGAGCACGATGTTCCTGATTGTCATGGTCGCTCCTGACTTGGCGGGACAGGCCCTGACGCCGGTCCCCGGTGCGCTCAAAGTCAACCGGCGGGGAATCGGCGGCACCACGCAGAACAGCACGCAGAAGTACCTGCGCAAGGACTGTGCGGGGACGGCTCCGACGGAGTCAGGGTGCCGGGGTCACCGCGGCCTGACAGCGGCTGCTCGCCTCGGCGTCGCCGATCGCCTCGTACACCTGTGCCGCACGCGTGTAGGTACGGTGGCTCTCTTCGGTCCGGCCTTCCTCCGCCAGCAGGGCAGCCAGCGTCTCCAGAGCCTCGGCCTGCCGGAAGTTCGGCTGAAGCGTCTCCATGAGCCCGACCGCCTCGGCGAACCGTCCCTCGTCACGACGGCAGAGCCCGATGAGCGAGAGACACTGAACGTAGGCGTCGGTGTCCCCGATGGCGTCGAATGTCTTCGCTGCTGAGAACGCCGACGCGGCGCCCTCATCGGGCCGTCCGAGGAGAAGCTGCGCTCGCGCGGTGTAGTGGTGGGACCAGGCGATCTGCGCCTGGGCGCCGCTCTTGGCCGCCAGGTCCAGCGCCTCGGCCGCGTATCTCAGCATGGCCTGCGGGTCGCTCGGCGGGATCCCGTGAACCCACGCGAGATGGTTGAGCTGGGCTGCCTGCTGCGGCAGATCATCAAGAGCGGCGGCGGCCCCCGCGCCGAGTGTGAAGACCAGACGCCAGTGCGCGGCGTACGCCCACCTGCCGGAGAACCAGTGCATTGACTGCGCGCAGTCCACGACGGCGGAGTGCTGGCCACGGTCCGCCGCGGAGCGCAACGCACCCAGCCAGCTGTCCGCGTTCGCGCGCAGCCAGTTCTCGGCCTCTTCCGCGCTGGACAAGACGACAAGGTCCGGGTCGGGCAGACCCGGACGACCATAGCCGGGTTCGAACCACCGCCCGGCCGTTGTGGCCATCCGCAGCAGCCATGACGTCACCCTCGCCGTCAGTGCCTCACGTTCGGCTGGGGATTCCTCCTCCACCAGCCGCGTGCGAGCAAACAGGCGGACCAGGTCGTGGAACCAGTATCGTCCCGCGGCGCTATCATGCAGCAGGCCGAGGTCGACGAGCTCGTCCAGAGCATCCCAGGCGACCTCCGCCGGCACCTCGCCCACGGCCGCGGCGAGGGCCGCGTCGTAGTCGTGGCCCGGTACCACGGCCAGCCTCCGGAATACCCGCCGGGCGGCGTCTGCGAGCTGCTCGTACGACATCCAGAACGCGGTTGCAACCCTCAGATCACCGGCCTTGAACTGATCCAGCCGGTGCTCCTCGTCCGCCAGCCGAACCGCGAGTTCGGCGGCATCCCAGCCGGGGCGGCTGACCAGCCGGTTCCCGATGATCCGCAGCGCCAGCGGCATGCCCTCGCACAATTCGGCAAGCTGGTCGAGTGCCGATTCCTCGTCGCGGGCGGCACGCTGGCCCAGAATCCCGGTCAGCAGTTCCTTGGCCTCCGGCAGCGAAAGGGGTCCGAGGGCGAGCCGACGTACACCTTCCAGGCCAGCCAGCGGCCGCTTGGCCGTGATCAGCGCCCGGCTCGCGCCGTCTCCCGGCAGCAGCGGGCGCACCTGCTCCTCCGACCCGGCATTGTCCAGGACGACCAGCGCCTGCCTGTCCCGCAGCAGCGACCGGTACACCGAAGCGCGCTCCGGGACATCATCCGGGATCTGCTCATCTGCGACACCGAGCGCGCGAAGCAGCAGCCGCAGCGCGTCGGCGGCGGCTGCCGGACGCGGGGACATGCCGAACAGGTCAAGGAAGAAAACCCCGCCGGGGAAGCTCGGCCGCAGGACGTGGGCCGCCCGGATGGCGAGCGTGGTCTTCCCCATGCCCCCCGAGCCGGTGATGAGGCCCACCACCCCGGCCCCCGGTGCAGTCTCGGCGTATACCAGCTCGCTCATCCAGACCAGTTCCGCGGCCCGGCCGGTGAAGTCGTCAACCAGCCGGGGCAGTTCGCACAGGCCGACTGGGCGCGTCCAGTGATCCCGCAGCCTGCCATCACGCGCTAGTTCGACAAGCTGCTTGCGGGCATCCCCTTCCAGGGCAAGCGCGTCTGCCAAAGCAGTGACAGTCCGGTGCTGAGGCCCCTTGCTTCGCCCGCGCTCCATATCTGACAGGGTCCTTGCACTGACCCCCGACACCTCGGCCAACTGCTCCAGCGTCAGCCGCGCCGCGCGCCGATGACCGCGCAGCACCTCCCCGAAACCCAGGCTTCTAGCGATAGAAAAACTATATATAACGGGCCGGTCTGGTAATTCGATCATTGCGTTGAGGCGACCCCCTGCTCCTCGCCCATCAGCCAGCGAAGCGTGTTCTTCAGCTTGGCCTGCTGGACGAACAGGTCGTGCTCGGGATAAGCGCTGGGAGCGTGCTGCGGGCTCTTGAAGTAGAACGACAGCCACTCCTGCACGCCCACCAGGCCCGCTCGCCGCGCCAGGTCCGTGAAGAGCACCAGGTCGAGTACCAAAGGCGCCGCCAGGATCGAGTCACGGCACAGGAAGTTGACCTTGATCTGCATCGGATAGCCGAGCCAGCCGACGATGTCGATGTTGTCCCAGCCCTCCTTGCTGTCACCGCGGGGCGGGTAGTAGTCGATGCGCACCTTGTGCTGGACGTCGCCGTAAAGCTGGGGATACAGACCCGGCTGCAAAATGTGATCGAGCACGGCGAGCTTGGTCTGCTCCTTGGTGCGGAAGCTGCCGGGGTCCTCCAGCACCTCGCCGTCGCGGTTACCGAGGATGTTGGTCGAGTACCAGCCCTGCAGCCCCAGCATGCGGGCCTTCAGCATCGGCGCCAGCACGGTCTTCACCAGGGTCTGCCCTGACTTGAAGTCCTTTCCGGCGATGGGCACGCCGGCCGTGCGGGCGAGTTCGACCATCGCCGGCACGTCGATGGTGAGATTCGGCGCTCCGTTGATGAAGGGCACGCCTTCCTGAAGAGCCGCGTACGCATAGAGCATCGAGGGTGGAACGCTCTTGTCGTTCGCATCCATTGCGGCTTCGAGCGCGGCCAGGCTCTGGTGAGCCGGGCCGGGCTCGAGAAGGGTCTCGGTGGAAGCGCACCAGATCACGACCATCCGGTCACAGGAGTGCGCCGCCCTGAAATCGCGGATGTCCTGGCGGACGGCCTCGGCAAGGTGCCGCTTGCCCGCCCGGGACTTGACGTTGGAGCCGTCGAGCCGCCGCACGTAGTTCTGGTCGAAGACGGCCGGCATGGGCTCGATCTCCTTTAGCTCGGCCGCGACCGGCTCGACATGGCCGAGCCGATCGAGCACGCCGCACCGCAGCGCGGCCTCGTAGGCCGTGTCCGCGATCGGATCCCAGGCGCCGAAGACGATCTGGTCAAGGCCGGCCAGGGGCACGACCTCGCGGATGAGCGGCACCCGGCCCTCAGTCCGTTTGCCGAGGCAGATGGTACTCATCTGCGTGAGCGAGCCGATCGGCTCGGCGAGGCCGTGCCTGATCAGTTCGACCCCGGCGATGAAGCTAGACGCCACGGCGCCGAGCCCCACGGTTAGGACGCCTAGCCTGCCGGCCGCTGGCTCAATGTGGTGCTGGGAAGGATGCACGGATTCTCTGGCCTCCAAGACGACGCGCATTGACTGCACCTATGACACGTCGTCATATCGTCTCGATGTATCGCTCCGATACATCGAGACGATAGTGCACTGTCCCGTTATGTCGCAAGACCAGCCGCATGCCCGGTCACGGCTTCGAGACCGCCGTCATGGGCGTCACAATGGCTGAAAGAGCATGACGCTAGGAACGACGAGGACCGGGCATGGGCGCACCAGATGACACCGGGAACCCGGATAGCTGGGCCGATGCCGTTCGTGTCGTAGGCGACCCCTGGGTCGTGGCTGCCGCGCGTTCCGGCGACGGCCGGGCCATGCGCTGCCTTGCCCATCGCGCCTGGCACCGGCGCGCTGGCTGCTGGAGGTGTTCGGCGGCGTCCTGCCGCCACGGCACAAGCCCGACGGGCGAGACCAGCTCCTGATCATCGGCCCACCCCCGGACCAGCAGCCCGCAGCGCTGCTGCAGGTATGGACCGACCTGCCCGACGAGGCGATCACCGCACTGTCCCAGCTCCTGTATGACATGCGCCTCACCCAGCCGACAGCCTCTGATACTGGAAAGCGCTGGTACTGGAACACCAGCAGCCACCGATGGGAACTCCTCCAACTGCCGCAGGATCACGGCAGCCATGGAGACACTGCAAGCAGCACCTGACACGGCTGTCCGCCGAAGACCGGTCCTGCGGTGCTCCGGTCGCGCGAATCACCATGATCCGGTGACGCCTCCTCACCTGCCTGGCGGCAAGCCTGGTAGTGGCCGCCTCCCGGCAGGAAACTCTCAGCAGCGGATTGCCATGGGCGAGACCGCCTGGGGTGCTGCCAGGCGAATTCCAAGCGAAGGAGATACCCGTGAGCGCCGAACAGCGAGAGACCCTCGACGCAATCCTGCGGCAGTCAGCCTTCCCGGCCGACAGCGACGTCTACGAACAGCGGCGACAGCTCCGCGAGCTGCTATCGGCGCAGCCATTGCCCGCCGAGATCACCGTGACAGCAGGCGCACTGGGCGGCGTGCCAACCGCCGAGATCACAGTCGACGGAATCGAACCACGCTACGTCGTTCTCTACTTCCACGGTGGCGTGTACGCAATGGGCGACGCGGCCCTCGCCGCCGGCCTGGCCTCGCAGATCGGCCGACGGACCCGCGCCAAGGTCATCTCCGTCGACTACCGGCTCGCCCCCGAGCACCCGTATCCGGCGGCGGTCGACGACGCTCTGGCAGCCTACGAAGCCCTCCTGGACAACGGCACAACCCCATCGGACATCGCCTTCGCAGGTGAGTCCGCCGGCGGCGGGCTCGCCATCGCCACCCTGGTCAACGCCCGCGATCACGGGCTCCCCCTGCCCGCAGCGGCCTTCGTCATGTCACCGTATGCCGACCTCACCCTGGCCGGGGCCACCATGGAAACCAAGCGCGAGGCCGACCCGTTGCTCAGTCCGGAAGCACTCCGCGCCCGGGTCATCGACTATACGTCGGGGCAAGACGCCGCCCTCGGCCTCATCAGCCCCATATTTGCCGATCTGTCCGGCCTGCCGCCTCTGATCATGCAGGCCGGAACGCACGAGGTTCTCCTCGACGACGCCATCCGCCTCGCCCGGCAAGCTGCCACCGCCGACGTCGAGGTCACCCTCGACATCACCCCTGGGGTGCCGCACGTCTTCCAGGCCTATTACCCGATCCTCGACGAAGCGGCCGCGGCGCTGGAGAGAGCCGGGCAGCTCCTGTCGGCGCATCTCGCGAGCGCAGAACGCGCCACCGTCTAGCGGAATGCAGAGCGCACGCTGCCCTCACGGCCCACGGCCTCGGGTGCTCCGATGGTCCTGGTGCACCCAAACCCCAAGACCAAGCCGTGCCCTAA